>Ga0214923_10009169_pt1 | contig 10341 bp, 9 predicted proteins | sample LL1510_MetaG_FD_177993 | JGI IMG/M metagenome (GOLD analysis project Ga0214923, IMG submission 177993) | Freshwater microbial communities from Lake Lanier, Atlanta, Georgia, United States - LL-1510 | ecosystem: Environmental > Aquatic > Freshwater > Lake | place: USA: Georgia | collected 2015-10-15
CACCGTTCCAGTTTTGGTGCTGCGCTGAGCTTAAAGCAGGGGCTAAATAGCCCCTGAAGCGCGCAGCTGCTCGCGGGCTTGGGCATCTAGCCCCAGCATGCGCTCCAAAACTTCATCGGCATGCTGCCCCAACATGGGGGGCGGCAGGTGATGCTCTAGTGGAGTACCCGAAAACTTCATGGGGCTGCCCATCAGGGGAACTGTTCCCGCCACAGGATGCGGCAGGTTGATTTGCATGCCGCGGGCCTTCACCTGTGAAGTGGCAAAAGCTTGCGCCACATTGTTGATGGGGCCGCAAGCAACTCCAGCGGCTTCCAGGGCTGTGACCCAATCTTCCGTGCTGCGCTGCTTGAAAATGTCCTCCAATATAGGCACAAGTACGGCGCGGTTTTGCACACGCAGGGCGTTTTTACAAAAGCGCTCATCAGCAGCCAAGTCTTCACGCTGGGCCACCGCACAAAACTTGGCAAACAAGTTGTCGTTACCGCACGCCAGAATCACAGCGCCGTCTGAAGACTTAAAGACCTGATACGGCACGATGGAGGGGTGCGTATTACCAATACGCTCGGGCGATTCGCCAGTAGCCAAATAGGTCATGGCCTGATTGGCCAACAATGCCAAGCAAGAATCGAACAAAGCCACATCCACATGTTGGCCCTTGCCCGTCACATCGCGTTGCACCAACGCCGCATTGATGGCGATGGTGGCGTACATGCCGGTAAAAATGTCAATTACCGGAACGCCCACGCGCATGGGGCCGCCACCGGGCTCAGTATCCGCATTACCCGTCACACTCATCAAGCCAGCCATGCCTTGCGCCATGAAGTCATAACCTGGCTTGTCTTTGTTGGGGCCAGTTTGGCCAAAACCGGTTACCGAGCAATACACCAAGCCAGGGTTGACGGCGGACAGGTCTTGATAGCCCAAACCATAACGGTCTAGGTCGCCGACCTTGTAGTTTTCAATCAGCACATCGCACTTCGCGGCCAACTTGCGAACCAACTCTTGCCCTTCTGGGTGCGTCAGGTTCACAGTGATGGATTTTTTACCGCGGTTGGCCCCCATAAAGTAGGCGCCCTCAGTGGTGTCTTGGCCTTGGGGATTTTTGATCCAAGGAGGGCCATAAGCACGAGAATCGTCACCGGTTTTGGGGCGCTCAACTTTGATCACTTCAGCCCCGAGGTCAGCCATGTTTTGTCCCGCCCATGGGCCCGCCAACACGCGAGACAAATCTAAAACACGAATATGCGAGAGAGGTCCGGACATAAAAAAAGAAAAGTATTGGCCTGAGCCAAGATGAATCAATCGAGCTTGGCGCCAGACTCTTTAACCACTTGGGCCCAGCGTTTGACTTCAGCAGCCACGAACTGACCAAACTGTTGTGGTGTGAGATTACTGAATTCAGCGCCTTGGTTGGCCCACACTGCCTTAGATTCATCACTCAGTCCAGCCCGGCGGATTTCCTCGACAGCGCGGGCTTGGGCATCAGAAGGGGTGCCTTTGGGGGCCCAGATGCCGTACCAAGTGGTCACTGTGTAGTCGGGCAAACCCAATTCCGCAGCGCAGGGCACATCCGGAAATGCAGGGCTGCGCTTGTTGCCCGACACCATAAGCGCTTTGATGCGGCCGGCCTTGATATGAGCCGCCGAAGAACCCAAGCCATCGAACATCATGTCCACATTTCCAGCAATCAAGTCTTGCAATGCAGGACCTGCTCCACGGTAAGGAATGTGGGTGATGAAAGTTTGGGTTTGCTGTTTGAACAACTCGCCTGCCAAATGGTGCGAAGTACCGCCGCCCGCAGAACCGTAGTTGGTCTTGCCAGGATTTTTGCGGATGAAAGCCAAAAACGCCTTGAATTCATCGGGGACTTTTTTGGGATTGACCACCAATACTTGAGGCACGTTGGCCACCAAAGCCAAAGGTACAAAGTCTTTTTCAATGTCGTAGTCCAGCTTGGGGTACATGGCAGGTGCAATAGCGTGGTGCACGGCACCCATAAACAAGGTGTAGCCATCAGGAGCCGCTTTGGCTGCAATGGTGGCACCCAATGTGCCACCCGCACCGCCACGGTTGTCAATGATGAGCTGCTTGCCCGTCAGCTTAGAAAACTGCGCCGACAAAGGTCGGGCAAAGGCATCGGTGCCGCCACCAGCTGGAAAAGGCACCACCAGAGTCACAGGCTTACTGGGCCAAGCACTCTGGGCTCTGGCCGGTGTGGCGGAAAGAACCGCATACAACACACCTGCAGCACTTAACAAACCAAACATCATGGAAATCAACATTTGGCGACTGATGGCGCCAGCTACACGATTCTTCATGGGGAGTCTCCTAAGCTTTGTTTATGAAATGCAAAAAGGGCGTCAGAATAACAGGCGTTCGACTTCGCTAGAGACAGGTATTTGCCCCAGCGCCAGCATATGACGGTGTTTGTCGATTTTTTTCAGGTCGTACAAGTAGTTCACCATGATGCCGTACGACTGCTTTAGGCCTTTGGGCGAAGGGTCGCCCATCCAATTGAGGCGCTCAATGCGCGCGCCATTGCCCAGGTGGAATTTGGCCACCGAATCTACTGGTCGCCCCTGATTCAGCTCCTGCCCCAAATAGCGTGCCGCGGCGTGCATGAGCCAATGCTTGAGAGGTGAATCTGTCGCGATCTCAGCGCCTTTGTCCAGAACATCCAGCACATGCACAGCGGTGGGGGGCTCAAAACCCACCGCGCGACCCAGCTCAGCCAATTGTTTTTCGGGCATGCCGTCCAAGATCAACTGAGCGTTTTTGCCTAACCAGGCCCTAAAACCAGGTATGGGGGACAAGGTGGCAAAGGTTTTAAGCTTGGGAAACTCTTTACTCAAAGTGTCGGCCACTCGTTTGATCAGCGAGTCACCAAAGCTCACGCCACGTAAGCCCGGCTGAGTGTTGCTGATGGAATAAAAAATCGCGGTGGTGGCTTTGCCAAGGTCTGAGGCATCGGCCAACTCATCCAGCAACGGGGTGATGCTATGAGCCATATGGTCAATAAGAGCGACCTCAACAAAAATAAGGGGTTCACCGGGCAAGCGGGGATGAAAAAAACCATAGCAACGTCGATCGGAATCCAGCCGGTTTTTCACATCGGCCCAACTGCGGATGTCGTGCACGGCTTCATATTTGATGAGCTTCTCCACCAAGGATGCGGGGGAGTCCCAGCTCATGCGCTGCAGCTCTAGAAAACCCACATCGAACCAAGTGGAAAACAAATACTCCATTTCAATGTCGAGCGCTTGCAAACGCTTGTCTTGACGCACGAAGGGCTGCATATCGGCGCGCATGTCCACCAAAAAGCGGATACCTTCGGGAATCACGCTAAAACGTTGCAGCAACCGTCGGCGCGGTGAAACCGTGGAACGACGGTATTCCACCTCAGCAGCGGCTTCGTCAGGTGTTCCCACCTTGGCAGCAAACTTGGCTTGAGCCGCCCGCACCTTCACGGGATCGGCCATGAACTGCTCGCTCATGAGCAACCACACATCCCGTCGGCGGGCTACGGAGGCGCGAGAATAGACTTTGCTTAAGGATTCTGCACGCCGTCCACCCTCGACCTCGCTGATGTCGGGATCGATGATGCCGCGCAACTCATCCAGAGTACGCCGCAACATGCGTGGAGACAAAGCCTCGTCTTTACGGCGAATGGTGGCCAGCAAGCGCTCTTTGGTGGAGCGCTCCGCCTCTGGCTTGACGTCAGTGGGCTTAGGATTCGGCGCCAACCGAGAGGGAATACTGGAGATGTCCAAACCCTCTTGGGGCTTGGTCGGCGGCATCCAACGTTGCACACTGCGACTGATCCAACTCAAAGCATTCATGATGTGAAATATGTCACATTAGGCAGCTCAAAGGCCGTAAATTAAGGGTTTGCCTTAGGGTTGTTGCGTGCAGCCCACAGCCAGAGCCACACACCCAGCACGACCATTGGCACGCACAGCCACTGACCCATGCTGAGGTTGAAGGCCAGCAGCCCCAAAAACTGATCGGGCTCTCGAAAATATTCAGCCACAAAACGCAACACGCCATACCCCATTAAAAATACTGCCGACACCTGCCCGCGCGCACTGGGGCGCTGTGCAAACCACCACAACAGCACAAAGAGCAGCAAGCCTTCTAACAGAAACTGGTAAATCTGCGAAGGGTGTCTTGGCACATCGCCCGCGCCACGAAACACCATGGCCCAAGGCAAGCCAGGGTCGGCCAATCGGCCCCACAACTCGCCGTTGATAAAGTTGCCTATCCGGCCAGCCGCCAAGCCTGTGGGTACACAAGGCGCCACAAAGTCGGCCACCTCAAGCCAAGGGCGCTGTCGGGAGCGGGCAAACCACAACATGGCCACGATCACGCCAATCAAACCACCATGAAAACTCATGCCGCCCTGCCACACCGACAAAATTTCAAGGGGATGAGCCAGATAAAACCCAGGCTTGTAAAACAGGCAATAACCCAGTCTTCCACCCAGAACCACGCCCAAAACACCCCAAAACAAAATATCGTCCACATCACGCCGTGTCCATGAACGATCTGCTGTGAAGGAGACATACGGCGGGTGTTTGAGGCGTAAGGCCCCAAGCCACATAAACAAAACAAAGCCCACCAAATAGGTCAAACCGTACCAATGAATCGACAAAGGCCCCAACTGCAGGGCTACGGGGTCAATTTGGGGGTGCATCAACATGCGGCGATTGTGCCGCAGCGTGAGATTTACACTAACAATCTGCCTCCAACCCATTAACTACTGAACTCGAACGTTTACAAATCATGGACTCCAAAATTCCAGCCCGCCAACTCCGCTCCTCCAACATCACCGAAGGCAAGTCCCGCGCGCCCAACCGGTCCATGTACTACGGCATGGGCTACAAAGATAGTGACTTTGGCAAACCCATGGTGGGTGTGGCCAATGGTCACAGCACGATCACACCTTGCAATTCGGGACTGCAAAAACTGACGGATGCGGCCATTGCCGGAATTTTGGAAGCCGGAGGCAATGCCCAAGTGTTTGGCACCCCCACCATCAGCGACGGCATGGCCATGGGGACCGAAGGCATGAAGTACAGCTTGGTCAGCCGCGAAGTTATCAGCGACTGCATTGAAACCTGCGTGCAAGGTCAATGGATGGATGGTGTGGTGGTGGTAGGAGGCTGCGACAAAAACATGCCCGGCGGTTTGATGGGCATGCTGCGCGCCAATGTGCCCGCCATTTATGTGTATGGCGGCACCATTTTGCCGGGCCACTATCAAGGCAAAGACCTCAACATCGTGAGTGTGTTTGAAGCTGTAGGGGAAAACGCAGCAGGCAAACTCAGCGATGAAGACTTGAAACAAATTGAACAGCGCGCCATACCCGGCACCGGTTCCTGCGGCGGCATGTACACCGCCAACACCATGAGCTCAGCTTTTGAGGCCTTGGGTATTTCACTGCCCTACTCCAGCACCATGGCCAACCCACACGACGAAAAAATGAATTCAGCCAAAGAATCGGCCAAGGTGCTCGTTGAAGCCATCCAAAAAGACATCAAGCCGCGCGACATCGTGACGCGCAAATCCATCGAAAACGCCGTGGCCGTCATTATGGCCACCGGCGGCTCCACCAACGCTGTGCTGCACTTTTTGGCCATCGCCCATGCGGCTGATGTGGAATGGACCATTGACGATTTTGAGCGGGTACGCCAAAAAACACCGGTTCTTTGCGACCTCAAGCCCAGCGGTAAATATTTGGCAGTTGACTTGCACCGCGCCGGCGGCATACCGCAAGTCATGAAAATGCTGCTCAATGCGGACCTGCTGCATGGCGACTGCCTGACCATCTCCGGACAAACCATCGCCGAGGTGCTGCGCGACGTGCCAGACCAGCCCCGCGCTGACCAAGATGTGATACGCCCGATGAACAACCCCATGTACACCCAAGGTCACTTGGCCATACTGAAGGGCAACCTTTCACCAGAAGGCGCTGTAGCCAAAATCACAGGGCTTAAAAATCCTGTGATCACCGGACCGGCTCGCGTGTTTGACGACGAGCAATCTGCCCTTAAAGCCATCTTGGACGGAAAAATCAAACCTGGCGACGTCATGGTGCTGCGCTATTTGGGCCACAAGGGCGGCCCTGGCATGCCCGAAATGCTGGCCCCCACCGGCGCCCTCATTGGCGCTGGTTTAGGAGAAAGCGTGGGTCTCATCACCGATGGCCGTTTTTCTGGTGGCACTTGGGGCATGGTCGTGGGTCACGTGGCCCCCGAAGCTGCGGCAGGCGGCACCATTGCTTTGGTGGATGAAGGCGACAGCATCACCATTGACGCACTGCAACTCAAACTGGAGCTTAATGTGGCTGAGGCAGAAATTGCAAAACGCCGCACCAGTTGGAAAGCCCCCGCCCCGCGCTACATACGCGGCGTGCAAGCCAAGTTTGCTTTTAATGCGTCCAGCGCCAGCAAAGGCGCGGTTTTAGACAACTATTAAGGAGCTTGCGATGAACCCAACCCAAAGCACCCACCCCTTGAGCAACCTGCGCACCTGCTGTATCGCCGCGGGCATGCTGGCCCTAAGCTTTGCTGGCATGGGCGCATCGTCAGTTTGGGCAGATCAGGCTTTGGCCACCTCTAAAAATTGCCTTGCCTGCCATGCCATTGACCGCAAAGTGGTGGGTCCCGCATTTAAAGACGTCGCTGCCAAATACGCTAATGACAAAACCGCTGCAGACAAAATGGCCTACAAAATTGTCAAGGGTGGCGTGGGTGCCTGGGGGGCTGTGCCTATGCCCGCCAACCCTCAGGTGAGTGAGGCGGAGTCTAAAAGGCTGGCGTCCTGGGTGCTGTCGCTTAAGTGACAGGCAACCAAAGATAGGCTGCTTTGCGCTCTAGGCGTCCAAATGCCCCAACTTCACCAAGATGTTGTGCACTTTTTCTTGTAGCACCGGCTTGGTAAAGGGTTTAACCACATAGCCAGCCGCGCCCATTTTGGCAGCTGCCATGATGTCATCTTTGCGGCCTTCGGCAGTCACCAACAAAACTGGAATGTGCTTGAGGTTTTCATCCGCCTTGATCCGCTGCAAAAAATCAAACCCATTCATATTGGGCATGTTGATGTCGGACACCACAAAGTCATAAGGGCTGGCTTTGAGCTTGTCCAGCGCCTCCACGCCATCTGAGGCTTCTTCAGCCCGGCCATAACCTGACTCGCTGATGATGTTGACCACTATGCGGCGCATGGTGGAAAAATCGTCCACCACCAAAAACTTGAGATCCAAGGCCATAAACCAAACCTTTGCAAGAAAATTTCTGCAAGTATGGGGTGGGTCTGTGACAGATTGAACGGCTGGCCTTGATGCCTAAGTCGCCCTTCAGAAACTCAATAATTTTCGCCCAATTGGTCCAGAATGGCTGGATTTTCAAGGGTGGATGTGTCTTGTGTGATGGCCTCACCTTTCGCTATCGAGCGCAGCAATCGGCGCATGATTTTGCCGCTGCGGGTTTTGGGCAGGTTCTCGCCAAAACGGATGTCCTTGGGCTTGGCAATCGGTCCAATTTCTTTGGCCACCCAGTCGCGCAACGCTTTGGCAATGGCTTTGGCTTCGTCGCCAGTGGGGCGCGAACGCTTGAGCACCACAAAAGCGCATATGGCTTCGCCAGTCAAGTCGTCCGGGCGGCCCACCACCGCGGCTTCGGCGACCAGATCGGTTTTAGCCACCAAGGCGGATTCAATTTCCATGGTACCCATGCGGTGGCCCGACACGTTGAGCACATCGTCAATGCGCCCGGTGATACGAAAGTAACCCCTATCGGCACTGCGCACTGCACCGTCTCCGGCCAAGTAGTAACCCTTGAGTTCATCTGGAAAATAGCTTTTCTTAAAACGCTCAGGGTCGCCCCAGATGGTTCGAATCATGCTAGGCCATGGGCGTTTGATCACCAAAATGCCGCCTGCACCATTGGGAATGTCCTGCCCGGCTTCGTCCACAATGGCTGCGGCAATACCGGGCAAAGGCAAAGTGCAAGACCCGGGCACCAAGGGGGTGGCCCCAGGCAAGGGCGTGATCATGTGGCCGCCTGTTTCGGTTTGCCAGAAGGTGTCCACTATGGGACAGCGCTCGCCACCCACATGCTTGTGGTACCACATCCACGCCTCAGGGTTGATGGGTTCGCCCACCGAACCCAAGATGCGCAGGGACGACAAGTCCGATTGCTTAGGGTGAACTTTCTCGTCAGACTCGGCCGCCTTGATCAGGGAGCGTATAGCCGTGGGCGCTGTATAAAAAATGGTGGTTTTGTGCCGCTCAATCATTTGCCAAAAACGGCCAGCATTCGGGTAGGTGGGCACCCCCTCAAACACAATTTGCGTCACGCCCGCGGCCAAGGGGCCGTAGGCCACATAGCTGTGCCCTGTGATCCAGCCAATATCGGCCGTGCACCAAAAAACGTCGCTGGGTTGCACGTCAAACGTCCAATCCATGGTGAGTTTGGCCCAAAGCAGGTAGCCGCCGGTGGCATGCTGCACGCCCTTAGGCTTACCCGTGGAGCCAGAGGTGTACAAAATGAACAAGGGATGCTCTGCCCCCACGGGCACCGCAGGGCATTCGGTACTTTGACCCGCAAGGACCTCTTCAAAGGTTTTGTCGCGGCCCGCCACCATGGCGCAGGTGCTGGGTGTGCGCTGGAACACCAGCACGGTTTTGATGGAATCGCACCCGCCCATGTTCAGGGCCTCATCCACAATGGATTTAAGCGGCAGCTCTTTACCCCCGCGCATTTGGTAGTTGCTGGTGATCACTGCCACAGCACCCACGTCCACAATGCGCTCTTGCAGGGCCTTGGCTGAAAAGCCGCCAAACACCACACTGTGAGTAGCGCCTATGCGGGCGCAGGCTTGCATGGCCACCACACCCTCTATGGTCATCGGCATGTAAATCAGCACACGGTCGCCTTTTTGAACGCCTTGAGCTTTGAGCGCATTGGCAAACTGGCTCACCTTGGTCAGCAACTCTTTAAAAGTCACTCGGGTCACGGCACCATCGTCGGCTTCAAAAATAATGGCAGTTTTGTGCTCCACCTGTGTGCCCATGTGCTTGTCTAGGCAGTTGGCTGAGGCGTTGAGCTCACCGTCTTCAAACCATTTAAAAAATGGTGCGTTGGATTGATCAAGTGTTTTAGAAAAAGGCTTGTTCCACACCACATGGTCGCGCGCCAACTGCGCCCAAAACCCAGTAAAGTCTTTTTCAGCCGCCTCACACAGCGCGTTGTAGCTTTCCATACCTGAAATGCGCGCCGCTTTCACCGCAGCTTCTGCAGGGTGAAAAATACGGTTCTCCACCAATAAAGACTCAGTGGCCGAACTGGATGTGCTCATGGATATGTTCCTCTTGGTTGTCTAGAAATAGTTGCTGTGGCTCAATTTGGGGGTGGACTGTCAAGGCTTGCCCTTACAAAGCCCTGACTCCTTGACCTCTGATAACACTCTCTTAGATACCAATGGTGTCAATAATATGAAGCCCTTGCATCCGGTGTTTCCCTCATCCGTTCACCTAAAATTTGTGCAACCTCCTTGATGCGCGCTTCTAATGCCCGCCTTCCCCCTACAACATCAATCAAAAGTTTTATATGAGCGAACCCACACCAAGCAACCCTTTGTTTTACAAACACCTGCCCTCGTTTATTTTTGCCAGCCGCTGGCTGCAGCTGCCTTTGTATTTGGGCTTGATTGCGGCTCAGGCCGTGTACGTGTTTCATTTTTGGGTAGAGCTGGTGCATTTGCTGGAGGCGGCCATGGGCAGCCAAACTGCGCTTCAAGCTTTGGTATCCAGCATTGGCTACAAAGATGCCAGCCATGGCGCCACTCTCAATGAAACCATCATCATGCTGGTGGTGCTGGCCCTGATTGACGTGGTCATGATCTCCAACCTGCTCATCATGGTCATCGTGGGTGGTTATGAAACCTTTGTCAGCCGCATGAACCTGGAAGGTCATCGCGACCAACCCGAATGGCTCAGCCATGTCAATGCCTCTGTTCTCAAGGTCAAACTCGCAACCGCGATCATCGGCATCAGTTCCATCCACCTGCTCAAAACCTTTATCAACGCTGCGAATTACGATGAAAAGGTCTTGCTGTGGCAAACGGTGATCCACTTCACGTTTCTGCTCAGCGCGCTGGCCATTGCATACACCGACAAGTTGCTCCAAGAAGCTTACAGCAACAAACACTGACACTTCTAACTTTTGGCTTTGCCAATAAAAGCTGAGCTTTCGAACTCAATTTGCTCACCTAAAATTCAAGTTATTCTCTAAGCCATGCCATGACCACCATCCACCAAAAAGACCTCATTGAATC
>Ga0214923_10009171_pt1 | contig 10340 bp, 3 predicted proteins | sample LL1510_MetaG_FD_177993 | JGI IMG/M metagenome (GOLD analysis project Ga0214923, IMG submission 177993) | Freshwater microbial communities from Lake Lanier, Atlanta, Georgia, United States - LL-1510 | ecosystem: Environmental > Aquatic > Freshwater > Lake | place: USA: Georgia | collected 2015-10-15
ACGCGTCCAATCCCGGAGATTACAATGCACTCGGCCCGCGGGACCATACACCTTGGGATTGTCCTCATCGACAGGACCATAGCCATTCCCGCGGAACTCATGCCCCGAAACTTTAGGAGGGATTCCGAATCCACACGATCCCATCTGAAGCTGCTTGAAAATTTTTTCACTGATCAGATCTTGAAAGGAACGATCGTAAATCCGCTCCAGCAGATGCCCAAGCACCATATACCCTGGATTGCTGTATTCTGTTTTGAGTCCAGGGAAGGTTTTCGGGGGTAATTTCAGGATTTCGCCGACCAAAAGCTTGCGCGCCTCACGCTCATCCAGCTGATCCGAAAAAATCTGCTCCACGAGAGCGGCGTTTGGAATTTCGCGAAACACCGATTCGTCTCCGAGACCGGATGAATGAACGAGGAAGTGCTCCACGGTCGCCCCAGCAAAAGACGGATGGATCTCTTGATCAGGCAAAAGTTCCTTCAGGGTCGATGAATACCGAACCCTTCCTTCATTTACGGCCATCGCCACGAGAAATGCGGTCATGGGTTTCGTACACGACCCTAGATGAAAGGCGTCCTCAGGCTGAAGGTCGGGCCTTGCAAGGGATTTTCTTTTTCCGGTCACCTCGACGTACGAGAGCCGGTCCTCGCCCGTGCCCTTCAAGATCGCGGCACCGAGCCCAGGCACTCCGTAATACTTTCGGATTGAAGGAAGACTTGAGAAGCTGGGAGTCGTAGCGGAGGCCAGTGCCACCTCCGAAAAAATGCAGGAACCTAGTATGAGCAAGGTCAGGCGGAGCATGGGGGCATGATAACACGGCGCACTAGTATGGATGGTCTTTTTCCTAACTGGTCCCCTTGAATGGGCACGGCCTCTCAGGGAATTGCCAGAGTTCGCCTGGAATCACTGAGCCTGGATAGCAAAGCTACACCCTGCCGTTTCGCATTCGCCGATTCGGCCTCGCAAGGGCTAGCTAAAAATCAATAATTCCATATATTTACTGATCTACCCTCTTGGACCCGTGCCCACTCAAAGGGACCAGCTTTGGGGCCACCCCGCGGAATTAAGATTGATTAATTTGCTCAACTTGCGCTCCGCAATACCGATTAGACTCTTATGAGCGTGAAAGAATCCTCCCGATCCCGGAGACGGTCGGCATTCCCTTTCCCATTCCCCAGAATCGGCAGGCTGAGCCTCCTTGTCGCGGTCTGGAGCATGCTCATCATGGCCGACTCCTTCGCGGAAGAACCCACACGAGCGCCGGCCTCATTTAAACCGGACACGATTTTTCAACAGATCGAAAAAGAGAAACATCCAGAGGCTCCAAAAGAAAAGTCCACCCCCGAGGCATCGCTTCCCTCTGATAAAGCACCCGCCGAAGGCGAAGACTCTTATGGAATCTCAGGAAACTGGAACGGCAAACGTAAAACACTCGAGGATGCCGGATTCGCCTTCTCGGCCATCTACAAGGGCGATTGGGTTCGCAACTTCAAAGGAGGCGTTCGAAAACAGAGCTCCTACTTCGACAACCTCGACCTCAAACTCCTCATCGATGGCGAAAAGGTCCTTGGACTCAAGGGCTGGAGCTTCTTTTTATATGGCTTAGGAAACTCCGGAGCCGATCGAGGAGGCCGATTGAGCCTCGCCGTCGGCGACAATCAAGTAAGCGACAATATCGAAACCACCGTCGACGATTTCAAATTGTTTGAGGCCTGGGCACAGTACCTCAACGAGGAGAACCATTTCTCGGTTCTGTTCGGGATTCACGATTTGAACTCCGAATTCTATGTCACGGACTCTTCGCTTCTGTTCATCAACTCGTCATTCGGGATCGGGGCCGAACTCTCGGCCACGGGAGTGAACGGCTCTTCGGTATTTCCGTACACCGCTCCGGCCATTCGAGTTCGAGTCGAACCCACGAAGCGCATGTACCTCATGAGTGCTGCATTCAACGCCATCTCGGGGAATCCCGAATTTTCAAACGGAAGCGCGTTCACTCTTTCAGGCAAAAACGGAGTCCTGTTCATTCACGAGCTTGGATTCACCGGAACCGACGAATCTCCTTACAAGATTGCCCTCGGCTATTGGAGCTACTCGAAAACCTTCGACTCCCTTGAAACCACTCCGAAACCCGCCAGCAGTTACGGAGGCTATTTCCTTGCCGACAAGACGATCAACTCATGGCTTTCGGCCTTCTTGAGATACGGAATTGCGTCTTCAGAAACCAACTTGGTCCGAGACAACATTTCTGCCGGTTTGATGCTGAAAGGAGTCGTACCCCACCGACCTCGCGACCGACTCGGGCTTGGGGTGACTCGAGCAACACCGGGAGCCGAATTTCGGGCCTTGATGGATTCGAGTGGCACACCATTGATCGGCGACGAAACACAGTGGGAAGTCACCTATCGAATCGAGGTGCTCAAGGGGCTTGCCCTTCAGCCGGACTTCCAATACGTGGTCCATCCCGGATTCGATCCTTCTCTCTCGAATGCGGTGGTTGGCGGGCTCAGGGTAGAAATCTCGCTTTGAGGCGCCCCCTCCCTCACTGCCCCCGATCCTCAAACCTCACCTGCCCCTGAGGCCCGAACCGAAGCACCCAGAGTCGATCATAAACCTTGCCACTCCACTCCCTCGGGGCATCGTTTGCGCCAAGGGCTTTGGCAATCTCCGGGATGCGCTTATGTTCCCAGCAGATCACCACGGTCTTTTGATGAAGTGAAGGCTCATTCAGAACTTCTGCAACCAGCGGAGCAATCGCAAGCTTGGTGTAGGAATCGCGAATCGGGAGCCCCAAGGCCTCAGCCGTGGGCTCTAGGGTTTCGATCGATCGAACTGAACCGTCGGGCTGATCGGGCTGAGTTGCATAAAGTGCAGCGATCTTCCCAAAGCGCGTGAGTTCCGGATCATGGGCAAAGGTTTGAGCCAAGGCTCGCGCCCGCGCCCATCCCTCTTCGCTCAAATGCGAGCCTTCAATCGGAAATGGCTTTTCAGCATGACGAAGGAGGATGACTTGGGCTGGGAGGGCAAAACAGGGAACCGTGAGGAGTAAGAAAAAGCCAAACACCAATGCTTTCATGGGGCGAGAGGGTATCAGAGAAGGCTAATAAAAACAAAGTTGGAAACCAGAATTGAACAAGCCTCACCATCCCGCATTCTTCAGACTCTCACGAATTCCTGGATCTGGGTCGCTCTGAGCCCTAGATCTCAAATAGGATTGCACGGTGGGGTCAGAGCTCAATCCAAGCAAAGCATCATTGCAGGATTGTCGAACTTCATTAGATTCATCCGTACGCCCGGCCGACATCAGACGCTCAGAAACTCCCGGCTGCTCGATCCTGTACTTCAAAGCCGATGCTGCCGCGGCCCTTACTGAACCCGGCTCGGATCGATTCTCTAGATATGAAAAAATTTTCTGAAGGACTTCTTCTTTTGGGATAAATCGCAAAGAATTTACCGCCTCAGCTCTGACCAACGGCTCTGGATCACGAAGTGCCCTCTCAATCTCAGGTAAAAACACTTCTGATCGCGCATTTCCCATCCCAGCAATAATCACTTGCCGCTTCAGAACCTGCTGGTCATCTCCACGCCCAATCAAGGGATCATTCCGATTAAAAGCATTTTTGAAAATCAAGATCGTTCCAGGATCACCATCCCGTGGGATGGATGCCCCGAGCGCCAATGCCGCTTGATTTGAGTTCGGATCCCCCTGCACTTGGGCAAGAGCCAATAGCTGCCCCTTCACTTCGGGAATGAGGGGAGTGGCCCCAACGGCCCAGGAACTGATAATCTTTTGTTTCTGACTTTTGCTTGCTCCCGATTGGAAAAACTCCAACATCGCTTTTTGTGCCTTGGGGCTTCCTTCATATCCAAGCGCTCCAAGGAGAGTATCTTTCATTTGGTCACTCCCTCCCTCCCGAAGAAGCCCGATGACATCATCCACAAGATCTGGTCTTCCCTGAAGGGATTCGGTGAGTTGCATGAAAACCTGCTCTGAAATCGCCTTTGCAAGCACGGGATCAATATTTGGTGATGGCGCAATCCTTATAAGTCTCTCCCGGATCTCTTTCCAATCCTTGGGAACATCAGTTTTTCCGGCATTTAGAGAAGCCTGATTCAAACGCAAACGGAGGCCCTTGCGGAACTCATTCAGATCGAGTTCAAATGGATAAGCTTTCGCGATATTTGCAAAGTCAAGCGTTGACGAAAATCCGACCCAGCGAATCTGTTCTTTGGCCGAGATTTTTTGAGTTGACCCTTTTTTGATCGGAATGATTGCCTGAGAATTGATTTCAATCTCGACGGGCAAACTCAGACTATTGGACCAGCGAAGTCGTGCCTCTTCTGAGTGGATTCCCGCTTCGCGCCGAAGCAGCCACTCGATGTATCCTTCCTGAGATGCCTTGACAGTCGACTGCATCGAAAAGATTGGACCGGCCAAGGGTTCAATCCTCACTGAGGCCACAGCAGAATCCTTAGGTGGCCTCGGCATGAAAGCTGTGAAAAGAGCCCGAATCATCGCCTCCAAACCGGCTTGATCCTCGGGCTTAAATTTAGATTTCAGGAATATTTTTTGAATTCCACCTGCAGGTGCAACCTTAAGGACGATCGAGTCCTTGAAGCGGGTCACTAAGCCTTTTGGGCTCACCTTCATGAAATACGCCCCATTCTTGAGGTCGTCGGGCTCTAGCTCAAGGATAAACTTTCGAGGATGTTCCGACTCACTACCGGGTGTAATTCCGGTAGAGGTATTTTCGACACTCAAACGGTAGGCCTTCCCACTCTTAAAATGCAAATCAAGTGGCCCGAGTTCCTTTTTTGCATCATACAGGTCAGGCAGTTCACTTTCAGCATACGCGCGGGGCTGCAAGTGGGGATTATCTTTAAAAAATTCAGCCGAACTCTTAGGGACAGAAACTCTTCTAGAAAAATAGAGCCAGGATGGAACTGAAATGACACCAATCACAATAAAAACCCATACTGGCTTGATCTTCAAATTCTCTTCCCCACCCTTTACGGCAGTGTAAAGGAAGCTTCACGCTCATTCAACCACCTCATTCACGGCAGAGGGAATTTCACTTGGCCCTTTAGCCTTCGGGGTTTCGGCCCCTGATGCAGGCTCTTTGACGGCATCACCGCCCCCGCATGGACTGATTTCCTGAATGACGCTCCATCCACTCGAAAGCTCTCCCTGAACTTGTCTGATCCTGAACTTAACGATCCCCCCAAAAGGATTAAATTCTGCAAAAAGAGCTTGAAAATCAATAGGGGAACCCGGCGACTCGATTTTCACCACAAACACATTCCCGCGAGCGTCAGTTCCCTCAATTTCAACGCTCTGGTAAAGGTCCCCAAACTTGATCACGTTGCATTCAATGGTGAAGGCGGGAACAACAAGAGGCGTAGCTCCCCCGCAGGAAGCTTCCAAGATTGCCTGATTACTATAGGTGTGCCAGTTAGAAACCTTATCCCCAACTCGGGCACGAATCATCACGCTTACCAAAATCGTTGGATCAACTCCTGTATCTTTCAGTGAGAACTTATAGGATTGTCCACCCTCATTTGCAGGATGGAAATCATGATAAACTTCTACTCCGCTTGAGTTGATCAATTTAATTTCGACCTTACTGGCAGGATCTTTCATTCCTTCCCAGGTAATATACCTGAGACAACCATCCGACATCATCGAAGATACTGGCTCACTCAGAACTTCTCCACCCTGACAGATCTCAACTGGATTCAAGAAAGGAAAGGTGATTGATTTCGGACCGTACTGGGCAGCGCCTCCGGGGAGGCTCGAGGTCGCCTGAAGAGTAAGGATTTTGCCAAAGAAATCGGACGGGTTGTAACCCGCATTCTGCACCCACTCATCGACTCCGTGAGTGCCTGAACTTCCAATATCTCCAAGGGGAATCGTGATTCCAGAACTCGAGGTAAGAACCGCATTCAAAGATGCATTCGTCAATCCAGAGTTCCAACGGATTGTTGCCGTACATGAATTGTATTCACTCGCCAGCCTAATTTCAGGTAGGCACTCTAGGACGGGGCCGGATTGGCGGCCAGACTCAAGATCCATTCCGGCAAAAACCGTAATGGTATCCTGACCAGTCAGAACATTATTTCGCCGCACGAACTCGCAAACCTCGGGCTGTCTCGCTAAAATTGCCAATTCTTCAGCGCAATTCTTCCAAGTATTGAAAGGAGGCAGGATCAAATTGCTTACGGTACTTGCAGATTCAATGACCTCATAAGGGAGCTCAAGGCCAGGAATCTTCACTGTAGACCAACCGGTATTGAAAAAACCATAACAGCTCTGACGCTCCAAATCCTCCCATGCCCCGCACACCTTACCTCCAGGGAAAACCTCGCGCCCCGCAAATACCGGCAGAAGAGGCGTGTCGCGGGTTGTTGGAACTTGGGCAGCATTTTGAAGCTCAAGACAGCTCACTGCCTTGATTACTTGGTCGCACTGCGTGGCATTTGCAACCCTCATTCTTTGGATCGTCGTGATTTGATCGTCTGGCCTAGACCCATTCTGCGTGCGAACCAAACAAGATCCGGGTACTTCAATCGCCAAGTAGGTCCATCCACTGTAACCAGAACTGCCATGCACTCGGGATCTGAAGCAAAGAGACTTTCCCTCATCTTGATCAGAAATCGGATACTGAATCGAACCAAAAGAATCGGCAGGCCCTGAAAACACTTGGACAAATGGGCCCTTGCAATCATTCCCAAAACTTCGTTCCAGTTCGAGCGAAATACCATCATAACTCCCGAAAAATCCACCAAGGCCAACCGCATCTCCAGGATATTCTGATTGAATCGTAATGGTACCTTTCTCAAGATCGATGCCAAGATCACTTAAAGCCGATGCACCCGCACCAAGAACAGGAGCTCCATCCGGGTGAGGATTTGAATTTGCGGTCAATCGAGGGGCAGCATGACACGTTTCGATGGGTACTTCCTCGGTACCCCATCGTGTAACCACCTTATAGGGCGAAGTACGATCAAACCCCTCACCGCTTACAGGACTCCACGAACACATCGACTTGAGCCTCTCGGCATAGGCAAGGCAAGAAGACCGATTCCAAGGAGCAAACCCAAGAGGCACTGCAAAGTCAGAACTGCTCGAGCCAAGATATCCATTCAAAACATACGGGTCGAGCTCCTCGATTTTGTAAAAATCAGTAAAACCATCAATCCAGTAACTCAGGGAATCAGGATACCGCGTTTTAAACCCAATCTCGCATTTTCTGGGCTCGGACCGAGGAGCGCACTCACCGATTGCTTTTTCGATCCCATCCGCGTCACCCGAAAATCCTGGCTTGAAAACAGCCGAAGCCGAAAACCCCTCGAGATCGGAAATCGAATTGAGCTTATCTCGCAGGGAACAAACCTGTAGATCCTTGATCTCTGCCTCGCAGTCCTCCATTCCCTTGGCTCGCCCACCGGATTGAACAAAGATATTTGATTTACTAAAGTCTATCAGTTCCTCGATACCAGAGGTCGTCGTGAGCTTCAGTTGACAACGCCCGTACTGAGGCCCCTGACAGACCGCCCGCGCCCTTTCAGTCAATTGATCTTGAAGAGTGGTTAACGGCATCTGAATTTTGCCATCACTGCCCACGCTGGATAGATACAACGAAACAGGCCCCTGATAACCGTCCTCATGATACAGTACTTCGCGCGCTAACTGACATGTTTGCTCAATCTGCGAACCACCGAATCTTGCCTCTAGGGCGCCCAAGCTGCCTTGTTCTAGTGCAGAGAACTTCGGGTTAAATACTCCATCACGGAAGTAAATCGCCTGAACCTCTTTTGAGACCGTGGAATAACCAAAAGTAAACGGATCCGGATACACCTCCTCGCTCTTAAAATCACCCCGGACCGCAAGAATCACCCGATCCCCGCCTGTAGGATCACCCGTAAGGCTCTGCATCGAAAGCTCTCGAGCACAGGTCTGGGTCTGGGACTGCTTCAGGTAGTTCATTCCTTCAAGACCTCGAATTGCGAGCTCCCATTCAATTGGACCATCAAGTGAGTGCAACGGCGTTGCTTCTGCCATCCTTGAATACGGATTCGATGAGCCATTCGAAACGCCACTCACCCTTGCACATCGATTCTTCGGAATGTACACATATTCATTCAAAACGAATCCACCTTCTGCTTCAAGAACCGCAGGTCCGGTGGATAATGGAGGCGGCGGCATGAGCCCCGATGGACAGGAAAGGTTATAGGGCACAAGTTGACCAGAACAGCTCTTAAAATTAATCTTGAGCTCGCCCAAAGGGGCTGGCTGGCTTTCGGCCTTTTTAAATCTTATTTCAGGAGGCATCCACGCTAGAGCTTCAACAAAAGCAGCAGTGACCTGGACGGTACTCACTTGTCCCGTTGCGGAGTTCAGAACTGAAACTGGAATTTTTTGATCAATCGCTCTTGAACCACTTACCGTCTTGAATGGATCTGAATCGAATGCCTTAATATAAGGTACATTCAGATTACCAGTTGCTGGAGCAAAAAAGCCCCTGACCACAATCGCATCGATGGGTCCGGTAGCAGATTGATCGCAAGTCACGGGGGGGCCTTGACTAAACTGCTCTTCATGAGCCCACTTCGATGCTATCTCTAAACTTGTAGCATAGGAGCTCGTCGCTCCAATCGGCTTACGAAACGGCGCAAAAAAAGGCATATTCGCAATCTTGCCGCATGAGATGGTTTCACTCTGCGAGCCAAAGGTGGACTTTGCGGCCCGAGTACAGATTTCAGAATGGGTACCTCCCAATGCAAGTTCTTCAGCGCTTGGCGAAAAGTCGATTTTCTGGCCGTCCGGTAAAATATTTCGAATCGGGTGAGCGCTGGTGCCAGTAACAACCAATTGGCACTGCGGTTGATCCTGACAGTTGATGGGATTAATAGAACCCCGCTCACCCCAATCCATCGTAACTTTAACGGGAACGAAGCCTTCTTCTCCTGTTAAGCCTGGTTGAGTGTAGGAGAATTGAAGTGCAAAATTTTCTGTGCTCTTTGAAACCCTTCGACTCTCGCAAGAAGTTCCCAAAGCCCTTTGCAGAACAGCATTTGAAATCATGCTTCCCTGATCAAAAACATATGTACCGCTCGAAGAAGTGGGCGGGATTAACGCCAATGCCCTCACACAGACATCCAGTGGCCCCTCCCCTACATTTGGTTTCACCTTATGCTCTTTGATCGTGATCGGAAGCGGACTTAGACCTAGACTCGAGGGCTGTGCGGAATATGAAAGTCGACAGGTTACCAGACCAGCCGGATTGGATGATGTTGCGTCGGAGGCACTCAATAGGGGTGCAATTGGCTTAAGAATTTGACCTGATGATGCCACCTCGTAAACGCAGCGGCCCACCGTTTTTGGAGAGCTTGACCCTTGCATGAATTCAGATAATCCCATCTTCGGCGTCAGGAACAAATTCACATTGAAGTATTTCATGCCCCCGACCGCAATTGCCTTCGATTGTTCACTTTGCGCTTTTGCCACAATCTCGGGAATGGCACAAAATTCCGGCTTAAGAACGTCACTAAACTTGAACTGACAGTCTTGCAAGGAGGTGGCATCCCGCGTGAGTGGCTTTCCAGAGATACTTTCGCCGAGCAAAATGGCAGAACCGGAACCGCCTCCGAATGCAAGCGTGCAGCGTTCCTTTACATCCCCCTCTGCGAGATCCGTTCGATTTTCTTTTCCAGAAAACAAATCCACGAGTCGGTCCCAGGTGGACTGCGAGCCACTCGGATCTGTTGGAGTGCCTGTTAACAGTGTGACTTCGCCTGAAATGAGCTCACAGGGGCCGACACTCAGACAGGCTCTTAACTGGGCCCCCAGGTTATTTTTTAGGGTATTGTTTTGAGCAATGCTTTCTATCGTCCTTTGTAGTTGATAAGAACGTTTAAATGTCGAATCATTCATCCATCCATCGGTAGAGTAGTAATTCGAAACCGAGGAAGAATTAATTAAAGAGTTATTCCATCCACCGCTATCCCAAAAATAAATTCCAGTTTTCTGACTCCATTCGGCACCAAAACTCCGAAAACTTCCTGCAAGGGTATAGTGAGAAAGCCTACCTGAAACATAATCATAGACCTGATCCGGATAACTCGCGTCTGGGTACAACTGATTGCCAATTTTTGAGGCTAAGTCATTCGAAATCCCACTACATTTAAAGTCATTCCCATCATAGAGATACACTAGAGGATTTACCTGGTATGAATCACCTAATACATAATTATCTTGACCAAAGCGAGCTTGTGCTAATTGCGCATTATAGCTACCACCTGAGATTAGACTCGTGCCGGAATAAACAAACCAAAGCCGC
>Ga0214923_10009175_pt1 | contig 10336 bp, 9 predicted proteins | sample LL1510_MetaG_FD_177993 | JGI IMG/M metagenome (GOLD analysis project Ga0214923, IMG submission 177993) | Freshwater microbial communities from Lake Lanier, Atlanta, Georgia, United States - LL-1510 | ecosystem: Environmental > Aquatic > Freshwater > Lake | place: USA: Georgia | collected 2015-10-15
CAAGAAAGAGACTTGCAAATTTACCATCGCCAGAAAAATTAATATAATCAGAGTGCCTTTCAATAGTTTCAAATCCATGCTCTTTCAATAATTTTTCTAAATAAGAAAATGTAAAATATCTTATATGCCCAGCATCCTCTTTTCTAGTTGTGTATTCCAAAATTGGATTAATTCCAAATAACAACATAAACCTCCTTCCAAAAGAAGCTACATTTGGTGTTGAAATTACCAAGTGACCGCCTTTTTTTAGAACCTTATTTATGTTGTTTATCAAATTATCAGTATCAAATACATGCTCAATTACCTCAGTACAGACATCAACATCAAACTTTTCTTTTATATTTTCTTCCCATTTAGTACTAAGATCTATATCAAAAACTTCTATACCTAGCTTTTTAATATGTTTAATAGCATTATCAGAGGTTTCAATACATTTGACCTTATTACCGTGCTTTTTTATTAATTCTGTAATATGTCCATAACCACAACCAACATCTAAAACATTTTTATTTTTTCCAACCAACTTGACTGTCTTTATAATTCTGCCAATAAATTCTATTTTTTTAAAATGCGGGTTTTCAGAATAAGTAAAATTATAAAAAGATTTATTCATAAGTAGTTATATTTTCCAAACTGTTTCATTATAACTAAATTTTTGATTTATATACCTTGCTAAAACAAATAAGTAATCAGATAGCCTATTGAGGTACGGTGTTATTGCTTTAATTTCCTCGTGATCCAAACTATGAGACACTATTTCAACTTTTCTTGCAGCAGTCCTAATTAGGTGTATCTGTGAAGCAAGGTGATGGCCACCAGGTAAAATAAAATTTGTTAACTTAGGTAAAATTTTTTCATAACTATCAATCAAATTTTCTAAATATAAAGTCTCTTTTTGCTCATTGAAATTTAGTTTTGCATAAACACTTATAGATCCAATGACAAATAGGTTATTCTGTATTTTTTGCAAATCAGCTATCTCACTTGAAAAATCTTTTTGATTTAATTCATTTAAATGAGAAACACAAAGTCCTAGTTGAGCATTTAATTCATCCAGCATACCTACAAAATTTATTAAAGGAGAATTTTTTGAAACTCTCTCACCGTTGGCTAAACCAGTCTCACCTTTGTCTCCAGTACGAGTATAAATTGACATAAATAGATTTTAATATAAAATTAATAAATTCATTAAATAATATATTTAAAAGAAATTATTATTTTATTTCAAATAATTAATTTTTTGAATTAGCTGTTCTAATTTACTAATACCTATATGTTGATGTTTCAGGATCTGAAAGTCTGTAATAATTCTATTTCTTTGAACCCAGTTCCTTTTTGATAAAATATCTTTAAAATTTTTAAAAATATTAAACCAAGATATAACATATCCTAGAGAAATTGATGGTTTAAGGATTATTGTAAATAATATTATTTCTAAAATATTTATAAAGAAAAATAAGGGTAAAATAAAAAATAGGGAAAAAGAAGAGTAATTCTTTAAAAGCATTGTAAGATTATTTTGGTTTTTCGGTCCTAATGATTTAAAATTTATATTTTTTTGTTCATTACCTGCGTGGTAAACTTTCACATCATTGTTAATAGAAAAACTATAGCCAAATAATTTTATTCTCCAAAACCAATCAGTTTCTTCAAAGTACATAAAAAAATTATTATCTAAACCTTTTGTCTTTACGTAAAAATCTTTTGAAAAAAATAAACAAAAACCAACTAAATACAAACTTTTTACAGGATTTTCTGATAAATATGGGTATCCAAGAATATCAAAAGAAGAGTAAGTAGAAATTTTTCTTTTTTTATCGTAAGTATATTCTTGCGGTCCAACTATATTGTAAGTATTGGACGTGTAAAAAATATACATTTTATGCAAAAAATCAGAATCCACCAGTGTATCATTATTTAAAAATAATATATACTTTCCTAATGAAAAATTAATACCTATATTATTTGCTTTTGAAAAACCAATATTCTCACTATTCCTAAATATCCTAATTCTTGTATCAGCAAATTCTTTTTCAATATCTTGAATACTACTATCTATAGAATTATTGTCTATAATTAAAATTTCAAAATCTTTAAATGTCTGTTTTAACAAAGAATGAATGCAATTTTTTAAGTATTTTTTCCCGTTAAAATTTACTATGATTATTGAAATTATTACCATTTAAACTTTCTTTATAAAAAAATTATTTAGTATTAAGAATAATAATAGAATAAAAGAAATAATTGAAACAACTAAACCAATAATATAAAAATCCTGAGGTTGATAATAAGAAATTATTCTAAAATCCAATTTTTCCAAGTTTTTTTTATCTATACATTTATCAGATATATTATTTACTTCTTCTTTTATTAATTTTATGCTCATAGTATTGTATTTTCCTATACTTATGTTTTCATTTTTTATTTTACATTCTGGAAAAATATTAATAGAATTTAAACTTGTAATGTAAAATTTCCAGTTAGTATCATAATTTGTTGAAAAAATAATGTCTTTAAAATCTGTATTCAATTCAATATCTGTAGATTTTTTATTATTTGAATAAGAAATAAAATTTAAAGGTAGAAGAGAAGTGTCATTCACTTCATAAAACTGGGAAATATTATTTTCATTTTCAAATAAAAAAATTTCTGAATTTCCAATGTTTTTTTTCTTCAGAAAACTAACCTTATCCAATTGATTTAAAAAAGAGTCTCTTACTAGCTCACTGCTTTCAAAAGATTTATTTCCGGAGTAAAAATTATAAAAATTATCTTCATCAACAAAATTTTTATCAATTCTCGTTATAACAACATACTTTATAGAAAGATATTTAAAATAATCGATCAATTTTTCGTTATTAGAAATATTATCGAAATTCAATTTTAAATCATTATATCCAAATAATTGCTTTAAATCCTTGAGAGCGACATAATCTAAACCAGGCATTAAATTTGTTTCAAAACCCCACCTAGATCTAGAAGGTATCCAAACTACTCTACCAAATTTAGAATTTAAATTTAGACTATCATTTAATACTAAGTAAGAATTAGGAACTTGCCTTTGAACAAACATCTCACTAACAGTTCCAGTTACCAGTGCATTCAAAGCAGACGAAAAATTAAAAATTATTATGATTAAAATAATGTAATACAATTTTAAGAATTTTAAACTTTTTAAATATTCTAAAAAAAATCCAATCGCAACAGAGTAACCAACCATTAATAAGATATAAAATTTTGAAGCTTCTCTATATAATTTAAATCCAGGTACATTTTCAAAGAAAAAATTATAAAGTTGTGGAAAGGGTATTGCAGATTGCTTAGTTAAAAGTATTCCAAAAAGTAAAACTAAAAAGTAACCGTAGAACTCCTTAACTTTATCTTTTTTAATGAATATAAAAGAAAGGACTAAAACAGTAGGAATTATAAAACTTAAAGGACTTACAGCTTGACTAGAAAAAGCTACAAAAGATTTCCCATCCCACATCGCATGACTTATTGTTAAAGAATAAATCATATTAAAAAATTGATTTCCAAACAAACCTCTATTTAAAATTGAATTTGAAAAAAGTTTTTCAGAATAATAAGTAGGCATAATCCAAAAAAAATTCAATAAAAACAACACAACTAGCAGAAAGGAAAAATTAAAAATTACTTTTTTAAAATTTAAACAATCCCTTAACTCCTTTTGGGAGAAAACATATAAAAAAATAATAAAAAAATTCATAAGTAAAACAATAAGAATTCTTAAATCATAAACCGAAATTATAAATAGTAAAAAAATTAAAGAATAAATAAATTTAATCTCAAGTTTCTTTAAGTACTCATGAAAATAATGCAATGAAAAACCAGTGTAAGATATTGCACCTGCAAGCATTAAATGCCCTGTTTGAAGGATAACAAAATATGAATTATAGAAAAATAAAAAAAGTATTACAAAGATTGAACTATTTGAAAAGTTTAAATTTTTTTTTAAGAAAAAAAATAATCCTAAAGGACCAATTATAATTATTGGAAAGGCATATATTAACTTAAAACTGTTATTATAATCTAATCCGATTTGGTATAACAACCCATGTAATAAAACCAAAGGCTTAGATGACATTGTAATATCAAAACTTCCAAGTCCTTTGGTATCAAAAACACTAAATGAGTCCGATATCAACTCATTAGATTTTGAGTATAAATAAATCCCGGAATCACCGTTTGTAAGATAATTATTATTTAAAACCCATTCTTTATGAGAATATAAATTTATTAGTAAGAATAAAACAATTGACCAGTTATCTTTCAAGAAATTTAAAACCTTCATTAGTTTAAGCCTTCTCGGAAACAGATACGATTTGAATAGATAGAATATTTTCTAGAAATTTAAATTTTCTAACTAAAAATCCCATTAAATTTGCCGCACCGTAAATTTTAACTATCTTTAAGTCAGCTTCAGATATCAAATCTCTAACTGATTCAAATGTATAAAGATGTAGGTGCGTACTGTCTAAAACACCGTACTCAGTATAATCAAAGTTTCCAAAAAGCAACCCAAAGCGTACTCTCCAAAGGGCAACATTTGGTAATGAGATTATAATCCTTCCATCATCCTTTAAAAAGTTTTTAAAATATCTAAGAACTTCCTCCGGATCTAAAACATGCTCCAAAATATCTGCAAAAACTATATAATCATACTTTAAATTCTTGTTAAATAAAGTTTTAGGAAGTTTACTAATGTCGTTTAAGTCTATAACCTGAGCTTCAATGCAAAATTTTCTTGCTTCTTCAACAGCCTTTTCGTTATAATCCAAACCATAAACTTTACTATTATTAAGATATTTAGCTAAATAACCCTCAGAACAACCCACATCAAGAACCAAAGTATTCTTTTTAGTAATCTCACTTACAATAGACATGATTGATCCAAATTCTGGGTATTTTTCAGGTTCTTTATATTCTTTATATTTTTTTATCGATCTAGATAAATTAAAAAGTTGCTTATCAATATCTCTATATTTTTCATAATTCGTCAGCTTAATTAATAAGTAAAAAACATATTTTATAAAGTATAAAATGAATACAGGTAGCACAGAAGCAAAAATAAAACTTAATTTTAATTTTAGCGAATTTCTTGCAAATTTTGAAACTGAAATAAAATTATTATAATTTTCTTTAATTCCCTCGTTACCTGTGACCATTTTTTCTTTTAAAATAGAGGTTGAAAAAGCATTAACTAGTAATTCTTCAATTATCTCTTTAGGAAAATTTAAATTATATTCATTTTTTAATAGATCAAATATTTCTAATATTTCTAAAGTGCCATGTCTCTCATTTTGTTTAATATTTTTCTTTTGTATTGCTTTAAAACCCAATTGTTCTGAATGAGCTCTTCCTGCAATAAGAACATCAGAAATGGCATAAGAATCGTATCTATTGAGAAGATGGCCCACCATTAGTAACTGTGGAAAAAGTAGAGATTCTTTAGGATAAATAGTTGCAAAGTCTTGAGTATTTCTTAAACCTATTCCTGGAATAAATATCGAAGTCAACCACATTTTTGTTAGAGAATCTTTTCCAGATTTATAGTACGTATCTTTTTCAAAAAAATTAAAAATTATTTCTGTTTTTAATTTATTTGAAAACTGCACTTGATTTGAATAAATGTAGTTTACTTTTGTATTTTTATTAAAAATATCGACATATCTTGATAATGCATTTCTAGAACAAAATAAATCATCATCACCCATAATTAAAATGTACTCACCATTACAACTCTCTAAACATTTTAATAAATTTTTTGAATACCCTAAATTTGTTTCATTTTTTAAATAAATTATATTTTGAATATCACCAAATTTCTTAGAAACCATCTCGCTGACCTGATTTGTTTTAGAATCATCGCAAATTACAATCTCTTTAAATTCGTAATCTTGATTCAAAAAAGAGTTTATTAACTGCTCAAGCATTAATACTCTTTCATAAGATGGTACACAAACTGAAATTTTATTTTTTTCTACAGACATAAATTATATTTGTTGCAAACAAACCTTTAAGAAAGGGAAATAGATAAATTAAAAAACCCAAGTATGTTGAGCCTCCGTAAACTTCTTCAACTTCTAAATTAGTATTTTTTTTAATAAGTTCTAAAGCAGATTTAAATGTATAAAGGTGCAGATGAGTTCTATCTAAGATTCCACTATCAGTATATTTAAATTTTCCAAACAAAAGATTAATTCTTATCATAAAATTTGCAACGTTAGGTAAAGAAATAATAACAATACCATCTTTTTTGAGATAATTATTTATATAGAAATTTAATATTTTCTCAGGGTATAGTAAATGCTCTAGAATATCTCCAAAAATAATAACATCAAAAGAATTTTCCCAAGGAAGGGTTAAATCGTCTAAGTTATTTAAATTTTTTTGAATTACAGACTTATATTTATTTTTAGCAATCTCTAGACTTTCTAAAGAATAGTCTATTCCATAAAAATTATTTGATTTATCAGAAATATCTTTTAAGTAACCATCATTACATCCTATATCCAATATCTTATTTTTTTTACCAATCAATTTTGAAAATATTGAATGTGTAGAAAACCTTGTTTTATTCTTTAATTGGTAATTATTTTTCATAATAATAATGTGATTATTTTATCATAAAATTGAACTAAATAAGATATAATATTAAATAAAATGAAATATTTTTTTGGAGTAATAGAGGATAATGTTGGTTTATTAAATGTACATTGGGTTCCAGTACCGCTATCTAGCTCAGAGCCAATTTTATATCATTTTTATTTTTTTTTAGCTAAATATATTGATTCAATTTATTTATATAATATTTTTTTATTAACTATCTTTACTCTTAATTTTATTTTTATTTTTAAATTTTTAAAACTTTTTGTTTTTATTATTTTACATGTATTTTTAAGTACATTAATTATATCAACATCCACTTATTTTTCTTACCATTTTAGATCTCACCTAGCTTTAATTAATATTTGGGTGCTTGTTTATTTCTTAATAATTTTATTCTCGTCAAATTTTAATGTAAAAAACTATTACTTAAGTTTTAAAGCAGGTGTTATTATTGCTTTTTGCTCGTTAATAAGTAACTATTTAGGATTTTTTGGTTTATTGGTTCTTTTTATATACTTATTAATACAACTATTTTTTTCATTTTATTCTTCATCATTTAATTACAAAAATTTATTTTTAAATTACTTTATAATTTTTTTGACTTTTTCAATATTCTTTATATCTTTTAATATAAATTACTTAAGCGAACTTCGAGCAACTCAAAACAGATTCTCATCAAACTACGATTTGCTAACAAGAAACGTAGGTAATTTTTTTATCTTTACTTCTAGACCTTGGTATTATTTACTACCCTCTAGTGATAACTTAATCTTTGGAAAAATATCAGAAAATATACTTTCTTTTATAGAAATAAATTGGGGAAATTATCTTACTAAAAATTATTTTAAAAGCGAACATTCTGCAAGTTTTCTAGGGTTTACAAATTTATTTTTTGGAATTACTGGATTGTATTATTTATTTAAAATAAAAATATTTAAAAACGAAAAAGAAGAATATAACTTTGAAAACACTAAATTATATTCTATTTTTTTAATTACTCTTATATTAATTTTATTTACGATGCCTCCTTTTATAAATTTTAAAGGCTTTAATATATATTTTCCAAGCTATTTAATATATGAAACATTTCCAATGTTCCGAGTTTTAGCAAGACTAGGAATAATAATTCTAATTTTTTGGTTCATATTCGTAAATTATGGTTATTTATATTTTGTAAAGAAATTTAATTTAGATAAAAATAATACATTAAAAAAAATATTTTTTGTCTGTATAGTTTTTTTATCAATAAATGAATTTTTTATACCATTTAAAATTACTAATGTATCCAATCCACCAGAAGTTTATAAGTATTTAAAGTCTCTTGGAAGTGTAAACGAAAGAATATTTATCTATCCAGAAAACAAAACAACAGAAGCCTATTTCTGGAAACTTGAACATAAAATGGATGTTATAAATTTTGGAACTGGAAATTATATCGATAATACTTTTTACTCTAAGGATTTAATTACTCAAAAATCTTCTACCTGTGAAGGAATTAGTTTATTAAAAAAAATGGATGTAAAATTTATAATTTATTTTAAAAACAAGGAACCTAACAAACAAATTCAAGAATTTTTTAATAAGAATTTAGTATTGATAAAAAGTTTTGATAATGAAGATATAGAAGAAATTCAAAACTATAAAATACTTACTTTAATTAATACAGGAAATATTTTTATGAACGAAGCAAATATTTATGAAATTTCATCTGATAAAGTAAAAAATTGTATTGATTAAAATTTATTTTTTTTTATAAGTCCAATAAAGAACCCTAATGCAGAAAAAAAAGTTTGTAAAGAAATTAATAAAAGTAAATTAATACTTATAAATAAATCTTTAAACCACAATCTCCAGTGTCTATAGAATTGAGGTCTTAAAAAATAAACAAATCTCGAATTAAAAATTCCACCTTTAGATTTTTTGACAAAATTATGAGATTTACTTGCATAATAATATTTTTTCTTTAAGATATGCAGCAACCCGTAATCCCCTTCGTTATGAAATACTCTTTTTGACGTTAAGAATTTTTTTGGGTATTTCTTATAAATTCTATCTGGCAAATCCCAATCTTCGGTACCAGTCTGAGTTTCATCAAATCCCCCAAACTCTAAAAAAACCTGTTTATCGAACCATCTTGGAGCTAAATCAAAATCTTCCGGCTGTGTATAAAACTCAAGCTCAAGTTTTTTTGCCCTGGCCCAAAGAGAATCCCCTACGGGCTCTTCTTTCATTGTCAAACATTTAATATTATTATCCGATTCTGCTTTTGCAAAAAGCTCTTTTAGAATACCTTGTTCCAAAATCATGTCAGCATCTAAAATCAAAACATACTTTCCTAAAGCTTTAGATACTCCAAAATTTCTTTGAGCACTTCTCTCAGGGCCTTTATTTAAAACTAAGACTTCGTACTCACTAGCAATTTTTTTTGTTTTATCAGTAGAGTAATTATCAACAACTATTACCTCATAGTCATTAAAGTCTTGTTTCTTTATTGATTCCAAAAGATTTCCAAGATTTTTTTCTTCATTTTTAGTAGTAATTACAATAGTTAGGTATTTCATAAGTTACTTTTATAAGAATATATTATATATTTAATTTATGGATAAATATGTAAATAATATTGAAAAAATAACTCTTGAAAATGAATTTTTTAGAAAAGTTTTAGTTACAACAGAATTTCAACAACTAGTGGTGATGTCTCTAAAACCATCAGAAGATATCGGAATGGAGCTACACAATCTAGATCAATTTATTAAAGTTGAGGAAGGAAGTGGAATCGTATCACTAAACGGAGAAGAAATTCCTTTTGGCCCTGGATTTTCAATTAATATACCTAAAGGAACAAATCATAATATTACCAATTCATCAAATTCCGAATTTCTAAAACTTTATACAATCTACTCACCTCCAAATCACAAAGACGGTACAATTCACCAAACTAAGCAGGAGGCTATCAGTGATGAAAATGATATTCCAGAAAAAAATACTTTTAATAAAGAGGAATTAAGTTTTTAATCTCCAAATAGTATAATTAAGTAATGCAGGATTTTATTGAATCTTTTATATCTCAAATACTTCTATCAATACTAGTATCAATAAATTCAGTAACTACAGACGTGCTCCCAAACAATACTATCAATTTAGTAGAAAATGGAACGGTAGTTAAAGTAATAGATGGAGATACTATCGAAGTATACGAAAACAAAAAAATCGAAAAAGTTAGATTAATAGGAGTTAACACTCCAGAAACAGTAGATCCTCGAAAAGATGTTCAATGTTATGGTTTTGAAGCTTCTATGTTTCTAAAAAAAGAACTATCTGGACAACAAATAATACTTGAGGCAGATAATACTCAACAAGAAAAAGATAGTTTTGGGAGAATTCTTAGGTACGTCTATCTTAAGGGAACAAATATTAATAAAAAAATAATTGAGGAAGGATATGGATTTGAGTACACATATAAATCCCCATATAAATTTCAAAAGGAGTTTAAAGAAGCAGAAGAAAAAGCTAAAAAAGAAGAAAAGGGACTTTGGAACAAATCCAACTGTAATTATTAATTAAATTTTCTTTTATTATTTAAGTAATCTACAACTATTCCAGCAGCTACAGTTACATTTAAAGAGTGGTAAAACCCTTCTTTCGATTTAATCTCTAAGATGTGTTTGGAGGAATCTAAAATATTCTGTGAAACTCCTAGAACTTC
>Ga0214923_10009176_pt1 | contig 10336 bp, 11 predicted proteins | sample LL1510_MetaG_FD_177993 | JGI IMG/M metagenome (GOLD analysis project Ga0214923, IMG submission 177993) | Freshwater microbial communities from Lake Lanier, Atlanta, Georgia, United States - LL-1510 | ecosystem: Environmental > Aquatic > Freshwater > Lake | place: USA: Georgia | collected...
CAGGTCGTGGTGGAAAAGGTACACACGCTCGTAACACGGTTCGCCCTGGTTTCGAAGGTGGTCAGCTTCCACTCGTGATGCGTCTTCCTAAGCTTCGTGGTTTCAAAAACCCAGCACGTGTTGAGTATCAAGCAGTAAATGTTTCAACAATTAATGCGCTCTTTCCTAAGGGTGGCGCAGTAACTGTTGCAGATTTGATTGAAAAGGGCGCAGTGCGCGATTCATTGCCAGTCAAAGTACTTGGCAATGGTGAAATCGCTGTCAAAGTTTCAGTCACAGCACATGCTTTCTCAGCATCAGCGATTGAAAAAATCTCTGCAGCTGGCGGATCAACAGCAACGCTCTAATTACGGTTTGAATAGATAAGGGAGAAGATTGATGCTTTCGGCATTTGGAATGGCCTTTAAAACGCCTGAACTTCGCAAGAAAATCTTCTTCACCTTATCGATCATGGCGCTCTTTCGTTTTGGCTCAGTAGTGCCATCACCTGGAGTTTCCTATACCAACGTCAAGACATGTATTGACCAAGCACAAGGTGGCGGACTCTTTGGTCTAATCAACTTGTTCTCCGGTGGAGCGCTCTTGCAGCTCTCTGTATTCGCACTTGGCATCATGCCGTACATCACTGCCTCTATCATCATTCAACTTCTTACCGTTGTGATTCCACGTTTTGAAGCGCTGAAGAAAGAAGGACAGTCAGGTACTGCAACTCTTACTCAGTACACCCGCTACCTCACTATTGGTCTTGCAGTATTGCAATCAACTGGTTTGGTTGCAGTTGCACGCACACCAGGACGTTTGATTTCAGGGTGTTCACTTCCGATCATTCCTGATGCTTCTTGGCAGCGCATTGTCACCATGATTGTTGTGATGACTGCCGGAACTTCAGTAATTATGTGGCTCGGTGAACTCATTACCGATCGCGGTGTTGGTAACGGTATGTCTATTTTGATCTTCACCTCTATTGCAGCAGGGTTCCCAGGTCAGCTCTGGTCCATCAAACTTCAAAAGGGTCTCTTCGCATTCCTCTTTGTCTGCGCTGTCGGAATCTTGGTTGTGGCAGCAGTTGTCTTCGTCGAACAAGCGCAGCGCCGTATTCCAGTGCAATATGCAAAGCGCATGGTGGGACGTCAGGCTTACGGTGGAACTTCTACCTATATTCCTATCAAAGTGAACCAAGCTGGCGTTATCCCAGTCATCTTTGCATCATCACTTCTTTATATTCCATCCTTGATTGTTAACTTCACCAATAGCCAAGCAGCGTGGGCTGTCTGGATTTCCCGTAACTTGGTGCGCGGTGATCACCCAATTTATATCGTTGCTTATGCAACCTTGATTATTTTCTTTACCTACTTCTATGTAGCAATTACCTTCAACCCTGATGAAGTTGCTGACAATATGAAGAAGTACGGTGGCTTCATTCCGGGAATTCGTGCCGGTCGTCCAACCTCTGAATATTTGCAGTATGTACTCTCACGCATCACTGCACCTGGTTCGGTCTATCTTGCACTCGTTGCAATTATTCCGATTGGTGCTCTTATTCTTTTCGGAGCTTCACAGAACTTCCCATTTGGTGGAACTGCGATTCTGATTGTGGTCGGTGTGGGTCTTGATACTGCCAAGCAGATCGAGAGCCAGTTGCAGCAACGTTCCTATGAAGGTTTCTTGAAGTAATGCGTTTAGTCCTGGTAGGTCCACCAGGTGCAGGTAAAGGAACACAAGCTGCCTTTCTCGCCGCGCACTATTCAATTCCACATATTTCAACAGGCGATATCTTCCGCGCCAATTTAAAGGCGAGCACACCACTTGGGCTGCAAGCAAAAGGCTATATGGATAGCGGCCAATTAGTGCCAGATGAAGTCACCAATGAAATGGTGAAAGATCGACTTACTCACGATGATGTCGCAAATGGTTTTTTGCTCGATGGCTTTCCGCGCAACACCGTACAAGCAGAAGTTCTTCGCGCCTTTCTCGCTGAAAAGCGCACCCCACTTGATGCCGTTTTAGAGTTAGCAATTGATGATTCATTGATCATTGCTCGTTTATCTTCACGTCGTACCTGCAAAGAGTGCAGCGCTCCAGCTACTGCAGCTGCACAAAAATGTGGCGCATGCGGCGGCGAGCTTTATCAGCGTGAAGACGATAAAGAAGAAGTTATTGCAAAGCGGTTATCGGTATATCAAGAACAGACTGCGCCCATTGTTCACTTCTACCGCACTGAAGGATTGCTTGTGACAATCTCTGCAGATGGTGAAGTTTCAGAAATCACTGAGCGCGCTATCACTGCGCTCAGCCGTGTGCACGGCTAACTCCACGGTTCATTAGATGGCGATTCAGATCAAAGACCTTGATCAGATCATGGTGATGCGCCGCGCCGGCATCGTTGTTGCAGAAATTCACGAGTTAATACGTGATGCAATCAAACCAGGAATGACGACAAGTGCACTTGATGTCATTGCTTCTGCACATATCAAGAGACGCGGTGCCACCTCTAACTTCTTCAACTATCACGGTTTTCCTGCCACTATCTGTGTCTCAATCAATGATGAAATTGTCCACGGAATTCCTGGATCTAAAATCATGAATGAGGGCGATGTTGTCTCGGTTGATTGTGGCGCCATCGTTGATGGTTGGCATGGAGATGCTGCATTTTCAGTAGGTATCGGAAAAGTCTCTCCTGAAGATCAGAAATTAATGGATACCTGCGAAGAATCCATGTGGGTAGGTATTGCCGCTGGCAAAAAAGGTGCGCGACTTTCTGATATCGGCCACGCCATTGAAAAGTATGTAAATGCGCAAGGTAAGTATGGAATTTTGCAAGAGTACGGTGGACATGGAATCGGCACGGAGATGCATCAAGAACCACACGTTCTCAATTTTGGTAAAGCTGGAAATGGTCCAGAAATTATTACTGGAATGGCTCTTGCCATCGAACCGATGATTACTCGTGGCAGTGCGAAGACAAAAGTTTTAAGCGATGAATGGACAGTAGTCTCTGTGGATCAATCACGCGGTGCGCACTTTGAACACACCTATGTCATCTGCCCCGATGGAAAACCCTTCGTTCTTACCAGCCCAGATGGGGGCAAGAGCGAGTTATCCCGCTTCGGGGTAGAAATTTCAGATTTAATTTCCTAATTCTCATAATTGAGACGATTTTGTTATAGAGAGCGCTTCTCAATAATCAAAAATCCATCTACTCTCACTCAATACCCTGATGGTCAGGGTGTCTAAAGGGAGACCTGATGCTGAAAAAAAGGATTATCGCTCTTGGAGCGATTGCCATCGCAACTTCTTTAATTGCTGCGCCTAATGCACAAGCAGGTGCAAAGCCAGCAAACAAGGCAAGCATTGCAGATGAATGTTTACGTGAAGGTGTGAAGGCTGCAGGACGTGGAGTCAACGGCTCTGATCTTGTGTGCACCAAAGTAACTACAGGAAGTTTTGCTGGTTCTTTACGCTGGTGGTATCCAGATGTAAAGCCATTTAACTCACTTGAGTGGGTAGCCTCATCCGCAATTGGCGGCGGTTATGGAACAACCGCAATTGCAATTGGTGATGCCATGAAGAAAGAGGGGTTGCTCAAGGATTACACAGTTACCTACAAGACAAATGCACCTCTCGGTCTTGGATATTTTTATGATCAGAAAGATCGTAAAGACCTCTTATTGATTACCGGCTTTGCAATGCCAGGTGGATTAGCAACAAATGGATCTAAATTGACCATTACTACAGCAAACGCCATAGCAGGTGTGATGCGCGAAGCTGAAGCATTTGCAGTCCCAACTTCATCAAAGTATCGCACTGTCAATGACTTGCTTACTGATATCAAAGCCAATCCCAAGGCTGTTGCTATTGGCGGCGGAAACTATGGCGGTGTAGACCACGTTACTGTTGCAACTTTGGCAGCAACCGTCGGAGTTAATGCAACCGATTTGAACTACATTCCATATTCAGGCGGCGGCTCACTCGTGCCTGACGTCATTGGTGGGCGTGTAGCTGTTGGAGTTTCTGGAACATCAGAATTCGCTTCTTATGTTGCCGCAGGCAAGATGCGAATCCTCGCTGTCACTTCGCCAAAACCACTCAAGACAATCAAAGGTAAGACTTTGGTTCAGCAAGGTGTCGATCTCACCTTTGGAAACTGGCGCGGAATTCTGGCTCCAGCAGATTTAACTCCTGCTGAAAATCTCAACATCGTAAAGATCATCGATATTCTCCATGCGTCCCCATCATGGAAATCTACTTTGGTAGCCAAATCTTGGATCGATGAATACCGCTCTGGAGATGCATTCTCTAAGTGGATCAAAACTGAGAATGCTTCCATTCTCAAGATTCTGACTGATTTCAAGCTTGTAAAGTAATCGGAAATTATTCGAACTTTTACAGAATGAAATTACCTGCCGGAGCAAAGAGTGAACTCATATTTGCGAGTTCACTCTTTGCTCTTGGTCTGATCGTTTTTGTCGATACTGTCCGCGAGAAATTACCAGCCTTCAATCTCACCGTAAGCCCAAAATTATTTCCTTATCTCATCAGCAGTATCTTGATGACTTTAAGTGTGCTCCTAGCCATTCAAATAGTGCGTGGAAATCAAGCAATTCCGGAGGGTGTGGAAGAAGGCGAACCTATTGAAAAGTCTGACTTTAAGACATTCTCAATCGTACTGGCTTCACTCTTTGCATTTCTTTTACTCATTGAACGAGCTGGATTCATTATTGCCGCATCAATTACATTTTTTGGAATAACTGTAGCTTTTGATAATAAGCGCCACCTTCGGGCGGCTGTATTTGGAACTTTATTCATAGTTATTATTTATCTATCTTTTACGCGCTTTCTCAACGTCCCGCTCCCAGCTGGAATTTTTAAAGGGATTTTATGAATAATTTCGAGTCCCTAATCCAAGGATTTGTGAGCGCACTTACCTTCACCAATCTAGCTTTTGGCTTACTTGGGACTTTTCTCGGAACTCTTGTTGGAGTTTTGCCTGGAATCGGCCCTGCATTAGCAATTGCGCTACTTCTTCCAATCACCTATACCGTGAGTCCTTCATCTGCTCTGATTATGTTTGCCGCCATTTACTACGGAGCTATGTACGGAGGTTCAACAACATCGATTCTTCTGAATACTCCGGGTGAATCAGGCTCAGTGATTACGGCGCTCGAGGGAAACAAAATGGCTCGTCGCGGACAAGCAGGTGCAGCACTTGCAACTGCCGCGATTGGTTCATTTATTGCAGGGACAATCGCAACGACAATTCTTGCTTTTACTGCTCCTTCTATTGCCGACTTAGCAATCAAAGTAGGTGCTGCTGATTATGTAGCGCTCATGCTTGTGGCATTTACGACAGTTTCATCCCTTCTTGGTTCATCCCAAATTCGTGGATTTATCTCTCTCACAATTGGTTTAGTTCTGGGCTTAGTTGGTGCAGATTTGCAGTCGGGCCTTTCGCGCCTCACATTTGGTAATCAAGCTGCCGTAGAAGGAATTGAAACTGTTCCTGTGATTGTCTCTATCTTCGCACTTGGTGAAGCGCTCTATATTGCAGCACGTTTTAAAGAGTTAGGTTGGAATATCATCCCCATGAAAGGTCGCGCACTGATGTCGCGTCAAGATTGGAAACGTTCTTGGAAACCGTGGATCCGTGGAACTTTCCTCGGCTTTCCATTGGGCGTTATTCCTGCGGGAGGATCGGAAGTTCCAACATTCTTAAGTTATTCAGTTGAAAAGAAACTTTCGAAACACCCAGAAGAATTTGGGAAGGGAGCAATTGAGGGAGTTGCAGGTCCTGAAGCTGCAAATAACGCAAATGCAGCTGGAGCACTTGTACCGCTACTCGCATTAGGTCTTCCAACTTCTGCAACTGCTGCAGTCATATTGGTGGCATTTCAAACTTATCAAATTCAGCCAGGACCCACTCTCTTTCTTACCAATGGTGCACTCATTTGGACACTTATTGCATCGCTCTTTATTGGAAATACTTTGCTTCTCATTCTTAATTTGCCGCTTGTGCGCGTATGGGTGCAACTACTGAAAGTACCTCGTCCCTATCTTTTTGCAGGAATTGTGACCTTTGCAATGTTGGGCGCTTACGCCCTCAACGCTTCTACCTTTGATGTTCAGGTTGCTATCGCAATTGGAATTCTCGGATTTCTCTTTAGGCGGTTTGGAATGCCTATCACTCCGCTTATTCTCGGATTGATTCTGGGACCAAATCTTGAGCTTCAATTTAGACGCGCTCTTCAAATTAGCGGTGGAGACTACTCAACTCTTTGGGCGACTCCACTATCAAAGGCTCTCTACTTTGTACTGATTTTGGCGCTCTTTACTCCAGTCGTAACTCGCGTGCTCAGAAAAGTTCGTCAACGAACACACTAACCATGAGCTGGATTACCAGATTATTTTTTAGTTCTGCCATTACGCAAGGTGCTATTTACGTCATTAGACCGATGATGACCTATCGAGCACTAGAACTTGATGCTGCAAGCGCCACCATTGGTCTCATCGCCGCGGTCTATGCTCTTTTACCAGTTTTACTGGCACTTACATTTGGAAAACTTGTAGGAAGAGTTGGTGAAGGAAAGTTTGTTATTGCAGGAACTTTTTTCATTGGGGTTTCTGCAGCAATCTTGCTTTATGCCCAATCAATTGCATTACTTGCGGTAGGTGCAGCACTTTCTGGGTTAGCGCATTTAGCGTGCATGGTTGGTGGACAAACTATGGTTGCCCTCAAGAGCCCTACTGAAAAATACGAGGATCATTTTGGCAAGTACACATTTAGCGCTTCATTAGGTCAGATGTTGGGACCTATTGGTGCAACTCTCGTAGCTGGTTCGACGGGTGTCCTCCCGCGGTCAACAAGTGCAGCATTCGCACTCGCACTTATTCTTGCTGCGATTGCCATGGTGCCCGTTATTTCATGGCGCAATAACCCACCCACGGTTTATGCCCGCTTAGAAGATTCCGGAACTTTTATGGCTGCGCGAAAGTTATTGAAGAAACCAGGAATGTTTGCTGCCGTGTACACCTCACTTGCAATTTCATCTACAGCAGATATTTTGGTGGTTTTTCTTCCTCTGTACGGAAAAGAGAATCAATTTTCAGCACTTTCAATCGGAATCATCATCTCAATCCGTGCAGCCACATCTATGGCATCTCGGTTTTTCTTAGGATTTTTAAGTCGCCGCTTCACGACAAGGCAACTGCTTATATCTACTAACCTCATCTCAATTGTGGGTTGTGCAGCAATGGCATTTGCCCCCAACCCATTTATTTTGGGTGTGATTGTGTTCTTTACTGGATTCTCACTTGGAGTTGGACAACCTTTAACTATGACCATGATTTCTCAATTAACAATGCCGGAAGAACGAGCCTTAGCTGTCTCAACGCGATTAACGGGAAATCGATTAGGGCAATTTCTCATTCCTGCTGGGGCGGGGCTCTTGGCTGCAGGATCTGGCACCAAGGCGGTATTTGTGGGCCTTGCGACCTTAATTGGCACCACATTCCTGCCGCGCCCAGGGGGCAAATGAGTTGATTTTGGGCGAATTTCCCTTATAAGCGCGCCTCGCCTAGAATTCCCCTTCGCGTCTCTTGCAATCCGCCTGGGTTGGAAGGGCTAAACCATGTTCGTTCACGAAAGACAAAAGTAGAAGGTAGTGCTCCTTGGCAAGTAAAGATGGTGCGATCGAAATCGAAGGCACTGTTGCTGAAGCTTTACCTAATGCAATGTTTCGAGTTGAACTAACAAATGGACATAAAGTTTTGGCACATATCAGTGGCAAGATGCGAAAGAACTACATTCGTATTTTGCCTGCCGATCGTGTGATTGTTGAACTCAGTCCATATGACCTTACAAAAGGTCGAATCATTTACCGTTACAAGTAATTGATTTGCCTCAAGTAAAAAAAAGTTGTTGAACAAAGGAGAAATCGCGTGAAGGTTAATCCAAGCGTGAAGAAGATCTGCGACAAGTGCAAAGTCATTCGTCGTAAGGGTCGCGTTATGGTGATCTGCGAAAATCTTCGTCACAAGCAACGTCAAGGCTAAAACTAAAGAAAAACTAAATAAGAATCGCGTGATGCGACTTAAGCAGAAAGCTTAAGACCCCCGGACCGGTAGGCCAGGGCCTCGAAAGAATTCGAGGGAGCATTGCGGAGGACCTCCGGATACAGAATGGTTGAATAGATGGCACGTCTTGTTGGCGTCGATCTCCCGCGCGAAAAGCGCGTCGAGGTGGCGCTTACCTATATCTTCGGAATGGGTCTTACCCGTTCACAAGAAACACTTAAAGCAACTGGAATCTCTCCAGATACTCGCGTCAAAGATCTGCAAGAAGCAGAGCTCGCGAAGCTTCGTGAATTTATCGAAGCTAATTACAAAATCGAAGGTGATCTTCGCCGTGAAATCGCTGGCGATATCCGTCGTAAAGTTGAAATTCAGAGCTACCAAGGTATTCGTCACCGCAAGGGACTTCCGGTACGTGGTCAGCGCACACATACAAATGCTCGTACTCGCAAGGGTCCACGCGTAGCAATTGCCGGTAAGAAAATGGTGACTAAGTAATGGCCGCTCCTAAGACAAAAACTGCAGCCCCAGCAGCAAAGGGCAAAGTAAAGATTCGCAAGAAAGAGAAGAAGAACGTTGCTGTCGGTAAGGCTTTCATCAAGTCAACCTTTAACAACACCATCATCTCTATCACCGATCCAACCGGTGCTGTCATTTCATGGGCATCATCTGGCCAAGTTGGTTTCAAGGGTTCACGTAAGTCGACTCCATTCGCAGCACAGCTCGCCGCAGAAGCAGCAGCTCGTCGCGCACAGGAGCACGGCCTCAAGAAGGTAGATGTATTCGTGAAGGGACCTGGTTCCGGTCGCGAAACTGCAATCCGTTCATTGCAAGCAGCAGGACTTGAAGTTGGAGCTATCGCAGATACAACTCCAGCTCCACACAATGGCTGCCGCCCACCGAAACCACGTCGAGTTTAAGGAAAGGAAGAGAATAAATGGCTCGTTATATCGGAGCAGACTGCAAGCGTTGCCGTCGCGAAAAAGTAAAGCTCTTCCTTAAGGGCTCAAAGTGCGATGGACCTAAGTGTCCAATCGAAACTCGCCCATATCCACCAGGACAACATGGTCGTGGTCGCGCTAAGGAATCAGAGTATTTATTGCAGATGCGTGAAAAGCAGAAGTGCGCACGTATTTACGGTGTACTCGAAAGACAATTCCGTGGTTACTACGAAGAAGCTAACCGCCAACAAGGTAAGACTGGTGAAAACCTTCTTGTCATTTTGGAAACTCGTCTCGACAACGTTGTATTCCGCGCAGGTTTTGCAAAGTCTCGTGACATGGCTCGCCAGTTGGTTCGCCACGGTCACTTCTTGGTCAATGGTAAGAAGGTAAACATTCCTTCATATCGTGTCTCTCCAATGGACATCGTTGATGTTCTACCAAAGTCACACGACCTCACACCATTTATCGTCGCTAGCGCAGAGTTCGGTGAGAAGTCTGTTCCAGCCTGGATGGAAGTTGTGCCAGCACAAATGCGCATCATCATCCACGGCGTACCAGTTCGATCAGTGATCGATACTCAGGTTCAAGAACAGCTCATCGTTGAGCTCTACAGCAAGTAATTTTTACAGCCTTACCCCAAGAGGAAATCAAATAGTGGATTTCCACGAGAAGAAAGAGGAGCACAAGTGCTAATTGCACAACGCCCAACGCTTAGCGAAGAAGTAATTTCCGAGTACCGCTCACGTTTCATCATCGAACCGCTTGAGCCAGGATTCGGCTACACCCTCGGCAACTCAATGCGCCGTACCTTGCTCTCTTCTATTCCAGGAGCTGCAGTGACCAGCATTCGCGTTGCAGGAGCGCTTCACGAGTTCACCACTCTTGAAGGCGTTAAGGAAGATCTCACCGATATCGTCCTTAACATCAAGAACTTGGTGCTTTCAAGCGATAACGATGAACCATCAGTTATTTATATCCGCAAATCTGGTGCTGGCACTGTAACTGGCGCAGATATTGCAGTTCCAAGCGGAGTCGAAGTTCACAATCCTGAACTTCACATTGCAACACTTAATGGCAAAGCAAATCTTGAGATCGAACTTACTGTCGAACGTGGCCGCGGTTACGTCACAGCAGTTCAGAACAAGCAAGCCGGAGCTGAAATCGGACGTATTCCAGTTGACTCAATTTATTCACCAGTACTTAAGGTGACCTATAAAGTTGAAGCAACTCGCGTTGAACAGCGCACCGACTTTGATCGCCTCGTCATCGATGTCGAGACCAAGCCTTCTATGAAGCCACGCGATGCAGTTGCATCAGCAGGTAAG
>Ga0214923_10009177_pt1 | contig 10336 bp, 11 predicted proteins | sample LL1510_MetaG_FD_177993 | JGI IMG/M metagenome (GOLD analysis project Ga0214923, IMG submission 177993) | Freshwater microbial communities from Lake Lanier, Atlanta, Georgia, United States - LL-1510 | ecosystem: Environmental > Aquatic > Freshwater > Lake | place: USA: Georgia | collected...
AGGTTGGGGACTAGGAATTCCTAAGAATCTTCCACAGAAGCGCAAGGATGCAGCGTGGATGGTAATGCAATACATCACTAGCGCTTCATTTGATAAATATCAGATGGGCAATTACCAAACCGACCCAAATCGACGCAGTACATATGCTGATCCGGCACTGAACAAGAAGTATCCATATTTGAAAGTGGCGGGACAGGCCATGGAAAATGCAAAGATGCTCGATGTTGCTCTAATTCCTGAATGCTTCGAACTAGTCGGTGAAGCAGCTCGAGAATTTAATTTGGCTATCGTTGGAAGCCAGACTGCCAAGCAGGCATGTGCAAATGCTCAAGCCTCATGGGAGAAAATCCTAAAGCGCGCAGGACACCTAGCATAAAGAACTAAGGCAGTTGACGGGCTCAGCAATTTTAGGAGAGCCCGTCAACTACTTATAATTTAGAACTGAGGAATGACTAAAATTTCAAATTCAAGAAGTTTCTTTTCTAGACATGAAACTAAAACTTTAATCGGGCCAGCGATTATTTATCTCGGGCTTTTTTCAGTATTTCCTTTACTTTATAGCCTCGGAATTTCGTTTTTTGAATTTGATCGTGTTGCCGGAAAGTGGAATTTCTTGGGACTTGGCAATTACAAGGAAATTCTCTCTGATAAAACCTTTTGGAGTGCGATTGTAGTTACAGCAGTTATGGTCGGAGCGGCTTTAATTGTTGAAGTTGTTGCTGGCGTTTCTCTAGCGATTTTTTTTGGGCAAAAACTTAAGGGATCAAAATTTGTCAGAGCAATTCTTATTACTCCTATGATTTTGAACCCTGTGGTAGTTGGACTAATGTGGAGAGCACTCCTAAATCCTCAATGGGGACTTTTTAACTGGTTTATAGGACTGATAGGGATTGATAATCCTCCCATCTGGCTAGCTGATCCAAAGTGGACGCTTTGGACATTGATATTTGTTGATATTTGGCAATGGACCCCTTTCATATTTGTAGTTGTGTTTGCTAGGTATCAAGCTCTCCCGATTGATGTATTTGAGTCTGCACGCGTAGATGGTGCGTCACCATTAAAAATTATTAGATATATCACTTTACCTCTTGTATCGTCCGCTGTAGTTTTTGCAGCAATCTTTAGAGGTATCGACTCATTTAGAACTTTTGATTTAGTTTACGGACTCACTTTTGGTGGGCCAGGCAGATCCACGACAACCCTAAGCTTCTATGCATTTGAAAATGGCTTTGTTTATTACCGTTATGGGTTTTCTTCCGCTCTCTCCTACATTATGGTCATTATGGCCACAATCGGATTCACGGTCTTGCTTAAATGGATTCCGGTCAGGAGGACACATTAAATGTCAGTTTTCACTAGATTGTTTAAGAGATTTATTTCGTACACCACCTTAATCATGATTGCTCTAGTCGGAGTCTTTCCGATTGCGTACCTATTTTTACTGTCAACCAAACGAAGAATAGATATTGGTGATGTGCCTCCCTCACTCAAAATCGAATGGACAGTAGTTGTTGAAAACTACAAAGAAGTACTTTTTGAGAGAAGTTATATATCAAGTACTTTAAATACACTTATAATCACTTCAGTAGTTGTAGCTATTTCATTAATCATAGCTACGCCAGCTGCTTATACACTCTCTCGCTTGAAAGTTAAAAGCTCAGAGCGCATATCCACGACAATATTAAGTTTACGTTTCATGCCCCCGGTAGCCGTGGCAGTTCCAATTTTATTGAGTATGCGTTTCTTGCATGTAGCAAATACGCGAATTGGCTTAATAATTCCGTATGTAGCATTTTCGCTCCCTCTTGTGATTTGGATCCTTATAGGCTTTTTTGATGAAATCCCTTCTGAGATTGATGAAGCTGCAGAAATAGATGGGGCGAGTAAATGGCGAACTTTGCTTCAAGTCCTGCTTCCACTTATACGACCAGGAGTAGTTGTGGCTGGAATTTTTGCTGCAATATTCATCTGGAATGAATTCCTTGTTGGGATGTATGTTATTGACTCTGAATCATTGAAGACTGTCCCTATTGCAGATGCAGGTTTGATTAGTGCTCAAAGACCAATCGATTGGAATGTTGCAGCGACGGTTGGTGTGGTTACATTAATTCCACTTCTATTAGGATCCATAGTAATTCAGAAACACATAGTTCAAGGCATTACTGCCGGTGCAGTTAAATAAGGAGGAGAATAAATGAATAACGAACCAGAACTTCTTGCCGAAGGTTTAGGATGGGCTGAAGGGCCGGCAGTGCTTTCTGATGGCCGAGTCTGCTTTGTTGAGACATATCGGAGCCAAGTTAGTGTTTGGGAGCGTGGGAAAGGCGTCTCCAGGTATTCATACACAGCAGGAGGCCCAAATAGTTGTGTAGTTGGCACTGCCGGAGCTATGTACGTTTGTCAAAATGGAGGAACAACTGGGCCATGGCGTGCTGATGAAATGGTCACACCCTCTATTCAAGTAATTGAAAAAGAAGGTTCCAAAGCCCAGATTATTTGTTCTGAAATTGAAGGCATCAAATTTAATGGTCCAAATGATTTAGTTTTTGGCAAGAATGGAAAACTCTATTTTACTGATCCAGGAACTTATCGACCTAATGACCCACAACCATCTTATTTGTTTGAACTTTCACCAGATGGGTCAGGCAGACTTCTAGCTGAACTTTCACCACCAACTTTCCCGAACGGTATTGCTATTGAAGCCGATGGAAGTGTTGTATGGGCAGAGTCATATACGGGAATGGTACGTCGACTAAATCCCAGCACTTTACAAATTACTGATATTTGTAAATTGCCTGGGGAGAAACCAGTTGCCGATGGAATGGCAGTTGCAGCAGATGGACGATTGTTCGTTACTACAGTAAATGGAGGTGGAATTGATGTTATAAATAAAGATGGAAACTATGATCAATTTTTGAAACTAGGAGTCATCCCAACTAATTGCGTTTTTTCAGGTACAGATCTCTACATGACCGATGCAGGGGTACTAGCTGATTCTTCTGATCCAAGTATGGGAGGTCAACTGTGGTTACTAAGGGATGTAACCGAGGGACTAGGGACTTGGCCTGGATCGATTAACCACTAATTATGAACGCAAAATACGGACATAAAGACATAAAGACTCTAGCCTCTGGAATTGATCATTCGGAAGGACTTTGTGTGGGGCTAAAAGGTGAAATTTACTTAGGTAGTGAATCTGGAAAAATATATCGCCTCACTCCTGACGGGATTTTGGACGTTGTTGCCCAGAGTGCAGCAGGAGGAATTTTACTAGGCTTATCAATTCGAAGTAATGGAAATTTGCTTGTGTGTGATGCTGCAGCCAAGACAGTTTGGGAAGTTAATTTGGAAAGCCAAACCTGGGAAGTATTCTGCAATTCAGTTGGCGGTGCTGCTCTTAATCTTCCAAATTGGGGTTGCTTCTTACCTGATGGTTCCTATGTTTTTTCAGACTCTGGTGATTGGAAGAAATCGGAAGGCACAATAGTTAGAGTGGATATAAATGGAAAATCAAGTATCTGGTCAGACAAATGTCCAGATTTTCCCAACGGAATGGCATTAAGTGAAGATGGGCTCTTATTGTATGTGCTTGAAAGCACACCTGGGAAGTTAAGCAGTATTTCGATAAACAAAGATTATTCTGCTGGTGATGTTAAAGTTCTAGAACAATTGAATGCAGTACCTGATGGTGTCACAGTCACAACATCTGGAGCTCTAGTCATTAGTTGTTACAGGCCAGATGTAATCTATTTATGGGACAAGACAGGATTATCCATACTTGCAGAAGATATCGAAGGCACTTTCGTTGCAGCACCCACTAATACAGTACTAACGGGGCCAGGGAGAAACCTATTAGTCTGGCCAAATTTTGGGCGGTGGGATGTCGCTCAAATCGAAACAAACTTAACAGGAATACCTTTACTTATTAATTGAGTAGCGGTATTGCTATATAGTTAATTTGTATTAACATCGTATTATGCCAAATCAAGAAGTTTTCAATAGTTCAAAGCATGAGCTAGCGGGTCAAGTTGCCTTTGTCACAGGTGCTGCGTCTGGGATGGGAAAAGCTATTGCTATTGATCTAGCCGAGCATGGAGCTCAGGTGTGGGGCGTTGATACGAGTGAAGTTGGGCTAAGAGATTTACAGAATTTTGTTAAGGAATCAAACTTCGAATTGAGAATTGATAAATGTGACATAGCAAGGGCAAGCGATGTAGCGAAATCTTTTAAAAAAATGGCTGATGAAATTGGAAAGTGTTCCATATTGGTAACAGCTGCTGGAATTGGTTTGTATGTTGATTTTCTTGAGATGACTGATGAAGAAATGCGCAAATTAATCGATGTAAATTTCATCGGTTCGATTTATTGTGCTCAAGAAGCGATTAAGCACATGAAGCAACTAGGCGGTGGAAAAATTGTTTTTGTTTCTTCAGTTCAAGCAGAACTAAGTTTAAAAGGATGCGTGGTTTATGCTTCACAAAAAGCTGCTCTCAATTCTGCGGCCCGTACTTTAGTCTTGGAAGTTGGCAAGGATAATATTCGAGTTAATACTGTCTCACCCGGGACTATTGATACTCCAATGTTGCGACGTGATTTAGCTGGAATGAATACTGAACAAGCTTCAGAGTTTATACGAAATGTTGAAGCAGCTAATGTAATTGGAAAAATAGGCACGCCAAAGCAAGTAGCAGATGTGGTTCACTTCCTTGTAAGCGACCATTCGTCATACATCACAGGGACGGACATCATCGTTGACGGAGGTTTTAGGACAATAAAGAAGTTTTAGCCTGGAATTTGTCACTTCTCCGGATAATGTGCATCTAGACATCGATTAGTTGCCAAGTTAACCTTTGCTTATATCCATCCACTTTGAGGAGTAATCGTGAAGAAACGTTTTGGAATTTTCGCAGCTGTAGTAATTGCAGCTGCACTTACATTAACTGGCTGCGCTAAGAGCGATTCAGCCACAACAGAAACAGCGGCATCATGTGCAAAGGCTGATCTAGCAACAGTTACTGCAGGCAAGCTAACAATTGCAACTGGTGAGCCTGCCTACTACCCATGGATTATTGATGATAAGCCAGAGACTGGGAATGGTTTTGAAGGCGCAGTTGCATATGCAGTTGCTAAGCAACTTGGATTTACAAATGATGAAGTTGTATGGGTTCGCACAACATTTGATTCAGCAGTAACACCAGGTGAAAAGAATTTTGACTTCAACTTGCAGCAGTTCTCAATCACAGAAGAGCGCAAGACTGCAGTTGATTTCTCATCTCCTTACTACACAGCCCCTCAAGCAATTGTTTCCTTCAAGGGTAGCAAGATTGAAGGAAAGACTTCTCTTGCAGAACTTAAGGGAGCTAAGCTTGGTGCAGCAGTTGGAACAACATCACTTGATGCAATTGAAAGCCAAATTGGTGCAAAGCCGCAGGTATTTAACGATAACGCTGCAGGTGTTTCAGCACTCAAGAACAAGCAGATTGATGGCTTGGTAGTAGATCTACCAACAGCTTTCTATCTATCTGGCGTCGAAGTTCCAAATGGAATCATCGTGGGCCAACTACCTTCAACTGGTTCAGGAGATCAATTCGGTCTCTTACTTTCAAAGGACAGTAAGTTAACTTCATGTGTTTCAGGCGCAGTTGATGCAATTACCGCCGATGGCACATTGGCAGCAATTACAGATAAGTGGCTTGCAACAGATGCTGGGGCTCCTGTACTCAAGCCTTAATAGAAACTAAGAAGTAAACACGGTAGTTTGGCGACCATGTCAGAGCGAATGAACTCTGCTTGGTCGCCAAGCTCACGTGAGATTCAACGACGTGGTGAACGAGCGCGAATAAGTAGACGGCAAGCTGCTATTGCCGCAGTCTCAACCACCGTCGTTTTGGGCACATTGCTCATTATTCTTGTTACGTCCCCAGGCTGGGAAATAGTCAAAAAAACCTTCTTTGATATTGATTATGGCCGAGAAGTTTTCCCCACAGTTATTGCAGGATTATGGATCAATTTACAGCTCACCTTCATCGGTGGATTTTGTATTGGAGTCATTGCGCTAGGTCTTGCACTTCTTCGCACAACTAAATCTCCAGCCCTGACTCCTTTTAGGTTTCTAGCAACGGCATATGTTGATATTTTCCGCGGGGCTCCGCTTATCTTGATTATCTTGTTGGTCGGTTTTGGTGTGCCAGCACTTCGGCTTAAGGGAATCTCTAGCAATGTTATTTTCTTGGGCACCGTTGCAGTTGTTCTCACATATTCTGCATATGTTGCAGAAGTAATTCGAAGCGGAATTCTTTCTATCCACCCAAGTCAGCGGGCAGCTGCGCGCTCCTTGGGTTTAACGTCAGGGCAGACCATGCGGTATGTGGTTCTGCCACAGGCAATTAGGCGTGTTGTTCCGCCACTTCTTAATGACTTTGTTTCACTTCTCAAAGACACAGGCCTAGTTTCAATTCTGGGCGTGACAGATGCTGTTCGAGCAGCGCAGATCAATGCCTCCCGAACCTTTAACTACACCCCTTACGTTGTAGCAGCCATTTTGTTCTTACTCATCACAATTCCAATGACCCGTTATACAGATCGCGCCATGAGGCAGCGCACTAGTGCCCAAAACTCAGAAGGTGCTATCTAATGAGCAATGTTCTCGAGCTAGTTAACATCCGTAAATCCTTTGGTTTAGAGCTGGTACTCAAAAACCTCAATCTCTCTGTTCCAGAACACACCGCCACAGTCTTAATCGGTGCGTCGGGCTCAGGTAAATCAACATTGCTTCGCTGCATTAATTTGCTTGAATCAATCGATGATGGACAGATCTTTCTAGACGGTGAAGAGATATCAGATCCACTTATCAACGTTGATGAAGTGCGCCGCAAGCTAGGAATGGTTTTCCAATCCTTTAATCTTTTTCCCCACAAAACCGTTTTAGAAAACATCACTCTGGCGCCTATAAAAGTGCAGGGAAAGAATAAGGATGAGGCAACAACCGCAGCCCTTGCTCTCCTTAAGCGCTTTGATTTAGCAGACAAAGCTGATCAATACCCAGATCGTTTAAGTGGAGGACAGCAACAGCGAGTTGCAATCATTCGCTCTTTAGCGCTCAACCCACGTCTGTTATTGCTCGATGAGATTACTTCTGCTCTGGATCCAGTTTTGGTTAATGAGGTGTTGAGCATTGTCCGTGATTTAAAGTCTGATGGAATGACAATGGTTTTAGCTACCCATGAAATGGGCTTTGCAACACAAGTGGCAGATGAAGTCTGTTTCTTAGAATCTGGAAATATCCTGGAACGAGGTTCGGCCCAAGATGTTTTGCATGCACCAAAGAATCCAAAGACGCAAGAGTTCTTAAAGCGCGTGCATCAGGCTGGAAGGTTGTAGTGATTTCACTACCGAAAGTGGCTGTTCCACTGCTTGCTTATGCAGCTGGTGATGCATTTGGTGTGCACTATGAGTTTCTCGTTGAGACCCCTAAAGAGATCCCACAGGTTTTATTACGCAAAGAAGGTTGGCCATTTGGTGGTGTCAGTGATGACACGTTGCTTTCTATGTTAACGATTAAATCCCTCAATCAAAAAACTCCCACTGATGCTGCCACGTTTTTCCTAGAAATATTACGAGGTGCAATGCCTCGATTACGCGGCTTAGGTCCAACAACTCGCACTGCACTTGGCCTTGAGGTAAAAGTTGGAGAGCGTGGCGTTATTGGAGAAACCAACGGCGCAATAATGCGCACCGCTTTATGTGGGCTGTATATAAAAGATAACCGCAATGAGTGGATTAAGGCCTTAGTTGAAGTGACACATTATTCACCCAAAGCAATTGAGTGTGCACAAATTGCAGCAGGCTTGTTTGCTGGAGAAGATTTTCCGGATTATTCAGAATGGACTCCGCCTATCGGTGGAATTTCACTTGATCCCCTTGAAACTCTGCAAGCAGTTGTGTGGGTTGTTAATAGAGCTGAAAATTGTGCAGAAGCCTTTGCTCTTGCTTGCTCTTTAGGTGGCGATACAGACACAGTTGCAGCTTTGGCTGGTGCTCTATTTGCCGCGCGTTGGCCAGAAAAAAGTGATTTTTATTCCATCCCCTGGATAAATGATGTTCGGTGGTCAGAGATTGAAGATGATCTTCAGATATGTGCACAGATGCTGGAGCACATTCATGGCTAAGAAAGTTTGGGTTCAGGGTCCAATTGCTCTAGATACTGTTGTTTATCTTTCTAATTTTCCTACACCAGGATCGTTTATGAACTCAGTTCGAACCGAAGAACGAACTGGCGGTACTGCAGCAAATGTTGCCCTTGGGCTTTGCACTGCATCTGTTGAAACTGGGTTTGTGAGCTATCTTGGCAATGATGAAATTGGAAAGCAACTCCTCAAAGTCTTAGAAGAAAGTTTGATTAAAGATCTAGTAATAACTTACTTTGAGGGCAAAACTAACCACGCTTTAGTTTTGGTAGACGATAAATCAGAGCGCACAATTATTTCTATGACAACTCCGCATCTGAGAGAGCTACGAATGGATGATGTTGTATTCAAACCTGGTGACATTGTTGCCTTTATTTTATGGCGGGAAGAGTTCATCCGGGATCTTCAGCGAGCTCAAGCAGCCGGATGTTTCACAGTAGTAGGAGCTGGAGCATTGGCCGACCCTTCTGTCACACACGCGGATTTAGCAATTGGATCACGCAAAGATTTCCCAGTTGAAATAAATCCAGTAGAGCATCTCAACCGATTCACATCAGTTGTCTTGACCGATGGAATTCGGAATGCGCTTCATTATGGAAGTGATGGTGAAATCTGTCAGCCCACTTTTAACGTTGAAGTTAAGGACACGACCGGTGCAGGTGATGCATTTATTGCAGGTTATTTAGCCGGAATCGCCCATGAATTAAGTACCACCCAATCACTTGAGATTGCAGCCAAGTGGGCGGCAAGTGCTGTTCAATCTGAGTCTTCTGTGCCTCCAGCATTTGAAGTGGTTAAACAACAATGGGGAATAGACTTGATTCCATGAGCGCATTTAATCAACGAATTCAGCCAATTCGCGATCTGATGAAAGCGAAAGCTCTTGATGCCATTGTATTGCGCCGCAATCCCAACCTAGCCTGGGCAATAGCTGGACGGGCTCATGTGCCAACAACTATTGATGCAGCGTGTTTTGATCTCATCATTACTCAGGACTCTGCCACAGCAATAACAAATGTCATTGAGGCTCCGCGTTTGATTGCAGAAGAGCTTCCAAGTGAAGTAATAGTCAAAGCTATCAAGTGGTTTGAAGGTCGCGACCCACAACTTCCCATCGGTGCAAAAATAGGAAGTGATCAACCTGGCGCTGATCGAATTGATTTGGGAACAGAGATTGAGATTATTCGAGCATCACTTATTGAGTCAGATGTGGCACGATATAAAGAGATTTGTTCAGATGCAGCGATTGCTTTGGGAAATGCAATGAAGCAGGTTGCAAGCAGTGATCGCGAAATAGATGTTGCTGGATTGATCACACATGCGCTATGGCAAGCAGATCTTGAGATTGCATTTTTGGGAGTTGCGGGTCAAGAGCGTGTGCATACATTTAGACATCCACTTCCCACATCAGCTGTGGTCGGAAATCGGGTATCTGCATCCATTTGTGCTAAGCGCAAAGGGTTAATTGCCTCCGTTACTCGTATTGTGAGTTTTGAACCAATCTCAGATGCGATGGCAAGAGATTATGAAGCAATCTTTAAAGTCGAAGCAGCGATGCTAGATGCCACAGTTGTGGGTAAGCCCTTTTCAGATCCCGTTAATGCAGCTATTGCTGCTTATCCAGCCAATGGTTTTGATGGCGATGAATGGACTAAGCATCACCAAGGTGGTCCAACTGGATTCTTGCCTCGTGATTGGCCAGCCACTACTGGCAGTGCGCGCTTGATTGCTAATAACCAGCCAATCGCCTGGAACCCAACGGGCAAAGGCTTTAAAGCAGAAGACACCATTCTTGCTACGAGCTCAGGCGTGAAAATCCTCTCCATGGACCCTGATTGGCCCTCTTTTGAGGTCAATGGTCGGACCAGAGCATTTTTACTCACCCCTTAAAAATCATCACAGTCCTATAACAAGGCGCAAAATCAGCAATCTGGCATTGACTCGCACCCACTCCAGTGGCACGCTCTGCCAAGAGGTCTTACCACTGGAGGTTGAATGAGCACTGTTGCTCTCGTCGCACTCGCGCGCCCTACCTTTGACCTGGCATGTGCCCAAGCAAATTTCGATAGCGCACGAGCATTACTCACCGAGCTTGGCGCCACGGTGGTCGGACCATCAGAGTTAGTAATGACAGTTGATGATGTTGCAGC
>Ga0214923_10009179_pt1 | contig 10335 bp, 17 predicted proteins | sample LL1510_MetaG_FD_177993 | JGI IMG/M metagenome (GOLD analysis project Ga0214923, IMG submission 177993) | Freshwater microbial communities from Lake Lanier, Atlanta, Georgia, United States - LL-1510 | ecosystem: Environmental > Aquatic > Freshwater > Lake | place: USA: Georgia | collected...
ACTCATATCGGTCCTTAAAGGCGTCCAAAAGGATAATATTGGTCTCTCCATCCTCATTTGTCCACACGCCCCAGGTTGTACAAGCCGAAAAATCCGCGCGATTATGTTTTAAAAACGCTGTATCCCAACTTTGCAACACAAAATCACATGCTGGCGGTCTATCTTTCGTCCAAATCTTCCACCACTCCCGTTTTACTATTGCCCCTTCTTCTGCTGTAGGCTGTTGTTGATACTGAGCATTCCATTTACCTACCGGTAATTCATCTTTTAACGCTAATAATTCTTCTAATTTCCAAAACTCCGGCCACATTGGTTTGCCAGACGGTAATATCGCCGGTAATTCAATTACTTCCCATTCATCACCGCCCCTAGTTTGACTTGCTTTTATTACTTGGCCAGTCAGGTCTCTAAGCGACCACCGTGTCATTACAATAATAATGGCCCCGCCAGGTTGTAATCGCTGTCGTGGGCCGGATGTATACCAGTCGTATACTGAATCAAATATATCTGGTTTATGTGCTGCTAATTTTGCCTCTTGTTCAGAATGAGGATCATCAATAATTAATAAATCCGCACCTTTACCAGTAACCGAACCACCAACGCCAATAGAAAAATATTCACCACCCTTATTAGTTGCCCATCGCCCAGCAGATTTATTATCTGCTTTTAATTTAACATCATTAAATACTTGGTGATAAGTTTCAGAATCAATAAGGTTTCTTACTTTACGGCCAAAACCAACAGCTAATTCAGCAGTATGCGAAGTTTGAATAACTTTTTTATCAGGATATTTACCAAGAAACCAAGCCGGCAATAAATAACTTGCAAACTCTGATTTAGTATGGCGCGGTGCCATATTAATAATTAATCTTTTAATCTTTCCATTAACTACATCTTCAAATGCCTTAGCCACGATTTCATGATGCCGCCCCGGTATAAACGCCGGCCACATTTTTTTCACAAAACTCATGAACTCTTTCTGCGCCCTGTCCTTTTCTTCTTGGGCTTCCATCTCCTCAATCTCTCTAAGCAACAGTTCCTGCTCTTCACTTGTCAGCAAATGAAGTTTCCCGGCGGCTGCTTTGGCTAACGCTCTAAGGTCCATCTTTCTTCTTAATCACCCTAATACTCCTGGACTTCCCAGGTATCCTCTTCAAGTACCCTTGCTTACACAGGCTATTCACCAACCTATGCACATTACTCTTACTCTCTTGCAATAACACAAACCGTATATCGTCATACGTCGGCGAAAAATGATATAGCTCCCACCAAGTCTTCACCGCCAGCAAGACCTTAGCTTCCGCCTTCGTCATCACTCAACCTCTTTTGCACCTCATCCCTTGCCTCTTCCCTAGGCGCCCACTCAATCTTCGGTACTTCCCCCATAGTTTCCGCATACCACCTCTTAGGATCCTGCCATATAGGCTTTTCCTTCTTTTTTTTCTTACCCCCATTATGGGAACCCACTTCCAAATCGATGGGGGGGTCTTCCCCTATAACTCCGCCACGTGGCGGAATTATGGAACTTTCGTAGGGGGTACCCTCTTGGTCGGAGGGATTATCTGCGGATTGGGTGTGTGGATTATTGGACCTAGGCCCGCCCCCGAGCGCCCCGTCACTTTGCCCCTCCCCCCCTGGGGTGGCCTCCCTAGCCTCCACGTCAATCGTTAGCCGCCTCAACTTTTCCGCTAGTCGCGCCTTGGTATCATTGGCCGATCTGTGCTCGATGACCGAGCGGTTCTCGAATGCGCCTACGTCCGCCAGCTTGCCGAGTAGCTCGAGCGCACGCAGGCGATCGGATGGGCGTTGTGCCGTTCGGGCCTCGTGTTGGAGGCTATCGACCACGAAGTTGCGGATCTCGAGGGGGTTCTGCGAATACCGCAGCCTTTGGACCGCCTGTAGCTGCTCGAGCCCTGCGCGTACCTTGGGATTGGCCGAGATCCTGCTTGCAGTACTGCTAACCGTCTCGCTCGAGCCCGTCTTGTGGTACGTCTGGAGGTATGCATCGCGACTCGAGGCACCGTCAGCGATCGCCTGGACAAACTGCCTTTGTTTAGGTGTTAGCTCGATATGCGGCATCAGTACCCGATCCGCTGGAACCCCGCGCTCGAGCGCCTTTAATGCTGACTCTGGTAGCTCTGCCGCCATGCTTGCCTATGTGAACGAAATAAGAACGCATTTTAACCGCTTATCTGCTGTAGTCAACCGCTTGGCTGCTAGAACCTGCCATTAGTCAGTTATTAGCCCTTAGGGTATTGCATACAATACATGGCCTTGCTATGATGTATGGCATCACAACTTGGAGCGAATGACATGATTGATCGTATATGCACTTACACCCTGATCACCTTAGCTTGGTTTTTTGTTTTGGCTATGGTGCTTTCCCTAGTCTATCCGTTTATTGGCGCCTTGGTGCTTACCTTCCCTTAACCCATGGGGCGCGAGCCCCCTATTTTGGAGATGATGAAATGCTCACATTAGATTACGTCCAAGATCCAAGCCATGGCTGGATTGCAGCCGACCGTCAGATGCTGGCTTTTCTTGGCCTACTCGAGGTCACGTCGGCCTACTCATACCAGGATGCCGACTTAGTATGGCTCGAGGAAGACTGCGACGGGCCGCGTTTTCTTTCCGCATTGTCTCGAGTCGGTATCGATTACCAGCTTGTGGATACGCACACTCGAGGTGATGCCTGGATCCGGAACCTTCCACGCTATCAACCTTAGCCGAGCTTAGCCCATCGCCCCGCTTGCGGGGTTTTGGGGTGCGCTTTGCATCATAACCAGAGAGAACCATATATGAAACGACTATTAAACCGACTAGCCTTGCGCTTAGCCCCGTTCACTGTCCGAGTGCTATCTGATGATCGCACCTACACCCACAAGGCGCACACCTTCGCCGAAGCGCTGGAATGGGCCGCTTGCTATCCCGCCGATTGGGGCCGCGTCGTAATCACCGGCCGCTTTGGTCGCTTGATCGCTGAGAGGGGGCAATCATGAGCCGCTTAGTGCACGTGACGGTCGCGCTCTACATCCAAGACGATTGCGACATCGACGCCGTCATCGAAGGTCTTGATTACTCATTTGACCATCCGGCCATTATCGACCAAGAGCTTATCGACTACGAAGAACGCCGGCAGCGTTACCCCAAAACCATCGGCCAGATGCCGCTCAACCTAGACTAACTCTCATGATCACAATGACCGCACGCAAACCCGGACGCTGCGCACGATCCGGCCAGCCCATCAAACCCGGTGATCGGATTCTATGGAACCCGAAAACCAAACAAGCCACGCTTGCAGGATCCGATCATATTGTGATCGGTGGTCGCGATTATTACCGCAACCGCGCCGGACGCTGTGAAGATGCACCCTGCTGTGGCTGCTGCACTATTTAAACCAGACGACAAACCTTGAGGAAAAAACCATGCACACACCCGGCCCATGGCTCTATGACATCAACCCCAAAGCACCCGAGGCAATTATTGTAGATTTTGAAGGCTTCACGGTTGCCCACATATCAGCATTAGAAAACAGTACATCCGCAAGTGATTTAAAGGATAACGCTCGATTGATTGCAGCAGCCCCTAATCTTTTGCTAGCTCTCAGGCAAATGGTCCGCGAGCATGATGCTTTGCAGCTTGCCAGTGGATCCACCGAAAACCGCTGGCCATGCGCCACAATTGCGCGACAGTTGATCGCCCAATTTGATACACCGACCGATTTTGAAAAAGGAATTAGGGGATAAACATGAACGACCGCACTTACAACGGATGGACCAACTACGCTACGTGGCGCATCAATCTCGAAATGTTCGACGGGCAACCGCCCGAAGGTTTCGACCTTGACCAAGAATCAAACGACCTGGGCTACGACCTGAAAGACTATGCCGAGGAATACATTATTGAGAATTCACGCGAAGGACTCGCCCAAGACTATGCGCTTGCTTTTATGAGTGAAGTTAACTGGTACGAGATCGCCAAAAACCTGAAAGAGGTTTACGCATGAACGGATTTTTATTTTACCGGGGCGCAAGCCCCATCGACGGCGCCCCGCTGATCGGAATCGCCACGACCGCGTCAGAAAACCGAAAAACCGGGAACCTCATTCAGACATGGATTTTGCGCGAAGATATATCGCCCACCATGGCGCGGAGCATAGGCGATGATCGGTCCTACTGCGGGGATTGTCCGGTTCGTGGTCCGTGTTACGTTAATTGGGGTCAAGCACCTAGCAGCATATGGCACGCCTACCACCGCGGAAGCTATGTAGACCTGCGCCGAAAGCCTGCAATGATGCGCCGCATAGTGTCCGGCCGCATCGTACGCATGGGCGCGGCCGGCGATCCTTCGATGATCCCCTTACAGCACTGGGCGCGAGTATTGGAAGGCGCGGACGGCTGGACGGGCTACACCCACCAATGGCGCGAACCATGGGCGCAGCCGATGCGCGAGCTTTGCATGGCATCAGTGGAGACCTTGGCCGACCAAGACTTGGCCCGTTCAATGGGCTGGCGCACTTATCGAATACGCCGCCCGGATGAACCGCTAGCGACTAACGAAATCGCTTGTCCGTCCGACGTTACAGGCAGGCAATGCATCGCCTGCAAAGCCTGCGATGGAGCCCTAAAACCCTCGGCCGCTAGCGTATCGATCATTATCCACGGCCCAAAGGCGAAGGCTTACACATGAGACCCTTTTTTATCATTACCGCCGACGGTAACCCTTTTGTGGAATTCGACCGAGCAAGGCGACGATGGGAAAGCATCTCCGGCAAAGTTGATTTTATGGTTTTCCACCCGCCACGCAATCGCCACCCCTTGCAACATGCCGCCATGCTCGTCGCCCAAGGTCAGCGAGTTACACCGGACGGCCCCGCCGGGTTAGTATATGGCCCGGACTACTTGATTTTCTTTGGGTTAAGTCGCGTATGATTGGCGCATGAAGCCTTCTGAATATATGGCCATGCAGTCGGGCATTGCTAACCTCATGTCAGCTTTGCCCGAACTGTTTAATCACCCCATGACCGCCGCCGCCGCATTGTCGCAAGCCTTGGCCATGCACTGCCGCTTGTGGGGTATACCCGAGCACATCGCCGCCGACCTATTGGCTGCCAGCTTTGCCGAGCACCAGACCCGCAAGCATTGACCGAACCGCTAACAGCCCCGCGCTTTGGTGTAAATCGTTAGCATCGCCTATCATCTCAGGCATAACCCACGGCATATAGCTAGCCACCGCCACGCGCTCCCCCGTGCCGCTTGCGTCATGATCAGCAACCACGAACCGCCGCCCACCTATACGCGCCGCCACATGTCCGAGATTACCCGCGCTGAAGCACACGACCACCTGCGCCGGACGATACATCAGCTTTAACGCCGCCGCCACGCTTAGCCCGGTCGCATACCCCTCCACTAGCCACGACTCCTGCCCCCGCCCGAGCACGAACACAGACCCCTTGGCGCGGGTTCCGGGTATGAACAGCTTTTCACCACTGCCCTTGATCCTTTGCGCCCCTGTTACCTTGCCCGTCTTGTAGTCCCGCATAGGTACTATCAGCTCTTCACCAACGACCAAGCCAGTCGCCTTGGGAAATCCCTTGGCCGTCAAGTAAGGGTGGTTCTTCACCACTGCGCTTTTGATTAACTCCATGGCCTGATTAGCCGCTCGTGCGTGTTTGATCTTCTCCTCTGAGTCATCAAAGTATTTGATGATCTGGCTGACCTTATCACCATACCGAGCGCACGTATCCATGGTCGCCCAGTTCTTCACCACTCCGCTATTGCCATCAAACAGGTAAGCACCGTTGCGCTTCCTTGGTTTATCTGTAGTCGGTACTCGGTGCCATTTACCATCCGCGATTGCGTAGTTAATCATTAATCCATGGGCCTGTGCATGTGCCACAAAACTCATGCCGCCCTCCTGCTCTTTGCATACTTGATCACTTGTGCTTTCACCTTATTCACCGTCACCAACCTGGGTTCGACAGGAATGGCTTCATGAAACTTCAATTTCGGCCAATCACCGAACATGTTTTTGTACTGAGCTTTGGCAAACCTTTCTGCTGCGACCATGTCGCCACGCTTTCTCTCTTTGCTGATCTGCACAATCTCCCACCAAACCAAACGCTTGTCCGACATCCAATCCTTGGGCTTGACCGAGCCAAACTCTTCCATCTTCCCTTCCAAGCTCATTACATTGCTCGCCGCGCCGCGCCGCTCTGTGCCACATGCAGGACACACCCGACCACGGAACATCAAGCCACACGACGAACATGCAATCTCTGCCTTCTCTTTCTCAGTCTTCTCTTTCCTTATCTTTGCATCTAACTTGCCATCATCCAATGACTCAACACCATGCTGGAATACATCAACCTGATCCTCCCAAAATCGGGATAGATTCCCTGCGTGATCTAACCAGACGGCATACTCTTTACCTGGGTGCGGTCTCATCACGCGACCCATTTGCTGGATATGACCTGATAATGATTTTCTGTATGGCCTTGCACATACACCGATTTTAATATCTGTAACATCAAACCCTTTGGATAATGCTTCGCAAGATATTAATCCGATTATCTCGCTGTCAGGTTTTCTGAACTCGTTTATTATGTCCCTGCGTCTTTCATTATTACCATCTTTATAACTAATCTGCTGGAAGTTATAACCTCGCTCTGCAAATTTCGCGCACAATTCCTCGCCGTGCGCAACGGTTGCGCTAAATACAATGGTTTTAACTGGCCCGTTAAAATGTTTAGTTGTTTTATCCATCCACTCAGCAACGACATCGCCAACGATTGCAACTCCTTGTTTTTCCATGTCTTTTTCTGCCCACTCGCCATCGAATTTAATATTCGCTTGACTCATGTCCATTTGGCTTTTTGCTACATACATTTTAACCGGCACTAACCAACCTTCATTAATTAATTTATCAGTGGTTGTACTATTTACTACGTTACTAAATATTTTACCAAGCCCTTTGGTAAATGGCGTGGCAGTTAATCCGACAACGTGTGCATCATCAAATCTATTAATCGCATCCGCTACAGTTTTAAATATGGTATGACATTCATCAATAACAATTAACTTAGGCGGATTATCTATCTTTCGACGCGCCAGTGTTTGCGCTGATATAACCTGCACATATTCATATGGTCGCCACCTCCAATGATCTGCTTGAATCACGCCATGTTGCACGCCGTATCGATCCAATGTGGCGGATGTTTGATCAACCAGTGACACCCGGTCACAGATAAACCATGCCACGCTACCCTTGGCCCGTGCTTCGTTCAGAAGATAGGACGCCGACACTGTCTTGCCCGCACCTGTGGGCGCCACAAGGATCTGGCAACGATGCCCTTGGCGGACACCGTCCCTCAGTTCATTGATTGCATTGATCTGGTAATCACGCAGACTTTCTATTAACACGATTTTTCCAATACAAAACTTGCTTTTTAAGTTCCGCAGCCTCTCGTTGCCATGAGTCCCTGGCCTGGGTTAGGTTATCAACCATGGCCTGTAGCTCACGCAGCTTGGGGTAGTGCTCGCTGTCCCTCAGCGATTCAAGAATCTCCACTTCCTTGGCCAGTTCTTCAGCATTGTCCTGCTGCTCTTGATACATGGCCTTCAAGGCTTCGTGCTGCTTGAATAGCTCTTGGTACTTCTCAATACTGACAGCGGCCGGCAGGCGCGGTTCTACGGGCTTTGGTGGCTTGCTTGAAGGATCTTTCTCATCGATAAGTTTTAACGCCTCTGAAAGCGTTAGGGCGCCCTTCTTGACCTTCTCTACCGTCTCTTTATCGCCCTTGGTTACAACCTCTTTTGCGCGTTCTACTGTGCGCGTACCTACGCCAGCACGCTTGGCCATTTCCTTGGCGCTTGTTGAATTGTCGTCACGATGACAATGAATTCCGCCACGTGGCGGAATTATTGGTGCGCCAACCGACCGCCACGCATTACATGTGACTACTGAGAGCGCCTTTTGGCTTGGTGATAAATGCCTGCGTTGTAGGTTTAGGTCAATGACAAAAGCCACAGGGTCATCGCCATCAAACTCGGTGGTCATCGGGCTTATGTCAAGCTCTTTGCAGGCGCGGTATCGGTGCCATCCGTCTAGCACTTGGCCCTCAAATACGGTGATAGGTTCGCGCTGGCCATGGGCTTTGATGCTAGACAGAAGGTCTAAAAAATCTTCATCGTCCATGTCAGGAAATGCTGCTGATAGTGGGTGTCTTTCCATAATGATCTCGGTGGTGGTTTGTGGCTATGGTTCTCTCAGATGGTTCATTCAAATGCTTGGTTCTCTTCCCATAATGATTCGATCTAACGATTTGGTGCTGCTCAACTGAAACTGTCTCGATCAGGCTTCGTGGTTCGCTCGCGTTTTCGGCCTCACTCTATTGATTAGGATTCTCTCCTGAGTACTGGTTCGTTCCTTGCCAGTGGTTCTCTCTTTTAGACTGACTCGTTCGGTCATTATGGTGCTCTTTAGCGTCTTGATTTACTCGAAAGATTTGGTTCTGTCTCGGTGCGTGGTTCGTTTCCTCCTTTTGGTTCTCTCGGCGCTGCTGACTCGTTTCTACTTCATGGTTCTCTCTCCGTTACTGACTCGTTCTCAGCAGTTGGTTCTCTTTTTGCTGGTGACTCGTTCTGCCTTCTGTGGTTCTCTTACCGGTTGTGACTCGTTCTTCATTAGTGGCTCTCTCTTCATGGGTGACTCGTTCTTAGGGTGTGGTTCTCTCTTAGGGGGTGACTCGTTCGGCCTCCCTGGTTCTCTCTCGTGAGATGACTCGTTCTCAGGATGCGGTTCTCTCTTGACCTCTGACTCGTTCGATTGTGTCGGTTCTCTATCAGCCTCTGACTCACTCCCATTCAGTGGCGCTCTTATCGGTGATGGTTAAACCGGTGACGGAATGAAGTGTGCATGACCCAGGTGTGCTATTGGGTACGGTAATGGTGGCTTCGTTCCAAAATGCGTTTCATACCATGCGCCGTGCAGGTGTGAAAGGAATAATTTAACAGCGTATCTTCGCGAACGTGCATCGATTTGACCGGGCGGCAAGACACCATTTGACACGTGCTTGTAGGCCTCAGTGTTCTTGCCATAAATTGACATTGCTTCAGCAGCCAGAATTTTGTTGTCGCCACGCTCATTTCTTGCAATCTCAAATGCCTTGCGCTCACGATACACATAGCCGTAATAGCATTCATCTCTGTTTGAGAACTTCATAAATGATTGCCCGGCCTTCCAGCACAGCGTCTTCAGACTCGCGTTCCAGGGGCGCTTCTCTCCTTTCTGCCATTTGCTTGTCGGGTCAAGGCCTGCGTACCGCCAGATATGACCAACGGTCGGTGCCTTGGTGATGTCAATGTGAGCAAGCAAGCCTGCGCTGATGACCGGGCCAATGCCATAGATCTGACGCATCCACGCCCCCATGGGGTGGTTTTCAGTGTAAGAATCAAGAGCTTTCTTGATCTCATTTTCTAAGCCACTGGTTTGATCAGCAAGCCAATCAATCACAGCATTTGGTTCTTTTGATTCGTTGAGCGCCCGGACCTGGTTGGTGCTGCGCTTGCGATCCTCTTGGGCAATGTAGTAGTAATCAACAAGGAATCTGGCTTCATTATCTGATAGGGTTTTGGCAGCGGCGCGAAGGTCTTTGCCGAGTTTTTGGATCGGTTCTAAGTTCATGGGGATCTCCTGTTTTGGAGGTTTTATTTTGCTACTAGTTTTGATTCCGGTGCAAGGCCGTTCGTCGGACGGACAGACGGCGATCTTTCTTTAGTGGTGAAACGTGTTTTGCACTTGGTGCATTCACGCCTGCGCTCCAGGTAAAAGCACCGTCGATTCGGCTCCCAAAAGCTTCGAGTGTCCAAAACTTTTGTTTTCTGACCTTCACCATCATGGCCGCAACAGTAGGGGCAAAGCATCAGAAAAGCGCTTCTTCAAGAGGTGGTTCTTCGACAGGCGGCGCGGTCAGTATTTCACCATCCTCTGTGATGTGTTGCCTAAACGGCCATTTGTTTTCTTTCATGAGTTGCTTAACGATTTCGTCCATGGTGATCTCCGTAAAACCTTATTGTGATTTCACCGTGTCGAAAAAAGCAATGACCGTTTGTCGGTTGATTAACGGTCAGAAGATCTTGAGCGTGGCGTCCTTCAGATGAAGCGTGGGCGTAGGTTCGGCTTCGCGCCAATCGGTCATGTCCCAATTCCCTTTGCCATGGTTGCATGGTTCGCAAAGCACCTGAAGATTGTCCAGGTTCAAAGCTAGGTGAGGAAATAGCTTGCGTGGTTTGATGTGGTCCACGTTCATCTTGACCCCGTCAGCAGGCGTAGCAC
>Ga0214923_10009180_pt1 | contig 10335 bp, 9 predicted proteins | sample LL1510_MetaG_FD_177993 | JGI IMG/M metagenome (GOLD analysis project Ga0214923, IMG submission 177993) | Freshwater microbial communities from Lake Lanier, Atlanta, Georgia, United States - LL-1510 | ecosystem: Environmental > Aquatic > Freshwater > Lake | place: USA: Georgia | collected 2015-10-15
GCCCCCCGCCGACGCCATCTGCATGTCGGCCAGCACCACGGGCATGTAGATCAACACCGAGACCACGATCAGGCCGATCAACAACTGCACCGCCGGCCAGATGATCGAATTCAGAAACGTCGACTGCAGGTCGGCGAAGTTCCGGTAGTAGTCGGCCATTCGCGCCAGCACGCGATCCAGGTGGCCGGTCTTCTCGCCGACCTCGATCAGGTTGACGAAGTTGGGGGGGAAATAGTTGCCCTGTCGCTGCACCGCGTCGGTGAGGCACGAGCCGTTGCGAACGAGATCGGCCACCGACTTCATGTGTCGGCCGTAGGCGTCACGGGCCTCGCCGGCCTCGCGTTCGAAGATGCGGTAGGGGTCCTGCCCCACCTCGAACGACACGCCCACCCGTTCACACAGGATGCTGAGCGTGCGATTGTCGATGCGATCGATCAGCATGATGCGGGGTCGCTCCGCGGGATGCACGCCGGCCCGCGGCGGCGAAGCCGCCACCCCGGCCGAACGGGCCGCAGGCTATCCGCCGCCGATTAGCGTCTCGTGAGCATCCCGCTCGCCCGCTGTTTCAGGCCGCTTTCGTGACGGCCGGCGACCCACCCGGTGACTGATCCCGCGACTTGTAGAGGTAGGGATTCATCGTCGGGTCGTTGTACATCTTCATCTGGCGGAACACCCGCAGCGGCCGCTGACCGGCGAAAAGCTCCCCGAGCAGCCGATCCAGGGCCTCGACGAGGTGCCTCCGCTGGGTGTCGAGCACGACCATCCGTGCCGCCGCCTTCTCGCGATGCTCCGGCGTGGCATCCGCCCGCTCGATCTGCTCGAACATGTGAAACCGGCGGAGTTCGAGGATCGAGAGCCTGTCGATCGCGGCCCCGGGCGTCTCCGTGGCCGCGGGTGCCTGCGGCGCGGCCTCGACACCGCGTCGCGCGAGCTCCTCGATCAGGAAGTCATCGACCTTCTCGATCGCGTCGTTGCGGGCCTGGTTGTACCGGTCAATCGCCCGTTTCACCTGCGCGATCGTCGCGTCGGTGACGTCGGGAGACCGGGCGATGTCTTCCTCGTGCCAGAGGAGGAAGTTGAAGCGATGCAGGTCACAGACCTTGCCGGCGAGGCCAGTCTCGGTGTGGGCGGGCTCCACCTCGTGCCAGCGGGCGACGAGCCGCTCGAGCAGGTCGTCGATCGCGGCGGTGGTCATCGGTGCGGTGGTGGGGCTGGGCATCGCTCGGGTCTCCGGGAAGGATGAAACGCGGTGGTGGTCGTCGGAATTGGACGGGGTCAGGCGGCCTCGCGGATCACGAGACACAGGTTCGCTCCGCCGAAGCCGAACGAGTTGCTCGCGGCCACGGCCACGCGGTGCGGGCGGGCGACGTGGGGCACGTGGTCGAGCGCGCAGGCCGGATCGACGTCGTCGAGATTCACCGTGGGCGGGACGGCCTGGCGGTGGATCGCCGCCAGGCACGCCACCGCCTCGAAGGCGGCGGCCCCGCTCACCAGGTGCCCCGACATGCCCTTCGTCGAACTCACCGGCAGGCCGTCGGCCGCCGCGCCGAACGCCAGCCGGATCGCCCCGGCCTCGGCCGCGTCACCCACGGGCGTGCCGGCGGCATGGGCGTTGACGTAGTCGACGCTTGTCGGCCCGATCCCCGCATCGGCGAGCGCCAGCGTGATCGCCCGGGCGGCCTGCCCTGGATCGGTGCAGGGCGTGACCATGTGATGGGCGTCGCTCGACATGCCGACGCCGGCGAGTTCGGCGTAGACCCGGCCACCGCGGCGGCGTGACGCCGGCTCGCGTTCGAGCACGAGGAACGCCCCTCCCTCGGCCATCACGAAGCCGTCTCGCTGGCGGTCGAACGGTCGCGACGCCTTCGCCGGGTCGTCGCTGCGTCGCGACAGCGCCCGCAGGTTGTAGAAGGCGGCGATCGCCGTCGGGCTGAGGATGTCGCAACCGCCCACGAGGCAGGCCTCGACCCGCCCCGCGGCGAGCCACGCGCGGCCGAGCGCGATCGCATAGCCGCTCGACGCGCAGGCGGCGGCCACCGTGACGGCCGGTCCGGCGATACCCAGCCGCCGCGCCATCCGCTGCACGAGCGCCTCGTCGCGCCGCGGCTCGAACACCCGCGTGCCGCCCGCGAGGGATAGCCCGGTCAATGACACTTCCGCCAGCGTTGCTCGACTGCTGAGCGGCTCGTCCGCCGGTTGCTCCCGCCTCCCGAGCCTGCCGCGGCCGAGAAAGCGGTTTCCGGATTGCCCGCCTTCCACCCTGAAGCGGCTTTTTTTGCCGTCGGCTTGGAGTCTCTCCGAGTCCGGCCACCCGGCGGCTTTGTCGTGACCCGGCGTCCGGCACCGGTCAGAGGCTGTGGATGTCGATCGCGGGCAGCTCGTCGGGTGACGCCTGGAAGACGTCGCGGTCGTCATGGAGCTGCGCGAGCTCGCCCCAGTCGGCGGGCGGGCCACGAGCGGGCGACACTGGTGGCGGCTCGAGCGGTGCGCCAAGATGCGTAAGGATTTTCCGGATCGGCCCCGGCTCCGTGATGAACGCGATCAGCCGGATGTCGCCGGCGCAGTTCGGGCACTCAAGCGGGAACTCCTCGCCCAGCCGGGCCATGAGTTTCGCCCAGGCAATCCGGGAGGTGTCGTGCGAGCGGGGCTTTTGATTCGCGTCGCAGCAGCCTCCCGTGGCGTGACCGACGCCCCCATGCCCGCCGGCAGCGGTGTCGCACCGCTTGCCGATGTTGCCGATGGCGAGCGCCGTGACGGCCCGCCTCAGCTTGTGGTTCGGCGCGAATACCCCGTGGTAGCGATGCCGGTGCTTCCGCGGCGGCGGGACAAGGTCCGCCAAACGATCGAGGAACTCAAACGGCGTGAGCTCAACGACACCGTTGGCCCCCGGCCGCGTGGACTTGCGGTCGCGGCCGGGCCCGACCCAGGTGGCGGCCTTGTGTCTGGGCAGCACGTAGCGGATGCGGGTGATCCGGCCGTCCGGGCCGCGGCTCACGGAGAGTCGCTCGAGCGCGAAGGGCGGCCGTGCACAATACCGCAGCAGATGCTCGACACTCCGAAAATAGCTCGGCACGTCGCGGTCGAGGAGCGTGATCCGGACGCTCGCGTCGATGGAAAACCCGCTGTTCTCCCAGGCGAGCATGTCGGCGGCGGCCGCGGCGTCGAGGAGGCGAGCGAGCCGGAACCAGCGGATCACGCGGCGGCGGACTCGCTCGGTCAGTGCGGCCAAGTCTGCGGCGGTGACTGGCCGGGCCGGCAGGAACGTCGGCGGTGCGTCCAAGCCCGCTTCGGCAGCAGCCGGCACGAAGACGCCATCGGTGACGCAGGCGTGCAGGTGCACGTGGTGGTTGAGCGCCGAGCCGAAGCGGTGCAGGAAGGAGATGCCACCGAGCCGCGGGCGGGGCGCACCGGGTGTCTCGGCATCAGGGGCCCCGCCTGACGCCGTGAGCAAGAGCCGCTCGATCTCGGTCAGGAAGATCTTCGTGAGCGCCGCGACGGCTGGGGGTCGGTCGGCGAGCATGCCGCGCAGTCGCTTGGGCACGGAGATCACCCATTGCCGTACGGACACCGGCGGGATGACGTGATCGGCGAGGTGTGCGGCGGTCTGTGCCATGTGGCGACCGTTGCAGGAGGGGCAGACACCCCGTCCCTTGCACGAAAACGCCACCACGAACCCCTGGCCGCAGCCCGTGCAGAGAGCGCGGGCGAATCCGAAGCAGAGAATGCCGCATTCGAGATAGCCGCGGAGTTCCTGCTCGACATGGCCCGGCACGGGCCGCTCGGCGGCTTCTCGCCACGCCAGCCAGCTCTCGAGGTTCTCCGACACAATGTTGTAGAGCGGCGTCTTCTCGGGACGGCGGCGCTCGTAGCGGCGGGCGGGACGACCTGCCCACGGGGTGCGACCGGATGGCCCGGTGTCTGGTCTGGCTGCTCGTGAAGGTGAGGGGGGAAGGCAGGCGGGAAGGGAAAGGCCTGGTGCGGGCCGGCTGCGGTTCCGGAAGAACCACGTCGGCCATGCCTCCGTCGACGCGCGTGGCGGTGAAGACGACCTGCTTCATTGCCCGCTCGGGAGAGATCCAGGGTCCGCCGCTGCCGGACCAACCGGCGGCGTTCACGGCATGGAACTCGAGATCCGCCGTGATGCCCGCGGCGGTCACGTTGCCATTGACCCAATCCCACCAGCCCAGGGGCCGGGCTCGCAAGGGGGAATGCTCGAACCCGTCAGCCAGCGCTGCCATGGGCTCGGACGGCGTCTCTGCGAGTGCGGCGGGAAGGCCGAAGACCAAAGCCAGCGCGGCAATTGGTTCGGTGGTCCGGAATCGGGCAGCGTGCATTCCGCCGGCCGCGTATGGCCGACGGCCGATGTGATGCCGTGGCGGGCGGCGCTCCGGCCAGTGAGCGGGCAGGCCCGCGTCGGCGAGCAGAGCGGCTGCGCGTAGGCCCGCGTGAACCGCATGCCCTGTTTGGCCAGCCGACTGATGTTTGAAAAGAAAAGGTGCCAGCCACCAAATCTGGGCATGTTGCAGAAATCAGGCAGCGGCAATCGCCGCTTCAGCGTCATCCGGCGATCGAGGGGGCAACCGCGATCACCCGGGCCGCACAATCGCGCTGGAAATCCGCGGTGCTGATCGCGATGGTCCCCCTTTACGGACGGAGATGCCCCAGCGCGATGACGTGGATGCCGTCGGACCGCGTGAAACTAGCCTGCCCACCGGTGATGACACAGAGGGAGGCGAGTTGCGCGAGCTTTGCCGCCGTCAGCCGCGAGCGGAGCTTGGTCAGGTTGGCGACGGCCTCCGCGACCGCCCGCTCGCCCCCGAGCTTCACCTCGACTCCGATCCACGTGCCGTCGCGGCGTTCCACGATCGCGTCGATCTCGAGATCGCTCGAATCGCGGTAATGAAACACGCCGGCGTCCATGCCATCGGCATACACCCGCAGGTCGCGGACCGCCAGCGATTCGAAAAGCAATCCCATCGCGTTCAGATCGTCCAGCAGACCGTCGGGCGTCACTCCGAGCGCTGCGGTCGCGAGCGACGGATCGACGAAATGCCATTTCGGCTTGACCCTCGCGCGGATGCTGGAGCGGATATGCGGCCTCCAGGCGGGCAACTCTTCCAACACGAAGATCCGGGTGAGCTGATCCAGGTATTTCCTGACGGTCGGCGTCGAGAGGCTGCCGGAGGGGATCTCCGACTCAGCCGCCAACTTCTCCAGCGAGGCTTCCGTGGAGATGTTTCGGGCCAGCGTTTTGAGCAACGCGGCCATCCTGACGGGTTCCGAGCGGCCCTCGATCGCCCGGAGATCGACATCCGCGAGGTTGTCCACGTAGTCGCGAATCGCCTCCATGGCGTCGGCCGTATCCAGGCCGTGCCACGCCGGCCAGCCGCCCTTCACGATGAGGCTTGCGTAGGCCGGAATATCCGACCCGCCCATGCCCTGCACCTTCGCGGCCTTCGTGAAGAGGTCGGCGAAACGGACCTGACCGATGGTCTTTTCCTGTTCAAACAGGGTCATCGGCCGCAACGTCAGTCTGGCCATGCGGCCCGCGCCGGTGTGCCGTGTCTTGTCCTCGGCCGGCGCGGCGGACCCGGTGAGGATGAACTGGCCGGCTAGCCCGCGGACGTCGATTTCCGCCCGGATCGAATTCCAGATCGACGGAGCCAGCTGCCATTCATCGATCAGCCTCGGAACGGGCCCCGCCAAGAGCGTCGCGGGCGTCAGCTCGGCGGCATCGATCAGATCCTTCCGCTGGTCCAGGCGAACGGAACTGGCGGCATGGTGCAGGGCCGACGTCGTCTTGCCGACGGCTCTCGGCCCGCGCAAAACGACAGCCCCGGCGGATTTCAGTTTCCGCGCGATAAGGGCATCGATCAGTCGGGGTGCGTACGGCTTCACATCCCCATCCTAGCCGGATGTTTTTGATTTTGCAACGCCATTCGATTCTGTTTTGCACCGACTATCTTTTCGTTTTTGCAAAACCGGCTGGGCGATTTCCCCACGACCTGCCCCCAGTGCGGTACCAGTTTTTAAGTTAGGGATTCACCCTCAGATAGACCAGCCCTGTGCGGCCGGACGGTGTTGTAGGCCTGCCTCCAACGCTCGATGAGCACCCTCGAGAAGATCCTGGCAGAGCACAAGCAGCGATCAGGGAAGTGATGGCACACGGCCCAATCCACTAGGCCGGCACAGCATCGCTCGAGCTCATGGCCCCCCTGGCACTACTGCTTCGCCACCGTCGTCTTGCCCTCGGTCCACGGGTTGCCGCTCAGGGCGCCCAGCACGCAGAAGAAGTGCAGCACGAGCCCCGGCAGGATCAACGCCGCGTAGCCGCACATAACCCTGAAAAACCAGACCAGGCCGTTGATGACTTGGCCCTTGTAGAGCTGCCCCAAGCCAGGCAGAAAGAAGCTCAGCACGGCAGCCAGCCCGGGGCTCCAGCGTTTCACGGGCGGCTGATTGATCACGACGATCTGGCCGGGGAGCCCGGAGACCTGTTGCAAGCCCCCTGTCGGTTGATTCGCTAAGACAGTCGCCGGCGCGTCTTGCCCCGCCCGTGCCTGTGCGATCCGGGCCTCCTCGAGATCCAGCCGCCGCTTTTCCAGCGCGAGTTCCTTGGCCCGCAGCCTCCTCTCAGCCGCCTCCGTCGACGCCTGGGCCAAGTTTTCAATGGCCTGCCCAAGCAGGTTGCCGATCTCGGCGTAGAACCCAGCCGCAGCCAACACGAGCCCCCCGAGCGTGAAGGCCAAGCCGAGCCGCGACTGGGCGATGGCCGTGAAGGCGATTCCGAGAGCCGCCAGGAACCCGCCGCAGCCAGCCACGACGTGCCGCGGCTTGAGGTCGGTCCAGTTGACCTCCACGGGCTTGGGACGAGGTGGACGGGGCCGGTTCTTTGGCTTCGGCGACTCCTCGGGAATGCCCGGCGGGGTCGGGTTCTCCGTCGTCTCAGCGGGCTCGCCGTCGCTCGCATGACGCAAGCCGTCGATGGTCTTGCGAAGCCGCTGACCAAGGGCCGTCGCGAACAATCCCTCGACGTCTTTTGCGGGCGTCCAGTCGGGCATGCCGTGCCGCCACACCAAGTCGCCAGGCGTCAGCCAGCCGCTCTTGGCCAGTTCCTGGAGCTTGGCGAACGACACCGGGCCTTTGCGTTCACCGCTTTGGGCGTAGTACCACTCATCGGCCATGGGGAAATTTCTCGGTCGTGAGGATCCCGGATTGAAGCAGACGTGTGGGACAACCTAACCTTCCGCTGGAAGCTCTCGAACAGAGATGAACAATCCAGGCCCGTCATTCTCAGGGTGCATTGCGGCACTCGCTCCATCGACTACCATGCCCAGGCGACTCAACTCGACCCCACGCTCGTCGCCGCCTCGGCTGGAGAACGCGACGGCGTGGAGCGGGGTGTCCTCCGCTATGCCGGGTGGTTCACGCCCGACACCACGCTCGACCGCGAACTCGCGCTCACCCGCTCGGGTGTGCTCGTGGTCCGCGATTCTCTGCTGCCGGGTGCCAACGCGGACGGCATGACGGCCGGCCCTGTCTGGCACCTTGCCTCCACCGCCGCACCCGTCGTCGGCCCGCACTGGTTCGATAGCGTCGGCGGAACCACGGAACTACTCGTCTGGTTCTCACAGGCGTCGGGCCGTGACTTCGGCGGACAGACGTTCGACGTGTGGAGCAAGGACGGCCATCAGGCCGTGTTCGCGCGGGAATCGCTGCGTGCCGGCCGATCGGTCCGCTTCGTGACGGTGCTCGTACCCCATCGCCGCGGCGCCGACGCCGCGGCACTCGCGGAGCGGATCGTGGTCGAAAGCGGGGGTTTCTCGGCGACCGGCCCAAGGCCGTCGCGGCGGTGACCAGGATTTTTCTGGATGAAATTGAGACGCTGCTCTGTCTCGAGCGCCTCCGCTGCGCGCAGCACGCCACGCCGCCATCCCCCCGCCCGCGGCTCGGCGCCGTCTCCTTCCTCCATCGCTTTGGCTCCGGCCTCAACCGCCACGCCCATCTGCACGCAGCCGTCACCGACGGCGTCTTCCTGCCGGGCCCGCACGGCCCCCACGCGCCGCCGGTGTTTCTGGCCGCCAGGCCGCTCACCGCCGCAGACTTGGCCGCGCTCACCGAACGGGTCCGCCGCCGCGTGATCGCGTTCTTCAAGCGGCAGGGGTTTCTCGATGCGCACGCCGCCGCCGACATGCTCGCCTGGGAGAACAGCGGGTTTTCAGTAGACGCCAGTGTCCGGATCACACTCTTACCGCCCCAACTGCGTGTCTATCGTCAGCCCCTGGAACACCTGCTGCGGTATTGCGCCCGGCCCCCGTTCGCATTGGAGAGGCTCTCCGTGCTCCGCGGCCCAGACGGCCGGATCGCCCGCATCCGCTACGTGATGCCCAGGCATAAGGCCGCCAATTGGGTCGGGCCCGGCCGCTCACGAAAATCCACGCAGCCGGGGGCGGGCGGCGTCATCGAGTTCTCGCCGTTTGAGTTCTTGGACCGGCTCGCCGATCTCATCCCGCAGCCGCGGAGGCACCGGCATCGCTATCACGGAGTCTTCGCGCCGAACCACCCGCTGCGGCCGGCCGTCACCGCTCTGGCGGTCGGGAACGTCGGCAAGCAGCGGGATGCCGCGACGGGCGGGCACGGCGGCGGCGGCGATGCCGCGGAAGGCTGCTGCAACACTCATGCAAAGCCCCGTTCCCACGACACCTCCCGGATTGCCTGGGCGAAACTGATGGCGCGGGTGGGGGAGGAGTTTCCGCTCGAGTGCCCGGCGTGCGGCGGCGACATCCGGCTGATCTCTTTCATCACGGAGCCAGGAACGATCCGGAAAATCCTCACGCATCTTGGCGAACCGCTCGAACCACCGCCCATTTCTCCCGCTCGCGGGCCGCCGACCGACTGGGCCGAGCTCGTGCAGGTCCACTTTCGACCGCGACGTCTTCCAATCGTCGCCTGACGAGCTGCCCGCGATCGACATCCACAGCCTCTGACCGCTGCCGGACGCCGGGTCACAAAAAAGCCGCGAGGCGGCCGGACTCGGAGAGACTCCGCGCCGACACGAGAAAAACGCCACTTCAGGGGGGAAGTGGGCCCGCCCAGGGAGCCGCTTTCCGGGCCGGGGCAGCCTCGGGAGGCGAGAGCAATACCCTCGCGAGCCGCTCATCCGTCGGGCGATGGTTGCGGAAGTGCCATTGACCGGGCTATCCTTCCTTGTTGAGCGCCGCGAGCACCGAGCCGGGATCGTGGAAGTCGGTCTGGGGCAGGGCCTCGCTGCGAATCGCGTTGAGCGCCGACACGCTCAAAAGCGCCGCCCCCACCCCGTGCCCGCAGACGTCGAGCAGGTAGACGGCCAGGTGCGTGTCGTCGAGATGGTGGTAGCCGAAGGCGTCGCCGCCGAGTTCGGCCGAGGGGATGAACCGCCAGTCGGCCGCCACGCTCCCCAGCTGCTGCGGCGGCGGCAGGAGCGACCGCACGTAGTGGGCCGCGGTCGCCAGGTCGTTGGCCAGCACCTGCTGGCTCGCCTGGAGCGCCGTGAAGGCCTCGTTGCGCTCGAGAAGCGCGATGTAGCCGCGGGAGTGGTAGCGGACCCGGGCCACGAGCTCCAGCCGGTCGGGGAGCTTCACGATGTAGTCGTTGGCCCCCACGGCGAAGGCCTCGGCCTTCACCGCCGCCTCCTCCTTGGTGGAGAGCACGATGATCGGCACGTCGCGAAAGCGCTCGTCCGCCCGAAACCGCTTCACGAGCTCGAGCCCCTCGATCTCCGGCATCACGAGATCCTGGAGGATCACCGTGGGCCCGACCTCGGCCGCCATCTCGAGCGCCTGCGGCGCATCCTTGCAGTAGTGAAACGCCAGCCCCTCTTCGCCGGCCAGCATGCGGCGCACCGCCTCGCCGATGATCGGCTGGTCGTCGACGAGCAGCACCGTCACGCCACGGGCGGCGGGAGTTTTTGGGGTGGCCATGCGACGTAGCGTACCCTCTGGCCGATCCCGTGGGACAGGCGTCCCGCCTGTCTGGTTTCAACTTGTGACTGCTCCGGCTCGGGGTTGCCCGGTACCCCTTGTGGGGCAAGCGTCCCGCTTGCCATGTGTCACCGGACGTTCGTCGCGCCGATCCATGATCTCGCCTCTCCCAAAGGGAGAGGGGGCAGGGGGCAGCCCCTCACCTCCGTCTTTCAGTCGAGGAGGCTTCGGTCTCCCGTGTCCGGCGGTCGGATATGGGGAGCCCGAAGCCGGTTGGGGGGGCCGTGGGGCGGCGTTATTTCCTAGCCGCACGACATGCACCGCGTTGCTTTCTGGAACGGCGGATGCCCCACGAAGCAGCGAGGACGCCCATGGC
>Ga0214923_10009181_pt1 | contig 10335 bp, 3 predicted proteins | sample LL1510_MetaG_FD_177993 | JGI IMG/M metagenome (GOLD analysis project Ga0214923, IMG submission 177993) | Freshwater microbial communities from Lake Lanier, Atlanta, Georgia, United States - LL-1510 | ecosystem: Environmental > Aquatic > Freshwater > Lake | place: USA: Georgia | collected 2015-10-15
ATTACTTCTTTTGATATTATCTTTTGTGACCGTTAGATACAACTGATTCGCCTTCTGTGTCACATCGACCGAGAAACCCATAGCCAATAATTCTTTAGTTATACCTTTATCGACTACTTTTCTATATTGACAGCGGCTGGGGTCTGATGCTTCTACGTTGTCTCCCGCGCCATAGTATCTCCACTCTGCTTCTTCACATACGTTTAGAGTGTCAAATGACTCTCCGCAGTCGACACATATTATATTTCCATCTTCGTCTATGGTATTTAGATGTTTGCACTCGTTCTCGCTGTCACTTTCGTCCTTTGTCTCTTTTTTATTTTCCATGAAAAATTTGTAAGCCATGTCAAACGATAAATCGTTAACGTCGGCATCTTTACTTCTCTCAACCTCCTTTTTATTCGGATGAGATAAAGTTTTAGACTTTCTCGATGTCAAAACTTTCTCGCTATTTTCTTCAGCGCTATCATCATGTCTTTCCCTTCCTTTTTTAGAGACCGGATGAGACTTTATTTCGCGTTTTATAGAGTTCATAGCTTTTATTTTTACTTTTAAGCTTGTATTATGATGTTTTATCCTTAAACTTTATAAATTATTTCATTTTATAAAGTTTTTTCTTCTAATACTGAGATTTATACAAGGCATATTCCTTATTAATTCCAGACATCTCTAATAAAACATAAGACAAGAAACCCGTTGTAAATAAACTAATCTCCATTATGTGTTTTTTATTCCATGATCTACAAATTTCAGGCAAATCAACTTTAAAATAAGGTCTTAACAGCTTGCTTGAAATAAGACCTACTGCAACGATGACTAGACCAACGAAGAATGCTTCAAAAAAAATTCTATGAAGAGGATCGAGTTTTTTAAGATAGTCAAACATTTTTATTAATCTCCACAGAAATTAATAAAAAAATATTTTTATCGGCTCATTTTTTTATCGTTAAACGCAATCTTTTACATTCGCCCGTCTAAGTTAAAAATTATAAACCTTCGTTCTTCTTGCAAGCTTATCTACTCGCTCAGGAGTTAACTTTATATTTTTAAAATACCTTTTAATTTTATCGTACGATAAAAAAGGCAATATGCAGATACCCTCGTACTCATACACTTTACCATCAAGGTCTATGGTAAAATCGGTTGAAAAATCTGAATCTAGTTTAATCTTAGAGTCCAGTCCCTTCACAATCTCTTCCGGTAGCAGATTAAAACACTGAAGAGGCAATATTCCGAACAAACTTTCGTATATACTGAGAGCTGGTCTCACTTCGAAAACTGGCTCAAAGCTTATTTCTTTTGCGTACTTCGCCAAATCTACCAGGAGAGGAGAGTAGTGATAGGGATAATGCCAGCTATACGTGGGAATTGATCTAAAGTAATATCTCAGAACAAAATTTAATCCAAGTATGTACTCTTCACACATTGCCTTAATCTGTTTCTCTAATATCGCAGGATTGTCATCAGAATGATTAAATTTTAATTTTTTAATGTAATAGTCTTTTCTATACTGCGTAAAATTAAGGTTATTTCCCTCCGTTGTTCGTAAAATATTATCCATGAGAATTTTGTCGGGCCATGAAACTTTCTTTTTACACTTATCTATCAGCATTTTTATTTCATAGTTAGCGAGTTTGTTAACTAACGTCATAAACGCGTTTTTATTAATATTTATTTTACTGAGCCTTTCCTCTATCAAATAACCACTTTCCGTGAATGTCTCGTTATAGCATTTGTAAAGCATCTCTATACCTTTATTATCTATTTCTATGCTTGACATGTGAGGTAGGAAATCGTTTCCTATAAAAAAGTGAAACAACACGTAGTCGTTTATCACTTTCTGTGGTTGCTCAAGTACTTTATCGACACATTCTCCGCCCAGTTTGAAAAAAAGACTGGTCTTCAACTTCATAATATCAACAAAAAAGTAATCTCCGGGTATATCCGTAAAGACGTTTTGCCTAAAGATATATACCTCGTCTTTATTTAATAGCAGGGCAAGCATTATAACGTCTCCATCTGGACTTACTATTGTAACCGACCTGTAGGGCTCGCTCTCAATCCACAGCTTCAATTTATTTTCTCCCTCTCCGGCTACGTACATGTCACTATATACGACCTTTAGATTTTTCCAGTCCGACTCTTTTTTTCTCCTTATAAAAAAAAATATGTGTTTGCACAGTCTATCCATTAGGTCTGTGCCGCACGTTATACTATTAGGGTCGAAGCCATATTTATTGGTGGCGGGATTTAAGGCGTTCTTAAATCTTCTTTGTCTTTGTTGATTACTTTTAGATGAACCTGCTACGCCGTCTATAGCGATGTATATTGCCTTGGTGGGTTTGATGTAGTAGATGTGTTCTTCAATTTTTTTCGTTAAAAGATTAAATGCCATTTTCTCCAATTCCTGATATGTCATGCCGGACTTTCGTTGCTGAAGTAAAAATGAAACTTTTACGTCGCTTCCATATTCAAAAACCTCTTGGAAACAGGGGTGAATTAGAGCGTTTAAGTCAAAAAGAACGCATTCCACTCCTTTTGTGTCTGAGTTTGAAGCGGCGTTATTATTTTTATATGTTTTTTTAATTGTGGTGAAGCAGGAGGGATAGTTGGTGGTGATGTATCTAAAGTATCGAAATATACCCATTTTTGAACTCTGTTATATATGATGTAGAAAAACATTTTTAATTTTAAATCACTTTACACCCGCGTGATAAAATATAGGAAAAAAATAGTACTGATGAAGGTGTAAAAATAAGGGGTGTGTTAGGGGGATGTTGGGAGAATGTTGTAAAATGATTTTTTTTCCATAATCATAATAGAAATATCTTATACTTTGATAATAGACTGTAGAAGCGGTTTTAAAATTTAAGTAATAAATAAACGTTTATTGACCTTTTTGAAAGAAAAAATAATACCATACTTTTTTTAAAGACAGATTTAATTAAATTATAAAACATAAAAAATTTTTATAAAATTATATCTACGATAATATTAAAAATGGAAAACAAAACATTTATTAAAGCAGTTTTAATTAGATGGATGTACCAAATAGCTGAGAATGGTCAAGTAGACATTCCTCAAACTGGAGAAATTCAAAAGAAAATTACCGTCGACAACGCCGTCAGATACATGAACATCACCTTTAATCTGAAACTAGAAAAAACTCCCGAACTTATCGAGTTTTTTAAGGACACTGCTAAAGAATACAACTCCACTCCAAACTTAAAAAAATTACTTGATAAATACCCTTTATCCGGAGTTGTTACTAAAAAAGGCAAGGTTGTTGAAAAGATTGAGGCTGAGGAACCGGTCTTTGATAGGGCTGAAGTTAAAAGAATTTTGAAAATAAGTTTTCAAGACTTACTTAATTCAGGAGTTAGAGTTGAAGACTTGACCGCTAAGATGATAAAGAAGAATATCGTTGAAAAAGATCTTGGAAAGGTCGACGACAGTACGGCTGAGAAAAAGCAGGTAATACGTGATATTATACAAGAATTAGTCGATGAGGATTATGATGAAAAATATCCAGAAGGAGAGGAAGCAGTTGAAGAAGAGGTAGAAAGTCCTCGTGAGGAAAAAGTCGAGGCAGCTCAAGAAGAAGTTTTTGTAGAAGATTATGAAGAGGAATTAGAGAAGAGTAAAAAGGAAAAGAAAACAAAAAAGGCTAAGAAGGAGGAAAAAGAAGAGAAAGATGAATTTGATGAATTATTTGGAGATGCAATTGGTGAAGAACAAAAGGAAGAAGAAAATATAGAAAGATTATTAAAAGGAAAGAAAGTATCGAAGGAAGAAAAAGAATCGTTGAGACGTTTTCAAGAATTAAGAGCTACCCGTCCAAGAAGAGTTATAATTCAAGAAGACATGCAAAAATCAAACCTACCATACTACGCTGTTTTAAGCTACTATGTAGCAGACTCATACATAACCATAACGGACCCATTCTTGAATGATTTCTTTATGAATTTTTATCAGTTGGACCCAAAGTTCAAGCAAATGTTCATTGAATTAAATCCTATTGACAGATTAGTTTTTATTAAAGAATTTTTTAACGACCAAAGTTTGACTCAGATACATGATAATTTAGTTTATCAAAGAGGTATCTACAACAAGCCCATCACCTTTTTTCTCGACACATTTAGACAAAAAATTTTAGAAACTAAGTGTGAAAAACTCGAAGAATCAGTCAATAAGGAGATAGTCTACAACACCATGTTTTACGTACAATCCCTTGACTTATCTGATGAAGATTTTTCAAACAAGGATGTTTTACGTGAAAAGATATTAGACCAGATAACAGTCCTTTTACAAAAAAGATTGAAGTGCGTCGTCGCCTTTGAGGAGAAAGTCATTCAATTTTTACAAGATTTTGTCAACCTATTAGTTCAAAACGTTGAAAACAAGGAAGGCTTAGAAAATAAAGTTAAGCCCTTACAAAAGAGAGCTATTAAATCAAAACTGATAGACGAGTTTCAAACTTACTACTCTGAAGACGATGAAGAGAAACAGTTTGAAATTCAAAAATTATACAACTCAAACTTTTCAGAAATGTTAGAAGGATTACAATATAAATACACTGACTCTGTACCAACCGGACGTTCTGAATTATTATATTATCTTCCAAGGGAGGCAAGAAGTGATTTGGAAAAAATATCAAACTATTTTTCTAACGAAAGAAGAAGAAAAAATATCATGAAAATTATCGAAGCCATAACCGATAAACTCGCAGGCAGCTCCGAATCCGACATGGCAAAGGCTGAAACAAACGTCATCAACTCAATGGTTGAAAAAGGAGAAATGGATAAATTGAATGAAGATTTTTTAAAGACTTTTATTAAATACTATGGCTCCATCAGTAGAATTCCAACTACCGTTAAAAATAATTCTTTAGAATTAAATCATATTTCTAACTATCCTCTCGCCTTACGGTCAAAAATTTATAAAAAGATCATTGACGACGCAAATAAAATAGGCAAGAAGTTGAGACAAACTAAGACCGCTGAATTTGAGCAGACCGATATTTTAGTAGATTTACAGTACGAACTTTCTAAAGTAAGAGAACAGTTAGACGTAGCAAAAATTACAGACCTGATTAACAAATTAAATTTTAGCATTGAGATTAAGGGAAGACTATTAAATGACGTTAAAAATGGAGAATTTGACAACATCTTTGTCATCATCAAAAACGCAAGCATTAAAGTTAAAAAATTACTAAATCCCCTACACTACAGCGGAATAAGACGCTCATACAGAAATCAAGAATTGCAAAGACAACAATTATCGTCAATACAAGCCATCAGGGAAGTTCCAAACATCTCCGGACCTGGAAAGGAGTGTATCGCCATCAATTTATTAGCTCCATGGAAAAGATTGGAATATTCTGAAAATCCTCACGTAGAAATTCACATCGTTCCAAAAGATAAAAAACTCGTAAAGGACGAAGTCACATCAATCGTCAGCGACAGACCAAAAATCTTTGATAAAACTAGCGGAATCACCTACTTTATCGCAAACGTTAAAGGAAGTTCCAAAGCTCGTTTGAATAAGACAACTGAAAGACCTTTCTTCGGTCAAGAGATACCATTGAAAGAATTTACAATTAACGCGGGAGAGAATTTTGGAAAATCATGGAATAAGGGACCTATCTACGTCCCAACTAATTATTTCTGGAAAGTCTTTTGTGCAAATAGCGAAGGTACAACCTGGTCTAACGATATTTTAACAATTAAACATAATATGAGAACAGACGATAAAGTTGTTCCAGTTGAGTCTAAGTTTAAAGTCGGCATACTTTATCAGGGAAAACATAAGGACGAAATTATTACAAGCGTACTTACAGATGAAGACTTTGTAAATAAGAAGAAGTGGGAAAGTGAAAACTTATTACTAACTTTTAGTTTTTACGATTTTAACAGACTTGTCATCGGTCAAACAAAAACTTTACGTGAAATAGTTAGAGACTTTGGAGTTAAAACTATTAAAGATGGCTTGAGCAAATTTTATTCACAAGCTCTACCTGATACTAAAGAAGGAGTCATCTCCTACAATGCTAGAAAATTAGAAGACGCTATATTTACTCCAGAAATTAACGTTTATAATTATGTAAAAACGATTAACACCATACTCTACTTTTTAGACCCTGAGAGTCCTATAAGTGCCCATGTAGGTTATTATAAGAGTTTATTCTTGAATACTAATCCAAACAGTTATAAATCTATCGTTTTCAAATCTGTTACTCAATACGTTCCTGAAATCTATTTATTAGATATTCAGCAAAGAAACCAGTTTAACACCTCTTTCAGTTCTTACATTGAGATAAAGACCAGACAAAATTGCAAACATCTTTATCTTTTACTTAATTCAAGTAAGAGAATTGAGACATCTTCTTCTGAAATGGCTTATACCCTACTCGACCTCTCCGGAGTAAGAGCTCATAAGATTTTTAAAGGAATAGACGCTAAATCTCTTGTCAACGTATGCAAAAACAAAGACTCTGTATCAGCAGTAGACATAGTTGTTGAATCTCAGTCTGGATTATATTGTTTTTCAGCAGACGATGTAAAATACATTCTTCAACTTCAGGCGGGTCAAGGGAAATTTGACTCCGCAAAGGTACATTTAAATAAACTTCCAGAGGACGTTTTATCCAACTTGCAGAGTCAGTACACTCTTGAAAATATTGAGTACATGGATAGATTAAACAAAATCAAGGAGGAAGTGAATGAACTTGCTGAAAACACATTAGAAAAATTAATTGCCACCTTTGACATCAAATTATCAAATCCTTCTGAAAAAATACCTCACATGAAAGATGTATTATCTCTGACTAAACAAGATAAAAAATACAGAACCGCTTTCAACGAAATCGTAAGCGGAGTAAATGCTGTTTTACCATCTCCTTTATCGGACAACGAACAGGAACTTTTATTACAACATCTTGTTGAAGGCATTAAACATGCTTATTTCTATCGGATTGAATTACTGACCGAGGTATTTATATCTGGCAATCCTTCTGCGGCTGAGCTAGTCAGCAAAAACGTTGATTTATTAAAAACATCAACCAAAGAAGAGAAGAAAAAGATAAAAGCAACAATTAAACAGATATTAAAACCTTTGTCCGAGATGATTTTAATTGATACAGCATTAAATATTGAAGATAGCGACGTTTATGAATACATTGCCGATTTCATAAATAAAAAAGTTACAAAAGAAGAGAACAAGAATGTCGAAAACGACGTTGAAGCAACAACGCACAACTGTTTTGCATGTCACGGGGTTGTAGAAAATCCAGTCTGGAGAACACAGTATACACGTGACTATCAAGACGTCTTTAGCACAACTTTTTGCAGCAGAGAGTGTTTTGAAACATTTGATGATAAAATTCTTACCGACGATACACAGGGAATTAAGGAACAACTTGTTAAACAGTTGTTGTATCCCTTTATTCCGGACATTAGGGTTAATTATGTGAAGAGAGATGGAGATAAAAAGGTTCTTGTAGTTGAAAGAAGTCCCCATGATATTCTTTCAGTCGCAAAAAAATTTAACATTGTATTGAAAGATATAATTCAAGTCGATGACGCTGGAATAGAGATTCCATCCGAGATTTGGAACTACGACTACGACTCCATCTACGGATATATATTAAAATCTCCAACTTTTATAATACCAGATTCAGTTTTAGAAGATAGAAAAACACATCTTTTATTGCTTGCAGAAAAACTAGGGGTAAGTAAAGAAGGTACTTTAAGAGATGTCTACAGAAGACTGAAACAAAACAGCGAATATATGAAACTCTACAACATGATTGCAGACACCTACATAACAGATAGACTTGACAGTTCTTTCAAAAAGTTAGTAAAAGAGTTAGTCTACAAGATGTCGGACAACTCGGTAAATGAACTCGCTAAACGATTTAATATTACAACCGAAGGAAAAAATAAAGGACAACTTATAGCTGAATTGTATAAAATTAAAGATATAAGTTCATATGCAAAATCAATAAAGAAAGAAGAAAAATTAATTAACTACGGAATTGAAATAGGAACCGCAACTAAAAATAAAACAACTCTATATGCGGAACAGAAGGCTAAATACTGGTTTAGCAATATTTCAAACATTCACGATATCAACTTTGAACGTGACATATTTGAACCATATCTGACCGAAAATAACATAGTCTATGATAAAGATTTTGTGAATAATTTTTACGTCTTTGATAACTCTAGAAGTATCGTTAATGCATACGGACAGGCTCTAACGACCGTAGGAAAATCAACTGACTTCAGTGATTTATTACGCGTAACTAACCAAATTTTTAAAGAAAAGATTATTGCGGAATACACTACAACTGGTAGAACAGTCATAGAGAAAGGAGCAAAGAAAGTTATTAAATTCAGCAGTGTCAAGGAGGCGGAGGAGTTTATTTCTCCAAAGATTAGTTCAAGCCCTATAACTATTGATACGGTTTTAGAATCCATTCACGTATTAAGCAATATCAGCAGACAGCCTCAGACCATTAATTCAGATAGGGACTTGGAATATGTAGGAAAAGAATTTATCAGCAGTCCATCTCAAGAATTTTCATCATTCGTTGTGAAAAATGCTCCAGTAAAAGAGATGGATAGAATCTTTTATATCCAAAAACTATTAAGAGACCTTTCACATCTCTTTATTACCTCTCTTGAACAACTCGAACAACACTCTAAATTTGATGAAGAGCTAGCTAAATCCACTCCTGCAAGAAGAGGAATCAGAAAACATGTCCCTCTCTCCAAGCCTGCTGAGGTCAAAGCAGTCAAGGCAGAGAAAAGAATGAAGGAACGTGAAAAGACAAAGGTAAAAGCAGAGGTTCAGAAACCAGTTCAAACAACAGAAGACATGCTGACGGTGCATCTTAAAAATAAGGACCTTAATAAAATAGCACCTCTTACATCTGAATTAATTATTAAGAGCGAGAAGGCATTAAAGAAGATGTTCAAACAGTTGTATATTAAACCAATTAATAGAGTTCCTGAACGAACACCTGTCATCGTCAAACCTATGTCAAAACAATTTGAAGGAGTCAAGGGACAGACCGGTGTTGTTTATACCTCTCCAGTTGCAACAAGACAAAAATATGTTATTAAGTTAGACAAAGATGATGTGTATATGGAATTAAGTAGAGGTGAGTTTGAAATTATTAAGATGACCGAGGAAAAGATTGGGGACAAAGTTGAAGAAATAGCTGATGAAGTATTAGAAGATATCGAAGAACAAGACATGGAAGATAAGAGTGCTGAGGAAATGCTGTCTGAGTATAAACAAAGAAGCGGAACTCTGGAGACCGAGGAAGAAGAGGAGATACCAGAGGACGAAGAAGAAGATGAAGGAGAGCAAGACTACGGAGAGGTAGATGAAGAGGAAGAGGAGGAATTTGAAGGTGAAGGAGGTGAGGAAGACGAGACATACATGTAAATAATTTTAAAATAAAAAGTTAATGAAGAAAAGTTAAAATTTTCTAAATAATATAATAAAGATTATTTAGAAAATATGAGTTTTAATTTTAAACTAGAAGACTTTATACCGTACTACGTTGACTACGACGACAACTCCTCCATTTATAACCTACCCGAGGGCAACGCTTTGTACTACTCTACAATATTAAAAAAAGAATTTGACGAACTTCATCTAGAACCCGTAGAAAGTGTAAAGCCAGGAGAGCTTTATAAACAACAGACCTTTATATCTCGATTTTTATCACCCTATACGCCCTACGATAAAATGCTTGTGTATCATGGTATAGGTTCAGGAAAATGTGTACATCCTTCAACCGTTATTACTCTACATGACTATAATATAATAACGATAGAGGAGATGTGGCGGAATTACTCTGGGTCTGTTTTTAAAGACGACGAAGGAGGACTGTGGTCGAACCCCGTCCACCGCATTCGCTGTCTATCGTACGACGACCAGAAAAAGATTCCTGTAGAGGGAAAGGTCGTCAAGCTTTACAGAGAATACATTAAATCAAAAATGAAGAGATATACTTTTAGTAAGGGCGAGGACTTAGTGTGTACATACTCTCACAGACTATACGTTAGGAAGAAAGGTTTCACCACGAATGTAGAGGTTGGAGATATTGTTTTTTACAACGTCTCCTACACGACCACATTTGAGCAGGTCAGGGTCACGTGCGTTGAAGAAGAATACTATGAGGGCTACGTCTACGATTTGTCGGTAGAAAATTATTTTTGTTATGTCGCGAATAACATAATAACCCACAACACGTGTGTCATCACAGCCGTAGTTGAAAACGCTCTACAAACCCAGGAAAATACAAGACAAGCGATAGTA
>Ga0214923_10009182_pt1 | contig 10335 bp, 5 predicted proteins | sample LL1510_MetaG_FD_177993 | JGI IMG/M metagenome (GOLD analysis project Ga0214923, IMG submission 177993) | Freshwater microbial communities from Lake Lanier, Atlanta, Georgia, United States - LL-1510 | ecosystem: Environmental > Aquatic > Freshwater > Lake | place: USA: Georgia | collected 2015-10-15
AACTTTCGATAACTGCGACCTTTACGCTTTCTACCGTGAAGTTATTAGCATTAGATCCCATGTGCGCGAAGAAGTTCAAGCCATGCGCAATTTGCTCCTCAATCATCGATGCAAATTGTGGATATGTTGCACTGAAGACCTCTGACTGCGTTAATAATCCATCTTCTCCATACTTTGGCAAATCTGGCTCAGGACTCTTCGCAGCAGGTTCTTTAAACTCGATAGTGAACAATTGATTGTCCTGTATCGAAACTAGTGCACTATCTACCCCGCCATTTCCACCGGCCTGAATCAATATTCTGGAACCTGAAGAATTCTTGTAGACATACCTGACAACTAGTCCTTGCGAATGCAGTAATTGCAGAACTGTCTCGCTGATACCTGCCGGGCTTTGCAGATAATTTGTGAATTCTGTAAGACCAAACATGCTGGCCAGTGCTTGTGCATAAACGCACTCGCTAAATACGGCAGATTGAATTAGATTATCCGAATCAACGGCCTTCTTCAGCTCTGCGAAGAGCGCTGGACAGCACTCTAAGAGCCACTCATACTCAGCAAGAATTCGTTCACTCTTGAAGCCGTGCCAGATTTCCTGCCGTTGCTTCTTGCTAAGCCTTATCTGCTGGAGTGGACGAGCGTAGAACTCGCCTAGTAAATGGATTTGTGAGGATGTCAAAGGACTCTCGTTAGCCACAGGTGCCACCACTCATTTTTCTACGATGCATTTCTGCACAGCTTGCGTGCCTCGGATTGAGCACAACATCAGCCTAACTGCTGGTACCGACAAAATAGATGCTTACGATTCCCCGTCTGAACTCCACGGCGATGCAATCCTTTAAGCGGGCCCAGAACCGCAAAAAAGCCCTAGTGGGGATAGCCGCCCGAAAGCGACTACCCCATGAACTACTCCCCTAGGACTCTTCGAATTACGTCCACCATGGTTTCTTGACCTTCTTCCGTGATGTGATCATAGATGTCGTTTGTTGTTCTTGTTGATTCGTGACCAATCATTCTTGCTATCTGAATGTCTGCGATTGCGCACTGAAGCCCTGTTGACACAAACCAATGCCTGAGGCCATGGAATGAATATGGCCACTCTGGAAAATAGCGACGCATAGTTTTGTACACATTATTTATGTTTTTGAATCTGCCGAGTTCAGATGTAAATGCGAATCCTTCACATTCCCAAATTGAGCAGAAAAATCAATTGAACAAGAAGTTAAAGAAATCTGGCCATGGGTTGAAGTTGTTGTAGAGCCCCCACAAAGTAGCAACAGCCAGGCCAAAAACTGTTCCCGCTAAATGTGCAGTGTGATTTATTCGACTGTTTTTACGGAACGAGTAATAAGTACTTATCCCCAAATAGAGCACTAAATAAAGTGGTGCGCTCATAGGTATGCCGAAGACAAGTATCTGTTGATCTGAAAACGTCAGCGCACAAACTGCTACAACTGTAGAAATTTCACCTGATGCACCCAAGGTTGCATACGACCAGTCATTTTTGTGTTGAATCATGCTTGGGATAGAAGAAATCACCATTGCAGCTATGTAAACAATTATGCAAAGTAGCGGGCCATTGAGATTATCAAAATAGGCAAAGAAGAATGTTTGCTCAAATAGTGCCCCGAAGGAATAGAGAGTGAACATATTAAAAACAAGGTGCGCAAAATCAGCATGGATAAGACAGCCCGTGTAAAACCGATACCATTCTCGATTAATAAAAATCTGAGGACCGGTTGTAATCAGATCCGACAATACTTGGGGTTTAGAAAAACCAAGAAAGGAAACTGCAACCGTAATGCCGAGGATGATTCGCGTGAGGGTCCCCTCGTTGTAAAGTAGAAAATCGCTATTTCCGGCCACCAGTATCATCACAGCGATTGGAGGTAACAGCGCTTTTGGGCCAACAAGTTTCTTAAGAAAATCCATGCACAAAGTGTACTTCTATTTGCTTATTTAGAACAAAGAAAGAAAATCGAGAGTCTGAAAGTGATGCCTTTTCAAGGCTTCTTCGTCTGCTCTAATTCTACAAGATGGCTGTTAGTAGTAGTTCATGAAAACAGCATTATTTCGTGACCCACATGTTTAGCGGTTCATAATTCTTTTCTACTTCAACGTCAGTATCGAGTAAGAGGTAGCCATTGGTGACTTCGTCGGCATTCAAAGTCCAGGAGCCGCTTTGAGCTCCTTCACCTAAATTTGAATCAGATGAAATTGTCAAGGCAGTATTAAATGGTGGCATAGAATCTACTCGATAGTAATCTACACAGATACCTGAAGCGTAATAATTTCTATCCTTTGGTGAAAGTTTTTTTACGTAATCGTAAAATTCCAGTTTGGAAAATCTGGAACTCAATCCAGGATAAGTGTCAAGCGAATTTGGATCGAAATAATTTTCAAGGGTACGATTTGCGTATACCATCGGCAAACTAGAGTCAGATGAGTAAACATATAATTCATCTTCGCCAGCATCTAACCCTTCGCAGATTGCTTCCCGATCCGATGCATTTTTCCACCATTCAGGCTTAACGTATCCAAATCCGGATGTATCCTTTGAATCATATTCAGAATCCATTGTGTAAGGAGCCTGATAAACATAACCTCTAACTACAGCAAAATACCACGGCCGACCTGAGCCCACGGGAGCAGAAAGCGAAGGTGTATTTTCTGCACCATCCATACTTGGTGTTTGCTGCAAAGAAACCGATGTATCAGCTGGCGACTTCGGTCCACTGTTTGAATTTTGAGAGCAACTTGCAATCAACAATAAAGAAATAAAACTAACAAAACCGAATCTCTTATAGAACATTAGCCTCACAAGCCATCTCCGTCGCAGCATTAAGTCAAATATGTCATATTTCGTTGTGAAAAGGGAGGCAAGTAAACAATTATAAACTCAGTGTCTGGGACTGCTAAAGTTTTTGCGAGCTGAGGCTCGGAATTAACGCCGCGACATCCAGAAATGTACGGTTAAGGTTTCACACAAATTCACAACAAATCCAATACTCTAGTGGAGGTGGGAAACTCCCACTAGAACTAATTGAAGAAGTTACAGTGACTAGTGCACAAGTTGATTACCGTCCGATTAGGTGAAAGGCAACTGCTGGAATTCTAGCAATTCTTCTTGGAGGACTTGGCGTACACAAATTCTACCTAGGCAAAGCTGGCCTTGGTATCGTGTAGTTGTTTTTCTGCTGGACATTCATCCCTGGAATTGTCGCGCTCGTTGAAGGCATAATCTATTTAACGCAAGATGATGCAACTTTTGCTGCAAAAAAAATAACGTTCAGATAGTTCAACGCAATGGTTGGGGCACTGTAATTAGTGTCCCAACTATTCTCACCCATTTAGAATTGTCCGTGCTTCGATACTTCCGGCAATTTAGGTAGGTTAAGAGAAATCATCACCAATATGAATTCATGCGCGCTCGAATTTCGATACGGACTTTAACCCAAGACAGTTTAATCAGTCGCACACTGCTGCCTAAAGATATCATTAAACACCGATGAAGAAAGTAGCGCTTAGATCTTCGATTGCTACTTGGCAACCCAGGCTGGGCAGATTAGGCTAGAAATCGCAACTATAAATACTGAACCGATCTTAAGCGTGCGTTCCCCAGATGCTCTCGTCAGAAGTCTCGTAAATCTTAACCTCAACATTTTTTAGCTTCCAATTTCACTCGCTGTGGAACTGTTCAACTGTTCTACTCGATTGGGTCACCAAGCTTGGGAGTTGTGCCGGTAATTCTGGCATCGAATCCCGCAATACACCCTTCAAAAGCTTCCGGCTTAACAAGTTCATTAGAGTCGTCAGTCGCGTTTATGCCATTCTTAAGAGCAGTGCAAGCGTCTTCGCCGGCAACAATTCCCAGGGTTAGTGTCGATGTAACGCTAGCCAACTGTCCAGCGCGAAATCCATTTAAGTAATCCTGAATTACAACTTTATTCGATCCACAGCCTGCCAAAGTAATGGCCGACATTGCCAGAGCCACTAATGGCACGGATTTCAGGTCAAGATGAAACGCAAATTGCATAAGTTGATTGTATCTCAATAGCAACAATTAGCGCTGCGACTCGAACAAGAAGTCAGGGAGTCCGCTGTCAGCCAGACGTCAACCCAGCTCAATGATTTTGTGTGCCATTTCCCCGTAAACCATTCTGAATCTTGCTATTCAGACCAACGGTTTACCGCATTTTGAACAAAAGTTGCTGCCACCTATCCGGTAACCTTCGCCACAACTCGGACATTTAGCCCTAGCCGATTGCGCAGAGTTAGGTATTTCAGACTGACGCCTTTTTGTTGCCGGACTATCCACATCCACATAGGAAAGTCCTGTACCGGGGAGAGAAATAGTCTTTTGGATTTTGCCATCTGCCCGTTTGGTCAATCTAAATCCCTTAAATCCGATAGACGCTCCAATTCCTGTCTTGCTGAAATTAATGCGCACACCAGGAAAGATTCGAATGCTCTTGCGAATTCTAAATCCACCCAAGGCTACTCCTGAAATTGGAGAACGAGGGGCGTGAGAAAATCATTGCTTTTCTCACGCTTAACAATCGCTACTCCATCCAGATTGGTTCCACCGTTATGCAAAATCTAATTCATCCTCATCTCTAACTTGAAAAGTCTCTTGCAAATCGGATAATTGCTGTGGATCTGACAGCCCAGATTCGAAAACAATAGATAGGTAGCTTAGAGGAATTGGCTCCGTAAAATCTACGCGTAGCATAGATTCAAATTCACCAATTCCGCGATGCTCCGACGAAAGATATAGTGCCCCGGACATATTTGCGAAAACTGGAGCTAAGCGCTTCGGTCCATACACAAATGAATGTGGTCTTCCACCTGCACCGTTAATTTTGCCTGAGTCAGAAAAGCATGAAAGAGCCAATTGAGAAGTGTTCGCTCCTAACGGACGGTAAAAATCATCCCACTCTATTTCTCCAGCATTTTCTTCTCGCTGGTGCACAAGCAATGGATTAGGGTTGAGGTCAATCACATGAGGTCTGTTCTCGGAAATTTCAATTTCGCGTAAGTATTTCTCGGTAGATGCAATATAGACGCGCCCTACGCGACCGAGATGGTCTTTTTGTTCAATAGTCTCAATCATGAGTGACTTATCAGAAGTCCTTCCTTCCAAGGTATCGCGCTCGAGTCGATCCAACCCTGCTTCCTGCACATTGAACAAATTACGGAAAACCTCATCTGAACTCACCTTGAGTGACTTCTCACGCCATCCTGGCTCTACATTAAATGCAACCGCAGCCTCATGAAGGCCACGGAAAGCTGGTGTATTCGAATCGGTACTTGCATCAGCAATACAAACGCATGATGGCAGGGTCTGGGCATTAAATTCGAAACCTAGATCGGACTCCAAATTCTCGTGAATGTCCCAAGGCCTTGTCACGATGAGATGAAGTATGTCAAGCCACCTTCTCGCGTGGTACTCAGTGTCCTGAATCCGCTTCAAGTCAGATCTGAGCAACCTTATAGATTCTATGTTCCAAGAAATTTGCTGAATTTGTGTCTCGATTCTCTTGCCTATTTTGAGCCAGTCAGAGAAGAAGCGGATTGTGGATAGGAGATAGAATATTAAGAATGCGATGACTGCATAAAGTACATATTTACCTACCGGAATATTCAAGAAACGTTCAGCCAATTGAAGCAAAAAACCCGATAAAAAACGGCTCAAAACGAAATGCACAATCGTCCTCAAGAGAACTAACAAAATGATGATAGATACGAGGCCGCGAAAATGTCTGATTCGTAGACGTTTGAGCAAAGTGGGGATTTCAAACTGAAGCTCTCGCATTTCTGCTTCTTTGTCCATAATCTCCTGTTCCAGATCTGACTTCTGGACTTCGATCTCGTCCAAGATTTGCACAGAGACCGTTTGTTTGATTCTCTCTACCCAAGTGGAGAACTGCTCTTGACAAGTTTTCAAACTTGCAAGGAGTTCCTGCTGACAGTTGATCGAATCTTTCAAATTGCTCAATTCAGACTTTCTTTCCCCCAATTGCTTTAGTGCCCCTGATAGCCAGTTTATGGCTTGCTGGTGCCATGCATTTAAAGCATCTTGGTCGGCATTATCGGGATACTCTTCCCCGCTATCATCCATTGCCTCAAGGTCTTCGATCGGCAAAATGTTTGGCTCTCCATCCTGATTTTGCTTGGATTCCTCCAAATCAGAATTCTCAAGGCCGATCAACTCTTCGCTTGCGACACCAGAATTTTTCAGCTCTGATTTCACGTCTTCAATAGACAATTCCTGAGCACTTAGATCAGCGTTTAGTCGTTCCAATGACACTAGGTTCTGGGAGATTTCCTCGTTGGAAGTAGCAATCAACTGCTCAAACTGACTAAACACTGAACTTATTAAGTCTTGGCGGGACCAACTTACTTCGTCCATCTCTATCTGGTTTACAACCAAAGCCCACTGATCGTCGTTTACAATCCAAGGTGCTAGTTCATTTGGAAAAACATCATTAACTGAGGGAAACACGAGTTGTTTTGCGTTAAAAGTCCAGTCTTCATCAAAATCGAAATCATCATAGGACTTCTGTCCGTCAAGGGATCGCAATATTGAGGATCGAAATCTTCGCCAAAACAATGGACTCATTGGATCAAATCTCCGCAGGACTGTCCTACCGAGCTCTAGCTCTGCTCTGCTAATTTCTAGCGTCAGATTTTGTTCGAGTGGATGATGTAGCAATGGATTGCCAAATACACGAGTGCTTTCATTGGCTGCCTCAACTCTAAGTCCGCTTGCTTGTTCATCACCCACTTTTTTCTGAAGTCTCTTAGACAGGCCCCTAACTAAAGCTCCCACCAGCCACTTTGGAGTCACTTTGATTAGATCCCAAAGAAACTTGAAAAACATCAGAATCAGATTTAGCGGACCTATCGATTTGATATCAATGGTAAAAGCGGGTTGCAAAGTTCTGCGCCCCAACTGGCCCGAACCGTCATCAAAATTTAGAATGTGGCGCGCAACCTTCGACTGATAGGCAGGTACATCTTGGGGCCTAAGGGCCTGCACCTTGTTCGGCGTAGCCAAGTGAACCGAGACTTCTGGGTCCAGAATCTTCGACAGTGCTCCTCTCGCTACTTTTGTCGTGAGGCCTCTGCTAAGAATTCCCCTTACAAAGACCCGTTGGACTATAGCGTTGTTGCTGATCTGTCCGGCATTATCACTTTCAATCTTCTTGATTGCCATATCCCATGTGCTATGGGGAACTCCGTTCCAAATCCCCGCAGCTGCAGCTGTATGAGCAAGTGCAAACCCTAGGTAGTTGGCATCCGGAATCACATGATTAGAGACATGCCCAGGGGCTGGACTATCTTCAGAAGATGCGACGATGTTGGCGGTCCATGAATGTTGTAGTAATTCGCCTGCAGCTTGCCGCTCTAGGCTGGTAGGCATGCAGATTAGGTTGATTGTTTGGAGCGCAGTGCTGGAGGCTTGGCTGTCTTGAACTGCAAGAGGCATACTTCCTTTGATTGCATCTCCAATCAACTTAATCAGTTCATTTTGACGAGAGTCCGATTCTTGATCTGAGTACTTTCCCCGCACGGCAATCAATCGAACCGTATCGAGTTTTTCATAGCCAAGCTGAGTCAAAACATTTTGGGATACGGTTTTTCCATCAGGCAAAAAAACTGTGCCCTGGATTATAGGGGGCTGGCCGGCGTTCCGTAAAACGTCAGCTCCCCTGACCCAAAGTGCCAAACCAAGTAGCGATTCACTGGTCCACTCTCTTGCAAGTTCTAAAAGATTGTCTCCTTCTTCACCATCTGGAAGAAAAATAACACTGGCTTTTCCGAGCGGCCATACCGGCATTTTCAAACTCCTAATCAAAATCGTCTGTTGCGTAATTGTTTAGATCAAGTACCAAAGAATCCAAAGCTTCATAAATCTCGCGACGAATCTCATAAGCCGAGCTTTGAAGATGTTTTTTCGAACCTGGATCTGCTGTGAATCGAAGCTCATAATCCTGCTTCCTAGTCTGCAACCAAGAGATAAGTGCCTCACGGCGACTGTCTGACCCGCCGGAGACTGAACCTGCTCTGGCTTCTTGAGGTTGTTCTGGACAAACGGATTGGCCTCTTTCTATCCAAGTAACTAAATCAACAGAAAGGCCACCCTCATCTCTACCCAACGCAATGAGACGGTGGTAAGGGCCCAGCGGCCCAAGCGAGGCAAGTTGATTGACTTCCACCAATGCCAGAGGTAGCGACTTCAGAATGCCTGGCAAAATGTCAATGCTTTTTGTGGATTCATTGTCGAGCATCGGATAAGGAAAATCCAAGTACTTTGGCTCTTCAGCTCCGCCCCAAACATCAACGTCGACCCCAAATTCGGCCTTTGATATATTCTTTGCATCATGCCTGATGTTGTTTAGGGCTAGACCAACAAACCATCCTCTAATCAACCTGTGTAGTTGAGCGGGGGCCATCGGGATGCTCTCAGGTAGGGAGCGAGTGCGACGCCACTTCCAAAACTCATCACGAGTAGTTTTTTGGCTCTTTGCCATTCCCCATTTATCTGCAATAGGCTTCATAATTGAGTCAACCACAACTGGCTCAAAGGGTTTTAACATCGGTTGAACAATTTCAATGTACTGCTTGGCAGAAGCCGGATTGAACTTGTCATCGAATGCTTCTGGATTTGCTGTGTCAAATAAAGTAAGGTCAACCAATACGTCTTTGACGATCTCGTAGCCCTTAGAGCCGATAGCAAATGGAAGTACGCTAAATTCCGGCTTGGCATCCTGTGAGAGCCCATGAATCTCAGTCAACAGCCCACTATTGATGTCAATTAGAGGTGCACTTGAACTGACTGCGGATTTAAATCCTACCCGGAATTTTTGGTGACGCTTATTCCGCTCTTCTGGCGACAATCCATCGGCCTCAAGATATGCAGCAAGTGACTCAAAAAGCACTGTGGCAGATTCGTGTTCGAAATGATAGAGCCAGGAATGAGATCTTTCAACGAATTTATTCGGTTTCGCTGAAATATTGAACTTGGGCACTTGTCCTGGATTTATCAATCTGCTTTCGCACATTTCTAGGCGAGATAACCCCCATTTCTCAGAAACAGTCAGAAGATCAGAAATTCTGGTCAGCTCAGAAGCAAAGACATTTTGAAGAAGTGGAATGCTCGGAGTCCATGAGCCAGAAGTTGGCGAAGTGCTTCTTAGCTCAGCAACGAGGTTCAGCTCACATATTTCTTTAAATTCTCGCTCGTAATCTCCCATCTCAACGAGCAGGAATTCATTCTGCGTGGGGTGAAACAAGGGAGGGATGTTTCCATCATTTTTGGGATATCCTGTGAATTCGCTATTTGAGCCATCTGCCATCAATGGCTTCGTTTCCTCCTTCAATTCTTCCAACATCAACTCGAGATGTTGCTTCAGGGATGGGAGCAAATTACTGCGGATGTCGTCTACAAGAACGCTGACTATCTCGTACAGTTTTTCATCAAATTTGGTCTGTAACAGCCATGAAACCATTGGCTGCACATTATTCATTAACACGGGTGATGATGGGTCAATACTCTTAGGCGCTCCTTGCAAAGACTCGCGAATATAAGTATCCGGGTTTGCCGTCTGTTTACGTTCCTCAGCATCCTCGAGCAATTCCTTGCTTGCTATTCCAAGATCTTCTATCAAGAGATCTAGCAGGTTGAGTACTGTATTTAAGCCATATGAAATTGATTGGCTAACCGCATATCGAGGCAATTCATTTACCTTTGAGGCAACCCACTTTCGAACATTTTCGTAAATTAATGCCGTTTCTTCTGCCAAGGCTTTGGGTTCTACGAAATAAAATTGGTCTATTAGGTTTTTGGCCGCAACATCAACCGCTGATTGTCCGACTACTGCTGAATTAACAATTTCGGTTGCAAAATCGGAGGCACGCCCTTCCGCAAAATCGGGCCTAATTTTATTTAGGATTTGATCTTCATCTTGCTCGCGACCTCTTTCATGAAGTTCAATTCCTTTGGCAAATTGATTTTTCAGCCCCTTAGCATTATCCAGTGAAATCTCTGCTGTCCCTCTGGTATCAGTTGGATTCTTATCTCTGTCCACCGCGTTAAGCAGTCGATCAATCGCACTGAAAGCGAGTCGCTGTGCCGCATAGTTGGCAAAGCGGTCCCGACCAATACTCACGCGCCCAAATCCAATGGACAAAAACGGGGCTCTCATGTTCATGCCTAGCCCAGAAGTTAGCTCCGTACGATCTTGGTGAGCGGCGCCCATTCCAACTACACCGAGAAGTATGAATGACCCAAGTTGTTCTTGCAAGTTTGAGTCGGCTGCTATTGCGGCGAGA
>Ga0214923_10009183_pt1 | contig 10335 bp, 8 predicted proteins | sample LL1510_MetaG_FD_177993 | JGI IMG/M metagenome (GOLD analysis project Ga0214923, IMG submission 177993) | Freshwater microbial communities from Lake Lanier, Atlanta, Georgia, United States - LL-1510 | ecosystem: Environmental > Aquatic > Freshwater > Lake | place: USA: Georgia | collected 2015-10-15
TAACATTATTATCATTAATAATAATTTTATATATATTCGAATTAAATTCGAATATATCATCATATTTTATAATATTGCTAGTAATCCAAATATTTTGAGACCATTTTTTTAATAAATCAATTGTTTTAATATCTCCATTATCATATAATGGATTATTGTTAATATTTTCAATAATATAAATACCATCTTCTTCTAAATATGGAAATAATGTTTTTAATGAAACTTGTTGATCAATAGTATAATGTGATCCATCTTCAATTATTAAATTATATTTATATTTTGATAATTGAATTAAATCATCTATATTACCTTGATCACCTTTAAAAATTTTAATATTATCTATAGAATTAATTTGATTAAAGTCAAATCCAAATAATTGAACATTTTGATTATAATATTCATTCCATAATTTTAGACAATTTAAATTACTATCTAAACCAATTTCTAAAATTTTTTTATTTTCAATTTTATCTAAAATATTTAATAAATTTTCATAAATATAAATATTTTTTTTACTATCATATTTATTAAAAATTTCTTTTAGTCTAGACATTTTATAATATTATATTATGAATTTATAATTAAATTTATATTAAAATTTAATTATAAATTCATAATACAAAAATTTTCATAATTATGAAAACCAACATTATTTGTAAAACCATTTATGTCATCTACATAAATATTGGTATTTTTTGGATAAATATTATGATTATTTAATGTTGCACCTATATTAACATCTTCAAATTTACTAAATTCAGGATTCATATAATCTGAAATTATTTGAATACTATGTTTATTTAAAAAATATAAAGGACCACCGCAATAATGAACATCTCTATCAAAAAAGATAGGTTGTTTATTTTTAAAATTTGTATATTTATCTAAACCAAAAAAACTAGTAGTATTTTTATGCATAATAATAGTTTTACCTTCATATTCTGTTTTAGTATTTTCAATAATATATTTATAAAAATTTGGAATATTAATTATGACATCATCATCTATTTTAAATAATTTATCAGGATTAAATAATTCCTTTATTGCTTTAATACCATAATAAACTTTATATACTAATTCATCATAATTATCTTCACATCCTAAATATAAATAACGATTATTTTTATCATATTTAAATGATCCTTTTGGTAACTTATTGTTACCAAAAATAATAACATAATTAATATTTATTTTTTCAAGCCATTTATATTTAATTTTTTGAAGTTTATTAATATTTTTATTACAACAAATTAACATGATAATAATATTATTTTTGGTATAATCATTAATATTTATCCATGAAATAGGACATATATCACTTCCATTTACATTTGGTCCTTCAATATTAAACCATTTATTTGGATAACATACTATTTTATCTAAATTATAATTAAAATATGCAGCCCAATAACTATAACTACTATTACTTATAATATTATGTTTGCAATTTGACATTATTAATAATTGTTCATAATCCAAAATTTCAGTATCTATTTTTTGAAAAACAAAATCATTAAAAATTTCTTTTAATTGATTTATATAATTATTAATGGCATTTTCATCTTCTTTTTCAAAAAAACATAAAATATTAAAATTTTTTTTTTTTGAAAAATTAATTATATAATTAAAAGCATCAATAATATAATCAATTGTAATTATATTATAAAAATTTATAGCATTTTTATAATCACCCATTCTTAAATGCAATGATATTGTATTATTATAATCATAATTATATTTTTCTTTTATATTATCTTGTTGTTGTCTTATTTCTAACATATTATAAATAGTTTCATAATAATCTTCATAATATTTATAACATTGATAATAACCATCAAATTTAATATTATCACTTATAATATTGAATTCTTGAAATTTAAAATCTGTTTCTCTCGAAACAATTGAATTAGCATATAAATAATCATTTTTATCAATTAAATAATCATTTAATTTAAATAATATGCTATTCCAATATGAAGGTCTTGAATTATACTCATTAAATATATTTGGAAATTTTAATAAATTCATCTTATTATGTTCAAGTGCATAACTTATTGTTCTAAAAATCTCAAATAATTGATTACCTAATCCACCATTTAACTTGCAAGTTATTATTTTATTATGATTATTTATATTAATCATATATTATATATAATTTTAAAAAAATTTATAATTTTTTTAAAAACTATATGGAAATCCACTTAAAATATATTCGGATTTATCACTAATATTAGGTGAATCTAAATTTGTTGGTAAAATATCTTTATTTCTTTCTTTAATTTTTATAAAATCATTTCTAATGAATGTGCATTCAAATACATGTGGTATTTGAATGTTATTTATTGTTTTTATATTACAACCATTATTTGCATGAAAATGAACTAATGTATGATTTTTATTTATTTTTTGTAATAATTCTAATAAATTATTTTCATCTATATTATTCAATCCGTAAAAATAATCTGGAAAATCTTTTATATCAAATGGTGTATGTATTTCTATAACTATTTGTTTAATTTTATTTAATAATTCTTCTGTAAAAGTTTCAAATAATCTATATTCATGTCCTTCTATATCTAATTTTAAAAATATATTATCATATGGTATTATATATTCATGTAAATTAGTTAAATTTTCATTTGATGTATTTCCAATATTTTTTTTTATAAATGTTATTCTATTCTGCAAGTCATTTTGTGCTAAATTTTCAACTGTTCCATCAAATGCTATACATTGTAAATTTTTAAATTTATCTAATAATGCTATTTCAAAAGTATTATCATTAGAAATACCACCACTTAAAAACATATCATAATTATCTGGTAACTCGACAATTACATATCCTCCATCTCCATCTTTACCTAATCTATATTTATTATATGGAGATCTATAAAGTATAAGTTGGTTAAATATTTCATTAAATGTATCCATTATATATATAATATATTTATTTTTTAATCTTTTTTAATACTAATATAATAATTATAATAATTATAATTATTATTACATCTATAATTGAATTCATATTATTATAATATAATATATCATCTAACCAACTGAATATACCATTGATATTATCATGATTATATAAAAAACATAATGGTTTTTTATATTTTTCTAAAATTAAATTTGCTACTATTTTAGCACTTTCACAAGATGATTCCATTGACCAAATTTTAAATGATGTATTAGTATAACCACCAGTTAAATAAAGATTATCATATTTGGTAGTTTGTTGTGGTCTATTTTTATCATTTTCAAAAGTATTTACCCATTTTTTATTTTTAGATTCAAAATGTTTATCATTCCATTGCCATTCATCATAAATTTCAATATAATTAATATCATTTTTTGTAATTATTTTATTATTTAATTTTTTTATAATTTCTTGTAATTCATTTGATTCTATAAATTGTGAAACAATTTCATTTTTAAATTCTTCAAAAGTATATATATCATTAACTGGTTGAACACATGTTCCACTCCATAATGTATTTAAATTTAATTCACTAAAAAATTGATCCTGAGGATAAAATGTTATATTAAATTTACTATCCATCAAAACAAATCCATTTTTTGGTAAAATTAATTTATTATTAAAACCTAATCTAAATGATATTTGATTATTTGTTATCTTAATATTGTTTTCAAATGATAAATTATTTGGATTTATTGCTATAACATAATCATTTGCTTTTACTATTTTATCATCTATTAATATACCTGTTATTTTATTTTGTTCTATAATTAGATGTTTATATGTTGAATTATAATGTATTTTAACACCAAAACGTTTTAATTCATTTATTAATGGATTAATAATAGCATCATTTGATGGTCTATCTGTTATATACCATTTAACTTTACCTGGTGTTTTTAAATAACCATGAATATAAAATAAAATGTGTCCAATAGAAGCATTATTGTAATCTAATCCTAGACCTGGACCAGTTAAACATTTTACAATAAAATCATAACCTAATTTTGATATTTTAGATAAATTAACAACATCAAATAATCTAGTTTCATAAAATTGGCATTTTCTTTTATTACTAAATAAATATTTAAGATAAATATAACCTAAATAAATAGTATCAACAAATGATAATTTAGGTTTATTATTACTAATATCATTGTATAATGATATCATTTCTAATGGAACTAATGTATCATATGATGATTTAACTAATTCACCTATTTTATTTTTTGTTAATGCTTCAATTACTTTTGGATTTTTGCTATGCCAACTTACAAAATATTTATTCCATACTTCTTCTATATCATTACCTAAACCAAAATTAATTAATGATCCTCCTGGATGATCTTTTATAAAATGACTTATATCATATACATTATTTTTATAAATTACATATTTATGTTCTTTTACTTGTTCTCTTGTTAATCCTAAATTTAATGGTAATTTTTTAAATAAATCAAAAATATTAAAATAATTTGACATAAATCCTCTCCAACTATGTTCAGTTGGAATTTTATTTATATATTTTGATTTTGCCATTCCACCTAATATTTCGTCTTTTTCATAAATTTCAACATCTAATCCTGCTTTTGCTAATTCATATGCAGTAATTAATCCAGATAATCCTCCACCGATGATAACAATCATATGTTAATTTATATTTTTATAGAAAAAAATATAAATTAATTTTATTTATTTACAAGTCGCAAAAGCACTTTGTGATCGTAATTACTAGAAGTTCGTCTTACAATGATTTTAATTCACAGATTAGTGATCAGACATTCTATAAATTTAATCAAGTAAATTATAAAAAAAATTAATTCATCATCTTGAAATTGTTCTTTTGGTTTGTATAGTTGATATCGTAGATGTTCAAGCAAATTTAGTATTTTAAAATACTCATCTATAATTACACCATACAAATTACCTTATGAAATTTTCATAATAGTGATATTATGAAAATAGACTTTTTATTAAATTCAATTTTTTTTCTAACTATAAATTATTTATGGAACCTAAATATATATTTATAGGATTGATATTATTAATAGCTATAGGCGTGGCTATTTATTTTTTTTATTTTAATAAAAAAAATGATTGGATATGCGTTGATGACATTAATTTTCCAATAAGATTAAATAATAATAATATAGAATGTGCATCAATTGATGGAAAAAATTGTATAAATTCCAAAAAATGTAATTTAAATAAAATTAATGATGATATTATACCTTTGAAATGTGGTAAATCTCTTGAAAAAAAAACAGGTAAATATGGTTATGATGATCCAGATCATTGGTGCTATAAAGGATTTATAGATTTAGCAGATGATAACACTGAACATCCTGATAATTTATATGATGATTCTAAACCTAAAGCAAAATCAACTAAATTAAAAAAACAAGATCAACAATCAACACCAGCACCAGCACCAGTACCAGCACCAGCACCAGCACCAGCACCAGTACCAGCACCAGCACCAGCACCAGCACCAGCACCAGCACCAGAACCAGCACCTGATCAATCAAAATTAAATTTATTTGATATGTTTGATAATGTAGATCATCCAGGTAATGATATAAATTGTAATATAGATAATAAAGAATCATGTGCAACTCAATGTAATGATAATGTAGATTGTAAATTATTTACATGGATAAAGAATAATCAAAAATGTTGCACTAAAAATTCATTTGGAAATAGAGTGAATAATAATAATACAGATATTTATATTAAAAATTTAAACAAAGTAGTTAGTGATAATAATAATAAATTATTATTTTATGATAAAGTTGAGAATGTAGATCATCCTGGAAATGATATAATATGTCAAAAAATAGGACAAGATAAATGTGCAGAAGATTGTTATAACAATCAAGATTGTAAATTATTTACATGGATAAAGAATGATCAAATATGTTGCACTAAAAATTCATTTGGAAATAGAGTGAATAATAATAATACAACAATTTATATAAAAAAATAATTAACAACAAATTTTATAATTATAATTATTATTAAATAAATTTTTACCAATAAAATTTTTACAATAATTAGTAATTTTATGGTCTTCAATACTAAAAGAATGAAATAATGATCTAGTATAATAAAAATTAATATTAGAATCATAAATATTAGTAAAATAGTCTTTAGTTAATAAAATTTGTTTTCCAACATGATGATATCCAATTAGAGGTATAACAGTTACAATATCTCTATTATTAGTAATTCTGATATTAATAATATTATTGATATTATCAAAAGTGTTTTTCCATTTAATATCACCAACACGAGGACATCCAAACGTAATTAATTTAATAATAATATCATTATAATCAGTATTTAATAAGAAAGCAAAGACAGTAGCATCAGCGCCTCCTAAACTGTGACCAGTAATAAAAACATTATATTTAAATAATTTAATATAAGGATCAATATTAGAAATAATATTATCATAAACACTTTTAACTTGTTTATAAAATCCTGCATGAATATTACAATTATAAATATCTTCTTTAATTACATTAATGTCATTCCAACAATCTTTTAGAGATTCAGTTCCTCTAAAAACGACATAAATATTTCTATTAAAATCATCAACAAAAATACCAACTTGAGTGTCAGTTATATCATTAGAAATAAAATTAAATAAATGCATAGATTGGTAGTTATTACTAATGTATAATAGTGGTTCTTTAATATAAATAAAAGAATCTGAATCAATATCAATATTAGAAATAAAAGATAAAATAGTTTCATATGGTTTTAAATTAAAAGATTCATTTTTATGATAATCATAAATTAATTGTGATAAATAAAGTGTTAACAATATGTCATCATAATTTATATCCATAAATTATATATAGTATAAATTATTCAATTAAAAAAATTTTTATAACAGTAAAACTATTTAAGTCTAAATGCTTAAATAGTTTTAATTAATTAAATGATTAATTCAACCTTATTGTGTAATTTGGATAATATTTTATTTTGGTAATCATCTAATTGGTAAAAAAATGGATCTAATTTTGGTAAATCATATAATGTTATAATATCATTTTCATGAAAATTTTTAGAATTATGTTTTTTTAACATATCAAGTCTCCATCTAATAGCCATTTTTTTAGCCTGATCATCACCATATTTATTAATAGAAAAGTATTTTGAAAACTGAACATTATTAGTTTTAAATCTAACATTATAACAATTATCAATTATTCTTATACCACATAAATAATTAGGATCATAAATTTTTGGTCCAACTGTTTTATTTTTATTATTTATATTACTATCAGCATCTCTTAAATTATCTAATTTATTATTCATTGGATTTCTATCAATATGATCAACAAAATTAAATCCTGTTATATGATTATGAAAATTTAGTACTTTATTACCAGATATTAGTCCAACATAGTATTTAGAATTTTCTAAACCACCTTTTTTTACACATAATGTATATTTTTCAACAATATCAATAAATTTACTATCAGTTATAAATGTTTGATCTTTATCTAATTTGACTTCAATTGTATCATCATCAATATATCTATATTTATTTCTTGTTAAACCTAAATCATCTGATAATTTCATTCTTAGATTATTTAGTTCATCATATTTTTCTTGTTTATTTGATTCATCAAATTTAATATATTTAGTATAATTTTTTTCTTCAGTTTTCAAAAGCATATTCCAAGCTAATGAATTTGTTCTACAAAATATAGTTCCAGCATATTTTCCACCTAACCATGGATTATTATTATTACTTAGTTTAATAATAGGTTTATTTTGTTTAATATCAAATTTTTTATTTGGATCTAATAAATTTTCAATTGTTAAATTTAATGGATTACCATCCTTATAAGTTATTAAATCAGCATCCATAAATAATTTATATAATGGATGATGTATTTTTTTTTCACAATACATTGGATAATATATTGATCCATTGCGTGTTTTTTTTTGTTTTACCGATAAGTCATATTCAAATATTTTAGGTAAATTTATTCTATCAATTGTTCCTATTTGATTCAATGATAGTTCTACTTCTGCTAAAGAATCTGAAATAAATCTAATTCTATTTTTAATTTTTTCTGCAGGTGCTGATTGTAAATTTAATTTATATAATTCATTAACTTTCTCTTGTAGATTATCATTTGTATAATCAATTAATTTATATATATACGGTGATTTTAAACTTAGTTTATTCCTAATAAAATGTATTGATCCAGCTAAATTACCATACATCCATTCTGATGGATAATTTGATGAATAGGTTAAATCGTAAGTAGGTTTTAACATTCTTATTGTATCTATAAAATAATATATTAACAAATCTTTAAGTTATTTTCATTTATTTTCAATTTTTAACGCCTCCTCTCAGCCTCAAAACTAAATGGAGTGTTGACTCTTTTTGAATATTATAATCGGCCAAAGTGCGTCCATCCTCTAATTGTTTACCAGCGAAAATTAAACGTTGTTGATCAGGTGGGATACCTTCTTTATCTTGAATTTTTTGTTTAACATTTTCAACAGTATCAGATGTATCTACATCTAAAGTGATAGTTTTACCAGTTAATGTTTTGACAAATATTTGCATGCCACTCATGAATGAAATTTATATAATAATAAATTTCTCAAGATGTTTAAACATCAATTTTTTTAAATATAATACAATAAATTATATATACTAGTAATATCTTTTAGAACAATACTGATAGATAGATTATTATCACTAAAATGTATAATTTCAGGATTAAATTGAGTAAGATTAATTTTATTTAGTTTATCATGAATATTATTAGATATATATGATAGTATAAAACAATTAGATATTATAGAAACATTAAATTTATTAGAAAGAGCTTTTTTAATTTCAAATAATTTATTATAATTTTCTTCAAAAGTTGTTGTAGAAACAGAGAATTGAGAAGTAGCTACTATATTGACATCAACATTTCTATCACTAAATTCTTTAAAAATTTGTGTAATAAATCCACAAGAATTCCACATATTTAGAGATTTAATTTTAAAGACAGTTACATTTTTTTGAATAGTAAAACATAAAATATTATGTTTAATTTTACTAAAAAAAGGTTTGCATATTATTGTTCCTATATTTTTTGTAAATGTATTTCTTATATAAATTGGTATATTTGTAATTTGACATGGTCTTATTGATAATGGATGCATAACTTTAGCACCCATTGCTGATAATTCTTGACATAATTCATAATCTATTTCAGGAATTATTTTAGCAAAGTTATATATTTTTGGATCACATGTATATATTCCATCTACATCAGTCCATACTTCATAATACTTCGCTTTTAAATTTTGAGCTAATAATGCTCCTGTTGTGTCTGAACCACCTCTACCTAATAATATTTTTTCATTAGATTCAGTAGAAGCAATAAATCCTTGAATAACATAAATATTTTTATTATTAATAAATTTAAATTGTTTAATATAAAATTCATTAAATAAATTAGAATAAACATGATTATAAGCATATAAAAGTTCATGATCAATATTATTAACTGTTAAAAAAACACTAAATATTATAGAAGATAATATTTCACCATAACCAATAATTTCATTTTCGACATTGGATCCATTAATAAAATTAATACATAATTGTTTAAGATAATATAAAGAATTTATATAAACTTCATAAGGTTGTGTAGTAATTGTTTCATATATAAAATTATTAATTTTTTCAACTTCATTAATATAATTTAAATCTTTTGTTTTTATAAAATTAATTAAGTTATTAGTTACACCTTTGATTGCTGATATTACAATTATATTATTATTATTTTTATTTAATATTTCTATTAAATTTTTATAACCAATAAAACACTGTGATGATCCTCCTAATTTGTATATTATCGTGTTCATAATATTATTTTTTTAATATAATTATATTAAAAAAATAATATATTATTTTATTATATACCATTTTTCATGGATTATATGTGCGCTTTAGTTAATTACTAAACTAAAATCCATGTTATCATTGTGTATTATGTATGAATTTAGATACTTCATCTCACAGTTAAATTATTAAGTATCTATTTCTATTATATAGTACATGACGATAATGTGCTCTGGCAGAGTATGAAAAATGGTATATCTAATAAATTTTAGAAAAATTGAAATTTAAACTATTTAAAGATATATTATATTATATAAATCGTGATGAAGACCTAGACACGTGGTAAGACGGTGCGCTTTGGTTTTTAACCAAACTGTCTCCTACAGCCTTATGTGTGGTGCGGCCATAGTCATAAGGTATTGCTTGTTGGTGTCGTGCAGTGCACGATAATACTGACTAGCATGTTGTATCTCTGGCAAAG
>Ga0214923_10009184_pt1 | contig 10334 bp, 8 predicted proteins | sample LL1510_MetaG_FD_177993 | JGI IMG/M metagenome (GOLD analysis project Ga0214923, IMG submission 177993) | Freshwater microbial communities from Lake Lanier, Atlanta, Georgia, United States - LL-1510 | ecosystem: Environmental > Aquatic > Freshwater > Lake | place: USA: Georgia | collected 2015-10-15
AGAAATCTTGCCACTATCGAATGCAACTTTCAGCGCGTCGCCAAAACCCTGTGACACAAAATGCTTTGAGTTAATGCCAACCACGAACCAGCCACCAATACGAACCAGTTGAAGCAGATTTATCAATGTGTCTGGACCAAGATGTCCGTGCGTAAACGTGCCCGCGCTGATCATTGCGTCATATTCGCAAAGTGGCAATTCAGCGGTCAGATCAACTTCAACGAGTCTGTTGTAGACAGGCGAGTTGTCAATGCGCCTCAGTTTCGCAGCTTCTGCCAACATCTCAGGCGAAATATCAAAACCATCGATGCACAAAACCGGCCGAAGGTTTGCCAAAAAACTTCCGACTGCACCAGTGCCACAACCAACGTCAATCACCGTCGATACGCCGGCAGTTGCAACTCTTTCGTCGAAATGTTGCGCTATCGCTAGGGGGTAAACATAATCATTTGCTTTGATGAATGTTTCGTTGTATGTCGCCGCCCATGAGGCATAAAGTTTTTTACTGTCCTGCGGAGTTTTGACTGAGTATGCCTCGTCTAGATCCAACTATTTACCTTGCCATTTCGGGGCCCGCTTTTCGGCAAATGCCTTCGTGCCTTCGGCAGCGTCTTGCGACTCGATCGCCGAGCGGTAGGTTGCATTCTTGCGCAGAACCGCCATCGACTCGTCTGTCGCAACAGTTTCAAGTTCGCGCATCAAATCGAGCACCGCCGCAACGCTAAGTGGCGCCGACAAACAAATTTTTTCGGCAAGACGACGCGCCGCCGGCAAAAGGTCGTCGCTGGTGGTTACCTGATTGACGACGCCCCAACTCTGCGCTTCGGTCGCCGACATGCGCCGGCCCGAAATCAACATTTCGCGAGCAATATTCGGCGGCACGACACGCGGCAGACGAATAGTCGCATTGTCAGCGATCAATCCCAAACTTGCCTCGGGCAAGAAAAACTCAGCGTGCTCAGCGGCCACGATTAGGTCGGCAGCAAGCGCAATTTCAAAACCGCCACCAACCGCCATGCCGTTGACCGCGGCGATCACAGGCTTTGGTCGAAACTTTAATTCGCTGATGCCACCAAAACCGCCGATGCCATAGTCAGATTCAAATGACTCGCCATCGTTTGCTGCACTGAGGTCCCATCCTGCAGAAAAAAACTTGCTTCCTGCGCCCGTCAGAATCGCGACGCGCAGCTCAGTGTCACGCATGAAAGACTCAAACACCGAACTCATCTCACGACTAGTTGGTGCATCTATCGCATTCGCCTTGGGGCGATTTATCGTGACTTCTAAAATCGCACCGTTGCGCTCGACTTCGATGCTCATGTCTGGTCGGCGATCATCAGCGCATCGACCGCGATGGCGGACTTCGGTGTAACAAGCACAGGGTTTAATTCAATCTCGACGAGGTCATCGTTGAGTGCGGTGCTGATAACTTTTTGGATGAGTTCGACAAGAGCATTGGTATCCGCGCTTGGCTTGCCGCGAAAGCCATTGAGTAAAGGTGCGATTCGTAGCCGTTGTAACGCAAGCGATATCTCGACGTTAGACGCAGGTGCCAGCAAACACACCGTGTCGCGCCAAAGTTCTGTGAAGACTCCACCCGCACCAAGCGTGACGAGCCAACCGACAGGCGCATCGCGTCGCACACTGACCAAGACTTCGGCGACGATCTCTGTCACTGTTTGCTCAACGAGAAACTCGTCAATTGCTTTTGGCATCTTTTCTGATGCCGCGATCAAACCACGAGAGTCATTGATACCGACGGCTACCGCACCGGCTTCGCTCTTATGAGCGAGACCCAGACCCTTGAGCGTTACGGGATAACCAATTTTGTCTGCCGTCGTGATCAAGTCGTCGCGTCGACATCGTGCACCATTCGGCACGGCAACGCCGTTTCGAGAGAGCAACTGTTTAGCAGAGGCTTCGTCGATCAGTTTTGTTTTATGCGGTGCGACGACTGCGGCAGGTAATTCGCCGGGTGAGTTCGCGCCAAGCCAAGCAGCGGCATCAAGCGCAGCGAGCGACTCTTGCAGACCTTGCAACACACAAAGATTTGCCGAACGTGCGGCTTCACGCACATCGGCCGTCACGCACTCGGGCAGTGTCGCAATCACCACACCTCGTTGGTTAGTCTTCGCTGCGGCATCACCCAGAGATTGCGCCGCGACCGTCCACGAATCAGAAGGCTGATCATCACGTGGTGGTGTATCAAGAATCAACAATGTCGCGGCTTGTGGCCCGTTCATTACTTCGGTGAAAGTTTTCGCAGTCGCGACCCGATCGCCCCACATGAAAGTGTGATAATCAAACGGATTGCCAACCGTAACGAGTTCGGTCAGCGTCGCGCTGATGCGCCGATGTTGTTCATCACTAAATGGTTCAAAGCGCAACATCGTCTGTTCGCTCAAGTCTGCGACAAGCGAAGCCTCGCCACCCGAGCAAGACAGCGAAACAAGCTTGTTGCTCGTCAACGCACCACCTTGATTTAAAAGTTTAAGAGTTTCGATTAATTCTGCGGGCGAGTCGACCATCGCCACGCCACATCTCGCAAATAGTGCCTCGTATGCACTGCGTCGGCCGGCAAGCGACGCGGTATGTGATGCGGCGATCAGCGCCCCCGCTTCGCTTCTACCAGTTTGCAGGGCGACAATTCGCAAATTTCTTTGAGCCGCATAGTGCGCGAGGCGCGCAAATCGAATCGGGTCGACAATCGCTTCAATGAAAAGTCCGATTGAAGTGACACGACTGTCGTTGATAAAAACTTCGAGACAGTCTTCGACCCCTGCAACTGCCTGATTGCCGACTGTCACCAGGTAAGCAAGATTCAAGTTGCGTTGTTGCAAAGTCAGGTTCAAACCAACATTGCCGCTTTGACTTACGATCGCTGACCCAAAGTTTTCTGGTTTGCAGCCGTGTTGGTCGGGCCACAACGCAACCCCATCAAGTGCATTTATATACCCATAGCAATTTGGTCCGAGCAATGGCATCGTGGCAGCAGCCGCGACCAGTTGGGCCTGCAAGTTGGCGCCATCGACTCCAGATTGAACACCTGACTCTGCAAAACCCGACGCATAACAAACTGCGCCACCTGCGCCAATTTTCGCCAGTTGTGAGACGACTTCGAGCGTTGCGTGACGATTGACAGCAACAAAAGCAACATCTGGAGCACTGGGTAGATCGAAAACAGACTTAAAGCACTTGACGCCGGCAATCGTCTCGCGAGTCGGGTGCACCGGCCACAAATTGCCAACAAAGCCCAATTTTTGACACTGCTCGATCACGCTTTGGGCGGGGCTCGCACCGAATAGAGCGATTGATCGCGGATTTAACGTGCGCGCAAGCAGTTGATCAGCCACCATATTGGCGCAACAGCGAACGCGAAATAATGTGGCGTTGAATTTCGCTCGTTCCATCCCAGATGCGATCGACACGTGTGTCTCTCCACATGCGCTCGAGCGGCAACTCATCCATCAATCCCATGCCGCCAAATATTTGAATCGCCTCGTCGGTGACAAACTGACACATTTCGCTGGCGAAAACCTTGGCCATCGCGACTTCGGTATCGCTGAATCTGCCCTGTGCGTCATTGTACGCAGCGCGCAATGTCAAAAGTTCGGCGGCATCGAGTCGAATCTGCATGTCAGCCAATTTGAAAGAGACACCCTGAAATTTGCCGATCTGTTGGCCGAACTGTTCGCGAGTGGCAGCCCATTCGACCGAAAGTTTGAGTGCGCGTCGTGCTCGACCCACGCATACGGCGGCAACCTGCAGACGAGTCGCACCAAGCCATTCGTTGGCGGCGTCGAACCCCTTGTGCACCTCACCCAAGACGTTGCGACTCGGCACGCGACAATTATCAAAATTTATGATCATGTTGTGATATCCGTTGTTTGAGACGCAGTTGTAGCCCTTGACTCGTTCGCAACCCTTTGAGTCGAAGTCGACGAGAAAGCCGGTGATTTTCTTCTTGACACCTTTCGATGTCTGTTCTTCGCCGCTTGCCGCAAACAAGATGACATAATCGGCAAGGTCGGCATGCGAGATGAAATGTTTTGTGCCGTTGATTATCCAATCATCGCCGTCACGTGTCGCCGTGCACTTCATGCCACGCACGTCAGAGCCCGCATCTGGTTCGGACATCGCCAAACATTCGACACGCTCGCCCGTAATTGTCGGAACCAAATATTCTTCAATTTGTTGGTCGCGACAGGCTCGCAAAATATTGCTCGGGCGAGCGACGATGTAATGCAACGCATACGAGGTTGCACCAAACTCGCGGTCAACTAGCGTCGTGTCGAAAGAATCTAGGCCACCGCCGCCAAGCTCGCTTGGCATGTTGCATGCGTAAATGCCGGCGTCAATCGATCGTTGTTTAATTTGTTTGACCAAATCAGGTGAAACCTCGCCATCACGCTCGACTTGCTCTTCATATGGCATCATTTCTCGCTCGGTGAAGGTGCGCGTCGTGTCGACGATCATCTGTTGCTCTTCGCTCAATTCAAATCGCATGGTTCAGTCTCTCAGTTCTTTTGCCTAATTTTCATGGTTCGGCCGATTTCTGGCGGGGTCGGCAGTCGGCCGTGACTTTGCTTGATCGCGGTCAGGGCAGTCGCAACTGAAGCGGGTATTGGCGCCGACTTGGCGGCTTGTGAATCGACATGTACGAGCATTTGTTCACAGGTTGAAAGCCGCACGTTTGTCGCGACATTGAACATCTCGTGATTGAAGTGAAGCCGTTTGGCGTCAAAATCTAAAACTTGGGTGGTGACCCGCAACTTGTCGTCAAGGTCGGCCTCTCGCTCATAAATGATGTGGGTCTCGACCGTGTAATAAGAGTGTCCTGCCGCACGATAGTCGTCGTTGATGCCGATGTATTGAAACAAAACATCAGACGCCCAACCAAAAGCAGTGAGATATGCCGCTTCGGTCATGTGATTGTTGTAGTCGACCCACTCGGCCACGACGTTGCATCGATAAATGTCTAACGGCGCTGGCACAATTTCGCCTGGTTTGAGCGGCTCAATTTTGAGGATCATTTAACGCTCTGACCAACAAATCTGCCAACGCCATCGGGTTTGGCAAGTTTGGCGTGCGCTTTGGCGATCGGTTCGAGACGCGTCAATAGCTCTTTGCCAATCGGCGAACCCTTCTTGAGTTTGGTGTCAACATGAAGATAAATATGTTCGGCCGTCGCTACAACCGTGCCGTCTGTTTTTGACATGACAGAGTGTAGGTGCACTTTTTTTTCGTCAAGCAGAATCACTTGCGCTGTTACGACTATCTCGTCGCCAACTTTGCTTTCGTTGATATAGCGGACATGACTCTCAAGTGAATAAAATGACCGACCCGTTGCTAGGTAGTCAGAGTTGAAACCGATTGACCTAAAAAACACGTCGAGCGCCTCGCTAGAAAGCTGCATATAACGACTGTCGTTCGTGTGACCGTTGTAGTCGGCCCAATCAGCTGTTATGAAGCGACGTTGCACTTCGATTGGTTGATCGATTTTTGTCGGGGCGGGTGTCGCACCACTAAATAATTTGCTCTCGTATTTTGCGAGCACCTCACCAGCACCAAAGCCGACAGATTTAAGGCCTTGCATTACGGCAACCAAACAGTCGTCACGCAATTTCTCGAGCTCTCGAATTGATTTTGTACCTGCCTGGGTGTCTGACTGCGAAACAATCTTCTCGAGCAATACATCGTCGAGCTCTGGCACATCCATCAATTTTGTCCATGGCCATTTAAGAGTTGGTCCGAATTGCGCCATGAAATGTCGCATGCCGGCCTCGCCACCCGCAATGCGATAAACCAAAAATGTGCCCATAAATGACCAACGCAAACCCGCGCCGAATCGAATTGCGTCATCAATTTCTTCGGCCGTCGCCACACCGTCGTTGATTAGCCAAAGCGCTTCGCGCCACATCGACTCCATTAAGCGGTCGGCGATGAAACCGTCGATTTCTTTTTGCAGCATCAAAGGACGCATGCCGATCGATTCGTAAACCTCGCGGGCACGCTCTTTGGCGATCGCTGAAGTTTTCTCGCCGCCACAAATCTCGACTAGAGGCAACAAATAGACCGGGTTAAACGGGTGGCCGACTACCAGGCGGTCTGGGTTGACCATGTCACGCTGCAACTGGGTTGGCAAAATGCCCGATGTTGACGAGCCAAAAACCGTATCGGGTTTTGCCGCGCGACTCGCACGGGCCAAAAGTTCTTGTTTTAGCTCAACTCTCTCGGGCGCGCTCTCTTGCACAAAATCGACATTTGTGACCGCCTCTTCGGGTGTAGTGACGAAAGTGATTGTGCCCTCGCGTGGAAGTGGAGCCAAGGTGAGTTTTGCGTAGGCACGCCGAGCATTCGCCATAACTTCGCTGATTTTTCGCTCAGCCTGGGGGTCAACATCATAAATTTTCACATCAACACCGTTAAGAATGAATCGAGCAGCCCAACCGCCGCCGATCACGCCGCCACCCAACAGGCCGACCGTGCGCAACGGTTTGCTCAACGACGCCCGGGTCACGAGTGTTTCGTGAGTTTAAGTTTTTTGCGAACGTCTTGCGGAGCGATCACATTGACATTCATATTCTCCAAAATCTTTACCGCACGAGTCACGAGATCTGCGTTCGATGCCAACTCTCCGCGTGAAAGATAAATGTTGTCCTCGAGACCCACTCGCACGTTGCCACCCGCAAGTGCGGCCATCGCGACATATGGCAATTGCATGCGACTAATCGAGAACGCCGAGAAAATTGCGCCAGGCGGCAATTGATTGACCATCGCCATGAAAGTTGACGGATCGTCTGGCGCGCCGTAGGCGATGCCCATACATAGTTGAATCATGATCGGGTCGTCGAGAAGGCCTTCGGCGATCAGATCTTTGACCATCACCAGATGACCAGTGTCGAAAACTTCAAGCTCGGCACGCACACCAAGTTTTTGAACTTGTTTGGCCATCGCGCGCAACACGCTGGGAGTGTTGACCATGATGTAGTCGCCGCCCGACGCAAAATTCATCGTGCCGCAATCGAGCGTGCAAATTTCTGGGCGCAGGCGAGCGACATGCTCGAGGCGTTCAGTTGCGCCGACCATATCGGTGCCAATCTCGTCGAGCGGCAAAACCTTTTCGTCGCCACCGAGCACCATGTCACCACCCATGCCAGCGGTCAAATTCAGAACAACATCAGTATTCGACGACCGAATTCTGTCTACAACTTCGGCATAAAGTTCGACGTCGCGTGTGCCTTTGCCAGTTCGCGGGTCGCGCACATGAATATGCACGACTGCCGCGCCTGCCTTTGCCGCATCAAGCGCCGAATCAGCGATCTGTTTTGGCGTTACCGGCACCTTGTCACTTTTGCCAGTTGTGTCGCCCGCACCCGTAACCGCACAGGTAATGAATACATCCCAGTTCATAGCAATTAGTTTATAGAGCGTGGTGCAAAAAGGAGAAATCGTTTGGAAGCCTGACGCAGATCGTGTCGGCGCTTCGCGTCTGACAGAGTTTGCAAACGGTCTCGATTTCGAAGCGCTGCATGAGTCGTCTGTCAAATCTCCCGAAGAGTTTTGGCGCAAGGTCTGGAGTTTCTGCGATGTGATCGGCGAGCAAGGCGAACGCGTGATCCATAAAAATGAAGTCTTAAACGATCCGTCAGCCGAATTCATCGCCACGCAGTTTTTCCCAGATGCCAAACTGAGTGTCGTCGAAAACTTTTTGCATCGCACCGGCAGTAGCGAAGCAATCGTTGCGATCGATGAAACAGGCAAGCGCACTTCTCGTTCGTGGGATGAGTTGCGTCAACGCGTCGCGAGTCTCGCGGGCGCGCTGCAAAATCTCGGCGTTGTGGCAGGCGACAGGGTTGTCGCGTGGTTGCCCAATGCGATTGAAGTCGTCGAGACAATGTTGGCCAGCGCATCAATTGGTGCAGTGTTTTCATCTTGCTCGCCTGACTTCGGCGCACAGGGCGTGCTCGACCGTTTCAGCCAGATCACTCCGAAGGTTTTGGTCGCAACCGACTCGTATATATATGGTGGCAAAAAGTTCGATTGCCTTGAACGGCTAGCCATTGTGCGCAAAGGTTTGCCGTCACTAAACGCGACCCTTTTAGTTTCGGCTAATGACTCACCACTTATGGGTGATCTGATTTGGTTTGAAGCTTTTTTGAAGTCGGGCGCGAAGTCACCAGTTGTGCCACGCAGATTCGGTTTTGATCACCCGTGGTATGTGCTCTATTCGTCAGGTACGACTGGCGTACCGAAATGTATTGTGCACCGCACTGGTGGCGTGTTGTTGCAACATCTAAAAGAGCATCAATTGCACTGCGACATCAAAACTGACGATCGCGTTCTGTATTTCACGACTACAGGTTGGATGATGTGGAACTGGCTCGTCTCAGTGCTCGCCAGCGGCGCAACTGCCGTGCTCTATGACGGCTCGCCAAGTTTTCCGACGATGAATCGATTGTTCGATCTAGTCGATCAAGAAAATCTCACGTTGCTCGGCACTTCAGCCAAATTCATTGATTCGGCGCGAAAATCTGAGATTGATCCGGTGAATTCACATTCACTGCGCTCACTGCGCACAATTTGTTCGACCGGCTCACCGCTCGCACCCGAAGGGTTCGGTTGGGTGTATGAAAAAGTTTCGAAGTCGGTTCATCTCGCTTCAATCTCTGGGGGCACAGATTTGTGTGCGTGTTTCGTCGGTGGCGACCCCGCAAGCATCGTCTACGCTGGCGAAATTCAGCGTCCGTGCCTTGGCATGGATACCGATGTTGTCGATGACCAGGCCCGTTCGTTGAAAAAGAGTTTCGACATCGCGGGTGAATTGGTCTGCAGATCTCCGTTTCCATCGATGCCGCTCGGTTTTTGGGGTGATGGCACACCTGGGTTGCCCGACCCAAAGTCGCCCGGACCGAAATTTCGCGCGGCGTATTTTGAAAGATTTCCCGGCATGTGGAGTCACGGCGATTTTGCGTCGTGGTCGAGCCACGGTGGCATGACGATTCACGGTCGTAGTGACACAACTTTGAATCCAGGTGGCGTACGAATCGGTACGGCAGAGATTTATCGTGCCGTCGAACAACACCCTGATGTCTTCGAGAGTATGGTGTTCGGTCAAAATTTCGACAACGATGTTCGCATCGTGCTGGCTGTCAGATTGCAACCGCATATCTCGTTATCAGCACCACTTGTCGCCGACATCAAACTTCGCATTCGCAATGCGTGTACACCGCGTCATGTGCCAGCAGTTGTCGTTAGCGTCGCCGATTTGCCCCGCACCCGCAGCAATAAACTGGTTGAGCTCGCCGTTGCCGACGCAGTCAATGGTCGCCCAGTACGCAACATCGAAGCAATTGCCAACCCCGAAGCAATCGACGCCATCGTCGCGGCACTGCAATGAGACAAGACACCAAGCAAATAGCCGAGCAAGTGCGTCGTGATGGTTATGCGATTGTTCGCAACTTCATTGATCGAAACGAGGTCGCGATTTTGCAAGCCGAGACTAAATGGCTTTATGAACAGGCTCTTGTACATCCAACTTCATATCGTCACGGCAATCTCAGTTTCGAGATTTTTCCTGAGAAACATTTTGGCAAGCGCTACGTTGTTCAGGCTTATTGGTTTGCGTGGATCAGCAAATATTTTGAAGAGTTTCGCCGTCGACCCGAGTTTTTAGAAGTTCTTGATCCGCTACTTGGTCGCAATATCAAGCAAGTTGCGCAACAAATTCATTGGAAGCCGCCTGGCGCGCGACTGACCGGTTATAGATTTCACCAAGATTTGCGATTTCGAGAGAGTCGCGACGCATACCAAGACATCGTCAACGACACGGTGACGATAGGCATCGCAATCGACGCAGCAACCGCAGAAAACGGTTGCTTAAGAATCGTGCCGCGTAGCCATGAAAATGGTTATCTCGGCTTGTCAGACAACGGCGACGGGGTGCTGATGAAGGGCTTAACCCATGATGACGAACTTCGTGCGGTGGGTCTTGACCCTGATCAAGTGGTCGATGTTGAGCTTGAACCTGGTGACGCCGTCATCTGGGGGCTTTTGACGGTGCATGGTTCGTTGCCAAATTATTCAAATTTTGATCGGGCCTTTGCTCTTTCTAGTTATGTGCGTGGCGATACTTCGCAACGAGGTGAGTGGGCATTTCGTGACGGTGCATCAACACCGCTTGGCGAAACTCCGCAACTTTGCAAATACGAAAAGCTTTTCGACAACCTCGAGCCCCATTACATCGACTCAGAGTGGTATCTCTGAACAACAGCCGGCTAAATATTTGGGGTCAGGTTTTTGAGCGGTAGATAGTCGTCGAGGTCGAGCGGGTC
>Ga0214923_10009185_pt1 | contig 10334 bp, 12 predicted proteins | sample LL1510_MetaG_FD_177993 | JGI IMG/M metagenome (GOLD analysis project Ga0214923, IMG submission 177993) | Freshwater microbial communities from Lake Lanier, Atlanta, Georgia, United States - LL-1510 | ecosystem: Environmental > Aquatic > Freshwater > Lake | place: USA: Georgia | collected...
TCGTCTATTAATTCTTCTATTGGTGCTCCGAAATTAATGTATGTCGAATGTGCTCTATGCTGTCCAAATATCATAGGTTTAATGTTTTTTTGCTCGCAAACATACGATATTGGAGCAGAGCAATATTCTTGACCAGCGGATAAATAAACTGGTCCTGTTACAATTTTTTCTTTTATTTTATTGAACACTATGTTTTCAAAATTTCTACAAACAGAAGCTTTTTTAAAAATATCTATTTTTGAATTATTATTTTGCACCATTCCCCCATTAATTTTCTATCAATACAAAAAACATTTTTATTTTTTTGTACATTCATTAAGTGTTTATCATCATCATCAAAAAATAAATACTGACTTACATCATTAAAATATTTTTCTTTTTGAAATGTTTTATACGTTAAAATTGAATCTTTATCAAAATATTTATGTAAATCAAACATTTTTAAAATTTTTATAGATGGTTGATTTACATAATCTACATCTAAAATTGCGCCATTTGATAAAAATACAATTTTATTATTTTGAATTTGATCAATAAAATTAATAAATCCATCTTGCAACTTACATACAGAAAAACAATCATCAATTATTGTATTTTTGTCTATTTTTGTATATGGAGGAATTAATTGTTTTGCCCAAATAGTGTTTCCAAACTTATCTATACAATCCCAAATAGTTCTATCTAAATCAAAAACTATTATTGTATCTTTTTTAATATCAATTTTCATTTTTTATTAACATAAATATTGTATTTTCTTCAACTTCAAATTTTTTTAATTTATTTAATGTTGTATTTGTAACAACATCACCAGAATTTAAAACATTTTTATTACCAATTTTGAAGCCACCTTTTAAAACAATACACAAATCAAAATCTTGTTGGTAATCTGCATGACTGTTAATTTGTTTTACTTCAATGTTATTTTGATAAAAATTATATTTTTTTCCTACTTCTAACCATAAATTGTTTTCATTTCTTGATGTATGAAAATTTTCGTTTTCATATTCTTTACTTTCTCTTCCATAGTTATCTTCTAGTCTTACAAGGTCTTCTTTATCTTTTGGAGATTCAATTTCTAATAAAACACAATCTGTTATTGCTTTTGTTTTATGAAATAAACCTTTTCTAATCATCATTTTATCGTATTTATTAACTGTATGTGAATCGTTTAAAAAACTTATTTGTGCATTTCCATCAAGTAACACAAGGCCAGTATTTTTTAGAGGGTGACAATGCATGGAAGTTGATTGGTCTTTGTTAATATGAAGTATCCATAGACCAACATCTTCGTTTTCATACGCAAGATACTCAAAACCCCAAGGTTTCTTTACACAAACATTATTGTAACTTTTCATAATAACAATCCAACGTTTTTTTCATCCAAATACCCATATGATCATAATGAGGAGAAGAAATAATGTTAGAATCAACAACATATGGCTCGTTTACATAGATAGCACCAGAATTGTTGATATCATCCTCAAGGCTATAATAGCCACTAATTTTTCTACCTTTTACAACTTTTGCTGAAATTAATAATTGTGCTCCGTGACAAGTGCTTGAAATTATTTTACCAGAAGCGTTCCAATCATTTATAAATTTTAATACTCTTTTTTCTTGTCTTAATTTTTCAAGAGATTTAACACCGCCTGGAAGTACAAGCATGTCATAATCCTTTTGATACAAATCAAAAAGTTGATCGTCTTCTAAATCGCTAACAAGTTTAGTAGATGGCATGTTTGTTCCAAGAATACCATAAATTCTACCAATTTTATTAGACATAACATCGACAGTAAATTCATCTTCTAAAAGTCTATAATATGGATAAACTAATTCGTGATCTTGAAAATTTTCCCAAGTTATAATTAATGCTTTTTTCATTTCCAACTAATCTCCCAATCTTTGAATTCTGAGGCTAGACAATCTATCTTATAGTCTTTTCGACCACCTACAACCTCTTGTATTTTATTTTTTGCTGTATTTCTTATACCATTTAATCCATGAGTAAGTTCCAAATTATTTCCATCTTTTATACCTTTTCTATAATTTGATTCATTGTGCCAAATATGTAAATTCATTTGTGATAAAACAATAATTGCTCTTATAACTTCTGAATTAATTTCGGCTTTATTGCTGTTTAAACATAAATCAATATCATGAACAATATCTCTTATCTCTTTAGCATATTCTTCTTTATGCTCTGGAATAAAAACTTCCTTTAATTGAACAATTGAAAGCCTATCTATTAGTTCTGATAATGTAGGTAAATATTTACGTTCAATATTACTCATTCTGCACCTTTAAAAATTGTAAAAAATAATCTTTATATTTATTGTAGTTACTACCAAAAATTTCTTTATATTCAAAAAAAACTTTTGCTTCTTCTTGTTGCTTAACTATAGCATTTGATTTTGCAGTTGTCAACCCGTTTTGATTAAAATAGTATAATCCTATAATTTTATGTATTTTTTTAAATTTAAAGCCAAATTTTACCATCCTTAACCACATTTCCCAATCAATTGGATATTTTAAATCAGTTCTAAACAATCCTATTTCTTTATGAATCGATTTTTTCCATACTGGCATTGGGCCAGGTAAACATTTTACCATATTTTCTTTTGAAAATTCACTTATTGAATGTTCGTATAGTAAATTTTTTGAAGAATTTGAATTCATAGTTTCATTTTCTTTATTTGTTTGCAAACAGTCTCCATACACTAAACTAACATCTTTATTATTAACAATATTTCTAATAGTATAAACAATAAAATTACTATCTCTAATGTCGTCTACTGGTGCGGTAGTTACTAATTCGCCTTCCGATTGTTCAATACACATGTTAACCACTTCTGCTGGCGTATGGTTATAAGCCAATCTTTTGTACTTTATATTGTTATTTGTGATCAAAAATTTTTGTATTGTTTGAAATTCTTTTTCTGGAGAATCAGAATCTATAATTAATAACTCTGAGTATTTAAATAAATTTAAATTTGTTATGTTATTCATAAAATTTAATATATATTTTTCTCCTTTATAAAGAGAAGTAATAAATGTTAACTTAGGTAAATCAAATGATTTAAAATTTTCAATTTGTTTTTTTTCTATAACATTAATAATTTTATTTATTATTTTAAAATTATTTTGTTTTATAACATTTAATAATTCTATTCCTTTAAGAGAAAAATATTCTTCTGTTGATGCACCAATTAATTCATTAGTTATTAGTTTGCATTTTAATATTCTTGCTTCTATTGCAACTCTACTATATGTTTCAATCCATTGTGGAAAAAATATTAAATTTTTTACTTTTGACAGTTGTGTGATAAAATTTTCATAACTATCAAATTTTATTATCTCATAATTAATTTTATTTTCTTCACAAAAAGAAACAGAATTATAAAATCCTTTATTTTTATTTTTTGATTCCATAATTCCATATTCTATAATTTTTTCTGTATTAATGTTTTTTTCTAATAAACTTAAATCACTGTCTGACCATAGGTTACCACCAAGATTTACAATATTTTGTAATAACAAATTTTTGTATAAAATTTCACTATGTAGCTTGCTTTGACACAATACAGCCTCAGCTTTATGATAAAAATCTAAGTTAATTATAAATTCATCTGGTACTACATAATTTTCAAATACAGCAGGATTGTTGTTAATAGTATATTTGTGATCGTGTTCATAAATTATGTATCTACATTTTTCTTGTAAAAAACTTTTTGCTTCTTCTGATAATTGAAAAAAATTAGCAATTATAAAAAATTTATCAATATTTTTATTTATGTAGTCTACAGTAACCTTACAAGATTTAATGCTTTCAACTTTATAATATGATGAAACTAGTTGTAAAAAAACATCATTGTTTTTTTCAGCACCACCAAGTATTTCATCAATATAATAATCAGAAATAAAAATAATTTTATTCATATGTTTTTACGTTTGATACTTTTTCTAACCATTTTAATTTTGCTTCCCCAATCAATAAAGTAATAAATCTATTGTAAATTTTGCTTTCTTCAAATTCTTTATCAATGTATGCAGCTAAACGTTTTGCCTGTCCACGAAACCTATCATGATTTTTGTAAACCTCTCTCATTTGAGTTTTAGCAGACGCAGCAATTGGGAAAGCCCACATAGCATCCTTTTCAATTACACCTTCCCAGATAGCTTCTGGTTGCACTGGTTGAAGTGTAAAGTCTACTCTTGCAAAATGTGGTTTAACTTTACCTTCTTTATTTGGACAATACATGAAGTCTGTTTGTCCAGACCATTCTGTAGTGATTACTGGAAGTCCCCATCCTGCTGCTTCAAAGATTGGTAAACCAAACCCTTCGCCGTGTGAAAGTGATATCAAAGCTTTAATTTTTGGGTGGTTGTATAAAGAAGACATTTCATTTTCATGCATGTCACCATGTAGAAGATAAACTTTACACTTTCTATCTGTGTATGGAGCAAGAATTTGTTGAAGATTATTGGTTATTGCTTCTCTATCTATTTGTGAAGCACCAGCTAAATGAGTCTTACAAACAAGACCTACGTTTTCATCATTTTTAAATTCTTCCACAAACCATTTTACTGTATTTGCAAAGTTTTTTCTTGGACCTCCTTGAGCTACAACTAAGAAATTAAAATCTGTCGTAATAGGTAAGTCAATTTCAGTAACATTACCTTTTCTAACAGAATAGTTAATAACCTCAATCGGAGTTGTAACTCTAAAATTTGTAATTTGATTGCCGTTTTGATCTTGTGCTGTGTAAACTCCATTTTCAAAACCTTTTTTAGAAAAATTACTTATAACTAAAATTTTATCCATTTGATTGGATGGTTGAATCCAATGAGGAGATATTTTATTAACTTCTATTCCTGCTGTATAACCTATTGTAATAGGACATATTTTTTTCCACTCATTTGGAATACTAATGTGCAAACACATGTCGTATTGAGGTTGTCCGTTAAAAGCTTGTGTATACTGAACAGTTTTCATGATAGTAGAATCGAGCCATTTACGCTCATCGCTATCTTCGTGAATCCAACCACATTGACCCCAATTTGTAGGAGTTAAATAAATGTCAAATATGTCCTCTCTTGAACGTAGTGCTCTAAGAGCAAATCTTGATTGCTCTCCATAACCAGAAACAGTAAGTGCTGGTCCTATTACTAAAATTTTTGTTTTCATTTTATTTCCTTAATCTCCCAACCTTTATGATTTCTATTAGACCACACACCTTTACTGTAGGTGTCTGTTAAAATTTTATCCCAACGATTAATAAAATCGGTGAAATTAAAATTATTAATAACATGTTGTCTACCAGCTTGTCCAAGTAAAAGACGTTCTTGTTTAGATAAATTTGTAAAAACATCCAATGCTGCAACAAATTGTTCTTTACTTATTCTATCTTCATAAATAAATGGAACTTCTTGAGATCCAATTACTGCTTGTGAGGAAGGAACAATTTCTACACCAAGTAGATTTCCATTATTATCTCTAACTTGGTCTTGTAAGCCTCCTGTTTTGGTTACAATAATTGGAGTTTCACAAGCAAGAGATTCAAGAGTAGCAAGACCAAAACCTTCTGCATCTGAGATGTTTATTGTTGCATCTGCTGCATTGTAAAAAAATGCAAGATTTTGTGGTGGTACTTTTTGCTCTGAAATTAATACTTCTCTGTTTACAAGATTTAGTTCTCTCATTAATGCATGTAAGTCTTGTCCATGAACATCTCTTGGATCTGTATGCATAACTAGAGTTGCTTTTTTACCAGTTTGTTTCAAGAAATCGTTAAACCACCAGATTAATGACCCAGATTGCTTACGTCGTGCATTTCTATTATTCCAAAAAAACACAAATCTATCATCTTCAATTCTAAGATTTTCTTTCTTAAACCTTAAAACATCTGAGTCTGATAATTTTTTAAAGATGTTTGTATCGACAGCATGTGGTACATAAGTTCTTGGTACTTCTGGTGCTACTGTAGCTACAATATCATCTGTAAGTTTAGAAATAGTAGCAATATGGTCGTTTGATAGATAGAACTTACGATTAAATGTTGGATATGGATAGTTGTCCCAAACATGGTAATAAACCATAGGTACATTAGCTCTAATTTCGTTTTCTATTTGCCATAACCATCCCCAAAAACGAGGATCAGTCATAAACCAAACAATGTCTGGTTTCTCTGTACGCAAAACGGAGCGGATCATTTCTTGATTTCCATATCCATCGACAGGAATCAAAACCCAATCATCGCCCCATTGTTCAGTTTTTTGTGGTCTATAATCTTGATGTTTTATTGCTCCACCAAGAGATAAGAATTGGTATTTTCCAGTTCCTAACAGTCCTTCAATTATGTATTTTGTTTGTGTACCAACACCAGAAGGACTAAAGGGGTGGTCAGAAAGGGTTAAAACCTTTATTTTTTTACTCATTTATTACTCACTTGCAAAAGTCTGTTTTATAAAATTCGCATCCATTACATGAAAGACGATTTTTTATTTGCTTATTATTTTTAATTGCAGTAATTGCTTTTGTCAAGAGATTATTTGCATTTTCTGTTTTTTTGTTGCCACTTGAAACTCTAAAAAATTCAATTCTATCTTTTTTTGCAGTTCTTTTAAGAAGAGCAAAATGAGTCTCAATCATCTTTGGATCAACATTATGTTTTTGAGCATAAAAATGTTTATAATAAGTCAATTGGTATGTAACCATAGGATCTGATTTCTTTTTTGTATCCCATCCCCAACTACAAGTCTTCCAATCTATAATGTGAACCTTACCATCTGGTGTTTTAAGAACCAGATCAATAAAACCTTTAAAGTCGTAATCAAAATCAATCTTTTGAATACGCTCAAAAAGGGATTCTTCAGTAGATACTACTTCGTATTCCCCCAAGTATGCTTTAATGCTCTTATAAAGTTCAGAGAGGATTGCTTTACCCTGTGCCACCATATCAAGTACCAATACTTCGTTAATCTCAACTTGGTCTTTAATGATGGAGATTTCTTGTTTGAACTTATTCTCAAAGTACTCATCTAGTTGGTCCTCCCTTATTTCATTAAGTAGAGACTTTTCACAAGTTTCGTGAATTGCAGTACCAAAACAAGTGTATTCAGTTGATGTAAATACTTTTATTTTATCAATGTATTGTAGTTTGTGCTTATAAGGGCACTCATTCCAAACTTTAAGTTCGGAAAATGAAATGTGAGACATACTCTTCCTTTCTATGTCTCACATCATAACACACGTTTTATCAAAGGTCAATACGATAGATCGTCTGTGTCTTCTTTACTAAATTCACCCTTCTCAACATCTAACAATTTTTTATACAATTGTGGTGAGATTTTCTTTACTAATTGTCTATTCTTTACAAAATAAAACTCAAATCCATTAGCAAAATATTCTCTTAAGGAAGTTGCTCCGTATGGTGAGCAAAATAAATTAACTGTTAGAGTGTGAAGTATTGGGTATCCTATTTCTTCATACAAAAATTTATCAAATTTAGAATCATATTCAAGTTTTGTAAAGTTTTGTTTTGATGTATTGTATCCACTAGATTCAAGAATTTTTTGTAGTCTTAATCTTTTTGCTAAAAATTCATCATAAATATAATCATCTTGGTACATGTTAAAGTTTGCTATTTCTTCTAATGAATGCGCTACTTCATGTATTATGTCTTCTAACATAGATTCTTCATCTTCTTGAACATTGGAAAGATATAGAGCACCATCCATAAAAGCTGCATTTACTTCTTTTTCTTGTAACTCTTTAAATTGTCCTACATAAATTGCATCAAGACCATTAAACAAATGTAAAGGAATTGAATTTTTTACTTTATTTAAAACATTATGTAAATTTATATCTCCAATTATTGCATCTTTTATAAAAACATGAATATTATCTAAAAAAATACCTTCTTTATGTTGTTTTTTAGCTGCCATTGATGATTTATTCAGATACTCTAGTAGATTCTTGCTCATTTTTACTTAATTCTCCATAATCCACATCATACAAAGCCTGTTGATAGCCTCTCAACCAATTTTCTTGAGCAACTAGCATTAAGAAATCTGGAAATTCCTCTGCCATAGCTTCTACAATCATTTCTACTGTTACTTCACCATTTTCTGGATTGTTTTTTTGCCCAACATAATCAACAAGCCATGCTTTCATTGGATTATCTTTAATTACTGTTTCTTTTTCAAATTCTAATTCCATGTAATTCCTCTTAAAGTATTTTAGATGCTAATGTGGCTACTTTGCTTCTTTCACCTGTCATAAGTGTAATGTGTCCAGCCAAATCGTATGGCTTGAATTTTTCTGCAACATAAGTAAGACCGTTTGTAGTTTCATCTACATACACGTTGTCGATCTGTTCAATATCACCCGTTAGAACGACCTTGGAACCCTCTCCAACGCGAGTAATGATGGTTTTGATCTCATGCATAGATAAGTTCTGTGCCTCGTCTATAATGATATATGCATTAGCTATTGAGCGTCCGCGAATGTATGTAATTGCTTCAACCTCAATAACACCTTTTTGCATGTACATTTCAAGAGTTACTTTATCGTTTCCAAGAAGGAATTGAAGATTGTCTTGAATTGGACGAAGCCAAGGAGACATTTTTTCTTCTAAAGTACCTGGAAGAAAACCAATGTCTTTTCCCATTGGTTGAACTGGTCTAGACACAATTAAACGAGAGTATTTATTGTCCAATCCAATTGTTTGTTCTAATCCAGCAGCTATTGCAAGCATTGTCTTACCACATCCAGCCTTACCTACAATTGAAACCAATGGAATATCTGGATTCATTAGCATATCTAAAGCAAAATTTTGTTCTTTATTTTTTGGTTTAATACCACTAATACCTTTTTTACCAAACGTAACCAATCTTGATAGTGGTTGATTTGGTCCAATATATTTTGCTAATGCTGTTTTCTTATTATCATAAGAAGAAATAAGCATTAAATATTGATTTGGAAAAAGTTTTTCTTTTTGTTCTGGTAACTCTAGTCTTTCGTTTGCATAGAATCTATCAATAAATTCATCATCTACTAAAATATCAGTAAATCCGTAATACAAACTTGAACCAGATTCAACTACTTTTTCTGGATTGCAGTCTTCTGACTCCATACCAATAGAATCACAAACAACTCTCATGTTAATGTCGTTTGATACAACAATAACTTTTCTATTGTCTGTTTTTTCACTTAAAGCAACTGCAAGAATTTGATGGTCTGGTACTTCCAAATCAAGTTCTGCTGGAAAGCTCATGTTTGGATTGTAACCTTTAACCCTAAGAACACCTTTTCCTTTGCCTAATCTTACGCCTTCATATAGAGAGCCTTTAGAACGCAGGGAGTCTAAGAAACGAATAACTGTTCTTGCGCTTGCTCCTACCAAATCTTGACGTTTTTTATGTTTATCTAATTCTTCTAAAACTTTTATTGGAATTAAAATATCATTATTTCCATACCCATTTACACAATCTGTATCAGTAATAAGTGCTGAGGTATCTAACACATACGTTTTTTTAGCCATTTAAATCCTGTTGAGCTAATGTAAATAGTATAAATCTATTTTTAGTTATTGTCAAATAAAAAACCCAAGGATTTTAGTCCTTGGGTAGTTTAATTAACTAGAGAGTTGTTTAACTGCTTCATAAATTACAATGTTTGCCGCTTGACTTGTATTGAGACAAAAGCCAGCTCCAGGCATAGGAATAAAAACATTAGTTGTTGTATGTACAATTTCTGCTGGCACTCCTGTGGTTTCGTTACCAACTACAAAACAAATATGCCCAGAGTACTCAACAAGCGCAGGAATATTAAGGTTGTGTAGGTTAAAAGCATTATCAGTAAGTTCTACACTAATAACACGCATTCCTGTACGACGAGCATATTCAAGAAACTGTGATGGATTGCTGTATTGATGAATGTTGACATAACTGTGAAGCGTGCCAGACTTGCGGCGAACATCTTCGTAGTCTGGCATGGCACCAATTACATGAACATCTTGGAGGCCAAAACAAGCCGCTGTACGAATCAGATAAGCAATGTTTTCATCACATTGAAAATTTACAGCACAAAGAGAAAAAGGAAAGGTCTTTACTTCACCATTAGCAATCTTTTCGTTGTAACGATCACGACGAGTCTTACGCATAAAACCTCCAAAATAAAAAGATTCTCTCGATCTGACTTTCACAGATTGTAAGGGTGGGAGCCTTAGCGACAGAATCTCTTTAACAGGTCTTACTTAGATACGCCAGTAGTTTCTGTAGCGGCTGGAGTAACTGGAGTGGCTACTGGCTCGGTTGCAGAAGTGGTTGTAGCC
>Ga0214923_10009187_pt1 | contig 10333 bp, 12 predicted proteins | sample LL1510_MetaG_FD_177993 | JGI IMG/M metagenome (GOLD analysis project Ga0214923, IMG submission 177993) | Freshwater microbial communities from Lake Lanier, Atlanta, Georgia, United States - LL-1510 | ecosystem: Environmental > Aquatic > Freshwater > Lake | place: USA: Georgia | collected...
AAAATATTTTCTCATATTTATTGAATATTCTTTGTTTCCACTCATGTTACTATTTATTCACATAATATTTATTTCACTTTTATCCCGTTTTTGACTTCTATAAAAAATTATTTTTTTTCATTTCTAAATAGTTTATTTTTTTATTTTTTTTTATTTTTTTATTTTTTGCGTCTTTAATGTGTTGATATTTATAATTTTTCTAATATTTTTTTATAATTTATAGAGCTTATCGTGTTCCAATAATTTATCATTTTTTTTGAAACAAGATAACATAATGATTGATTATTAAAAAGAATTAGAGTAAAAAATAAATTTAAGAAGCAACCAATCGTGCAAAAATTAAATATTCCATTAAATAAAAACCATGGAATATACAATAATGGACTAACATTATTTTGATTATTACTTAATGCCTGCATATTATCGTTCAATAATAAAATAGCAATCATATAAGAATAATAATCAGAAAAAAAAATCCAAACAAAAATAGTGCAATTTATTTTAGTTATACATAGTTCCATATATTTTTTTACATCGTATTTTATGAATTTTTCTTTAATTGTTTTATATATATTATTTTTTTTCATGTTATCTAATACATCGTCTAATACGATATTTTCCAATTCTTGCATATTAAATATAATTTTAATTTTTTTTTTAAATTATTAAATGTTAATTATTTAAAAAATTAATTGATATCATAGTATTATTATGAATAACCAACATAGCAGATTATCTAAAGAAGAACTCAGACAAAAACTTCGTGAAAAAATTAACGGACATAAGATGCAACGAATGCCTTCAAATCAGGTCGACGAATCAATAAAAAAAAAACCCGTGAATAAGAAACAATACAATAAACTCGTCACTGAGGCAACTAAACAATTAAAAGAAATGGCTGAACTTAATAAAGAAGTAAATGATGCAAAAATTACACCACTTATGTTGGGATTTTATGATTTAGCAGTCCAAACTTATGATGAAATTAAAGTTCCATCTCCTTCAGAACTATTAAATAATGTTGAAGATGCAAAGAAAAATTTTAAAGAATATTTGGCTACTCTTATTGATACTTGTAAGAAAACAAATGTTCCTAGAGATACATTCGTTCGTCAGTTCCTAAATTGTTTATATACTGAATATCATGTTGCCGTATTAGGTGTTGAAGTAGTTCCAGAAAAATTGAGAAGTGAATTAAAATTATCAGTTTTAGGAAATCATGAATAAATTAAATATAAATAGATTAAATATTTATTTATATTATAGAATGAATGAACCATATTATATTTATAGATTGTATGGACTTAATATAAATAACAATAAATGCCATTATATTGGCTCTACACCTCAACCTCGTAAAAGAATTAGACAACATAATGGAATTATCGTTGGTGGTGCTAAATGTACCAAAATTAAAATTAATTCTCTAGCTTTTAATGAAAATACCAATATGAGATGGAATTATGATTGGATTTTAATGACACATTTAGATAATAAAAATGCTCTAAGTCTTGAATGGCATTTAAAATATCCTTTTGATATCATTTTAAATAATCCAAAAAAAAAGACCAATTATAATGTTAATTTAAATGGTGAAATATTTAAATATAGATGTTATAAATTAAATTCTAATATAAATACAATGTTAAAACAGATTGATATAACTATACAATATGTTATTGAAAAAAAGCTAATATTTGATAATAATATGCACATGTACTTATTATTAGATGTAAAATTAGAGAATATTGAATATAAACCAATAAATTATAAATTAATTTATGTCAATGATTTGACAAACAGTATATTGAATAATTTATTAGATAATAATATTTTCTTTAATTAAATTATTGCATAAATACATCATTCATTTTTATATTACAAACATAATTGCATTTATTTGTTAAACTATCACATTTTCTCGTACAATTTGCTTCGAAACCAGTATATTCAACAAATGAATTTATTAATACACCTATTAAAAATAACAATATTATAAACTTTGGAAATGAATGTTTCCATCTCGTTAAAAAATTATTTTTTCTGTTAAATGTATATAATATTTTCTCAGTGATGTATCCTATCATAATTGAAAATATACCTGCATAAATATTGTTTATAATTAATTGTTCCATTATATATATATAATAAAATATATTATTTATTATATATATTTTTTTTGTATATATATATATATATATATATGAGTAGATATTATTCACCCGATTCTGCTAGCCGTGTTTCTCCTGCTAGTCCTCCTGCTAATACTTTTGGTAAAATTAAAAGTTTCGCTTCTAATACAGCATCTAAAACTGCAAATGTAATTACTGGTACTGCTTCATCTATTGGCACAGGTGCTAGAAGTGCTGCTAGATTAGCAGGACGGGCAGCCACTGGTGTAGCGAAAGGTATGGAAGGTGTTGCTGAAACCACTACTGAAGTTTTAGAAACTGGAGCAAAACATGCAACCCGTATAACAAAAGCTGCTAGTGATTTAGCAGTAGCAGCAGGACCAATGCTTGAAGTTGGCGCAAAAGTTGGCGCAACCGTAGCTAAAGCACTTGGTGGTGGTGGTTTTAATAGTTTTGACAATCTTGTTGATTTAACTCATATTCAATATTAATAAATTAATGTTTTTTAATCAATGTTTATAATCAATGTTTAATAATTAAAGATCTGTTTGCTTCATCTTGAGTTATTTTTTTATCAATAATTAAGGCTCTAATAATTTCTAATGGTGGAATATCTAAAATCAAAGTTGCTTGAAATAGTTTGCTTTTATTAAGAAAATCTCTCTTAATAATTTTTGGAAAATATAATTTTATAAAACTAATTAGTATTTTATCATCATTATTTGATGATACAAACTTCTCAATACTTTTGGGTAATAAATATTGACTTTTTATTGGTAGTACCATTAATAATTGTTCCAATGGATGTATCAATAGATTTACTGTTTTATTACTATATTCGTTCATTACCTTATCTAAATTCAATATATTTCTATTTAAATATTCATATAAATCAGACAATAATATACCATTTATTTGTTTATAATAATACATGTTATCTGGACATCCATGATAATAATAATACATCACATATGATATTGTTTTTAAATATTCTGTTATTACTTTGTCATACTCTTTTACATTTATATTAATGACCTTATCATTATAAAAATCATTTGTTAATTTTATATTTGAAGATAATAGTTGTGATTGAAATTGTTGTTTATTTAAACTACATTTTGCTACTTTATTGCCAAAATAATGATGTATAAATCTTGACTTACGAATATTGTAATCTATATATTTATTTTGCATCATTAATGGATTTGGATGACTAAACATCATATTTTCTAAATGATAAATTTGTTCTTCAGCTCTATTTTTTGCATTTAGTTTGTTATTATAGAATATTTTAGCATTTTCAAAATAGTGTTCTTCACTAGTCGCCAATCTATTAATTAATTCAATAAACATATACCAATTAATTGTTAGCTGTTTATCAATCCATTTTACAATATAATTGAAATTATCATGTTCTTTACTATCAAATAATAGTCTCTTATATTCATTCATCAATATTTCATATCCGTGTGTTCCCTTGTTTCTAAATCTCATGTTTAATGTCGGATTAGGAGGTATAAAATCATTTCCCAATAATATTGTTATAAATATGAAATCATCTATTATATTTAATCTGGTTTTAATCGTTTCTGCATCTAAATTTAATCCATATTCTAATGATTTCTCATCTATTGTTAGTTCTTGTATCAAACAGTTTGCACATTCATTTACATCAAAAAATATTAAATTAAAATTATCAAAAGATACATGTTCTTCTTCTCTCAATAACATGATATTAAAATCTTTAGTTAGAGTTAAACTCAAAATAATAAGATCGGCATCAAGACCGTATATAACAATATTTTTATTTTGAAGTTCATTTTTATTTTCTTTAATATGCATAATTATTTTATGTTCTCCTTCTCCTTGTGCCATATATGAAGAATATTCAATCTCTATTTTTTTGTTATTTCTTACATATGATGTAATATATTCATCTAATTTAGCCATAAAATTGGTACCCGGTGTTATCGCATTTGTGTCATAATATTCCTCCTTTGCTACATTATTCTTAAATCTTATATTATTCATTATCTCTTTGTCTAATATACTTGCAAATCTTCGTTGTCTTTGTTGAACCATCTTTGATATAGGACATACACCATCTATATAAATACCAACTTTCGTGGGATTTGCATATTCAATTACTTTTTCCATATATTCAATTGATTTGACAATCATTTTATTTTCGAAATTTTCATTTGATATATTTTTATCTTTGAATTCGCTCCATAAAAGATGACAAATTGGATGAATTAAACAATTGAAGTCAAAATATAAAATATGTGGATTTATATTAATTAAATTATTAGTTAAATTTAATGAACCATTTAACTTTTTTTTTATAATTTTACTCTTGTATTTATGATGCAAATTTGCAAATAATCCTGGTACACCCATTATATATATAATTATTAATATTAAATACTTATATAATTGATAAAAATATATTCAATTTTTATAAAAAAAAATATATATATAATATATATAATATATGTCTAATACAGAATCTTTGGAACAAGTTTTGAAAAACACACTTTCTATGGATGGAGGTAAACGCCGTCGTAAAGCCAAAAAAAGTAGCAAAAAGAGCAAGAAATCTCATAGAAGTAAAAGCATGAGCCGTGCTAATGCTTATGCCGTTCTTGATGGCGGTAAACGACGCAGACGCAAGAAACAAGCTGGTGGTGAAGATGGCGAAGATGAAATGGACGGTGGTCGTAGACGCAAATCTTCCAAGAAATCTAAGAAATCTAAGAAATCTAAGAAATCCATGAAAGGTGGTGCTGAAGATGAAGAAGAAATGATGGGCGGTCGTAGAAGACGCAAATCCAAGAAATCTAAGAAATCTTCTAAGAAATCTAAGAAATCCATGAAAGGTGGCGCAGATTTGGAAGGTGGTCGTAAAAGACGCAAATCTTCCAAGAAATCCAAGAAATCAATTGAAGGTGGTGCCGATTTGGAAGGTGGTCGTAGGCGCAAATCTTCCAAGAAATCCAAGAAATCCAAGAAATCTAAGAAATCTAAACGCGCTTCTCAAATGGGAGGTAAGAGACGCAAATCAAAGGCTTCCAAGAAATCTAAATCTTCTAAAAAATCTAAGAAATCAAAACGATCCAGAGCTAAACGAACTCTTAATCCTAAATTAGTCGCATTCCAAAAAATCGTTAAAGCTGCTGCCGCTCATCTCGGTAAAGGTGGTCCCAATTCTTTCCGTCTAGCTAAAATCGCTAATGAAGCCGCTAAAAAAGAATTAGGTGCAGATGCTGATGCCGAAAAACTCGCGTCTAAAGCTGTCGAATTGATGAAAAGTCATGGTGATAAATTCGCCAGTCAACTCCCTAAGTAAATAAATAATTTAATCCAATCTAATAATAAAAATATATTACTTCTAATATATTTTTTTTAACTTATCATATTTATTTAATCTTATTATTGTATCTATAAATTTCAACATTTTTAATTTTTCTTCTGTTAAAAATCAAAAAAAAATTTTGAAAAATTTCATGAAAAAAAAATCTGCGCGCGCTCTCTAAAATGATATTGCAATTTTTGGCAAAAAATGCAAAAAATGCAATATTTATTTAAAGATTATAATTATAATATAACTATAATATATAGCTATATTATAGATGAATAATAAATGTAATGTATGTTGTAAAACATTTGGAAGAATTTATGAATTAGAAAGACATAAAAATAAAAAAATTAAATGTATCCCAAAAAATATAGATGTTGATATATCTAATATGTATAGTAGCACCAATAGCACCAATTATGGTGAAAACAATAATAATTCTGCACCAATTGCACCAATTTTGCACCAACAACAAAATGATATATTACAAGATGAAAATAAATGTACTAATTGTAATAAAATATTTACTCGTCTATCAAGTTATAAAAGGCATGTATTGTTTAGATGTAAATTTATTGACGATAAAATAAATAACACTGAAAATAATAACATGATTGAAATTATACAAAATATGAATAATAAAATAGACGAATTACAAAACAAAATACAAGAATTAAAAGAACAAAAATCATCACAAAATATAATAAATAATAATACAAATAATACGAATACAAATTCAAATAATACAATAAACAACAATAATAATATAACATTTAATATCATTAAATTTGGTGACGAAAGTCCAGCAAAAAAATTAACTACTAAAGAAATACAGTACATTATTAATGCTCATAGAAACACAATGCTACAGAGAAGTATTGAGATTACACACTTTAATAATAAACATCCTGAATTTCAAAATGTATATATATCAGATAAAAAAATGCAAAATGCTAACATTTATAATGGAGATAAGTTTGATTTAAAATCTATTGATTTTGTTATTGATGATCTTATTTTAAATCATATAAATAATTTAGACGATTACAAAAATAGAGAAGATGTTGTTATATCTGATAATAAACATGAAGAAATAGATACAATAGTTGATAACTTTCAAAATTATAGAGATTCTGGAAGTAATAAAGAAAAGAGAATATATAAAAAAACAGAATTGGATATTAAAGAGATGCTATATAATAATAAAGATAAAGTTATAGAGACAAAAAAAAAGATTGGCAGAAAGAAAAAAAATAATAAAATATAATGATAAATTATTATTATTATTATATTTTTTTTAGAAACCATATTTTAACACTTCAAATTTTGCCTCACCATTTGGATATGTTATTTTTAATACTTCTATTCTCCTCTTTGTATCTCTCAAAATATCAAATGCTTTAGATGCACCAATATCAGTTCTCCAAATTCTTTGATTACAAGCAGAATTAATACCATATTTATCGTTCATTTGAGGTGTATGACCTACAATAATACCATTAATATTAAATGTTTCAAAAACAGGTTTTAATATTTGATCACATTTTAATTCAATTTCTTTTTTTCTATCTATAGAAAAATTATCTACCATTATATCTGCTGGTAAATTTCCTAATAATCTGTTCCAAAATGGCGATATTCCTTTACTGCCAGAATTTAATATTAATCTTAATCTCTCTTTAAAATTTATTTTATTATTTTTTTTAATATCTATTGTATCATCATCTAGACCACCAGTTAATTCTCTTTCTTCTTTCGTTTTCAATAGATTTTTAACTTCATTTGTCATTTTTCCTAATAACCATTTTCTTACAATTGTATTGATATCATCTATATTGTAAGACTCAGCTAATTTTTGAATAATACCACCATGAACAAATAATAAATCTCCAATAATTATAGCACTCTGTCTCGTACAAGCTAAAAATTCATTTAATGGTTCTTTTCTTTTCACATTTTTCACATTTGAAAATGCCTTTCGTCTATTTTTTAATCCTTCATCCGCATATTTTGTATATTCATCTATATTATCAGTACTTAGCTGTGTAAGATCAACATGATTGGAAAATTCTAATAAATTCATTAAAGATACATATTGCATCTTCCCAGATACATTCATAATTTCATGATTTCCTAATAAACTTATTATTCGTCCTCCCTTTTTCATTGCTAATTTATTGATCTCTGTAAAAAATTTTAATATTTTTATGTCTGAAGCTTCATCATCTTTTGTTGAACCATTCATAATACATAAATTATCATCAACCGGTCTACAACGATCAATTTGATCACCAACTTGAACTACTTGAGTATCTTCACCAGTCCAAACATAATGTTCATCTTCATTATTTTTATTTTTTAAAATAACACAATTTTTACATTTATCAACTCGCTCAATACATTTGGCAAGTTCTAACACTTTGACTGCTAAATCTAAATCACCATGAATATCTCCAATCGCTATAGTTGTTGATGTTCGTTCTAATGTGTCCGGAATATATTCATACTCTTTACAATCTCTTTCAAAATCTTTTTTTAATTTTAAATATCTTGTACCTTTCATAATTATAATATATTTAGATATATATTATAATTTATTTTTTATACATTCAATCATCTTTTATTGATAGATAATATTTTTCATTATCTAGCACTTTAAATGGACCAATATTTGTAATTGGAGTATCTTTTATTTCTGGTTCTGATGATAATGCAGAATATTGTTTAATATTTAGTGTCCTTGTAAGTGACTCTTTATTTGTGTTTTTAAACTCATTCTCCATATCCAATAGATCTTTGTTTGATAACATATCTCTAATATTTTTTATTTCTTTTTTAGTAATAATTTTTTTAATTAAATCATCCACAAATGATGCTATTTTAAAATGTTCTTTTTTTTCATTCATTTTATAATAATCATATGCAATCTTAGCTAACAAGATTATGATTATTATATTTAATAATTTATTATTAAATATCATTTATTTAATAATAGAAAATAATATTATTTTTTAGAAATTAGAAAAAAAATTATTTGGTGAAAATCCTTCTACATCTAATTGATTGCTATCTATCATCGAACCATTATATGAAGTCTCTTTTTTATTAGATGTATTTTCATTACATTGATTGATTTTCTCTAATGATGTTAAATCTGCCATGTTCTCTAATACTGGAACACTTTTTGTTGAAATTGGTATTGATGGTGGTAAAGATCCACTATTACCTGAATTTGTGTTTTCTTTATTTGGTAATTTATTTGGTATATTATCTGGTTTATTTAGTTCATCTTTATTTTCAAGTCCTGTATCAACTACTCTTTTTATATGTTTTTTTTCATTATCTACATTATCTATCACAATGACACTAAATAATAAATCATTCATTTTATGTTTTTGAATTGTATTCATCGTAATCAAATATGACATCATACATACAATAGCAATACCATAATTTTTTGTAGCAACATAACCAATAAATAATAATGATAATAAACTAAATAATTGATTATCAAGTAATCGTGCTACTCTATAATTTAATTTAGGCGCTATTAAACCACCATATAATGATACTGCCATTATCAAAAATATTGACACATACTCGTTTTTTAAAACATCCGAAAATGATGTGTCCATCTCTGTTAAATTTAATGAACTTAATGAACTTAATGGATTTAACGATTCACTCATCTATATTATATATTTGGTTTATATAATTAATTTTTATAATTTCTTTTATTTTTTTTTAATCTAGTTGATCTTCTTCCGTTTTCTTTGTTCCACCATCATATGAATATGCGAGTTTTTCTGACAATAAAATAGATGAAAATGATCTTGTTTTTAGTTCATCTTCTAATCCATATAAATCAGCAAGCAATCGTCCATATTTGTCTGTTCCAGAAACACATAGATTAATTAAATATACTTCTCTATTTAAAATATCTCTAACAGATTTTCTAGGCATTGAATTATTTGAGGTTTCAACATTTGTAACTAAATTTAATAATCTATCTCTAGCTAAATATGCTTTTTTTTTATTGTCAGCAGATTTAGCTTTAATTTCACAAGTATCTATTCCATTCAATCTTACTATAAATTTGTTATATTCATTGTTTAATTTAATCACAACTGTACAAGTGTCTCCATCATATATGTCAACTATTCTGGCAATTGTACTGTATTCTCTTTCAAATAATCTAAAACAATTGTCGTAAGTATAGTTTCTAAATTGTTCTTTAATTTCTGTGATGTTCATATATATGGATATATATGTGTTTTTTTTATATATACATATAAAAAATTGATATATTTAATATTTAATATTTAATATTAAACAATATATATCATAAATAATGGATCTAACTGGTAAAACTGCTGTAATGCATAATTTTGGATATCTCATAAAAAAGAGTGAGTGGTCGAATGATTTTATAACTATTTTAAAAAATGAGCTCACTGTTAAACCATTTATAGATAATAAATATAATATTAAACCGGAAGAACCTTTTCCGATATTTTTAGAAGGATCGAATAAAATGTTATTGCCTAAATATTATGGTATAGAAAAGTTTGGACCACCCAAAGAAGTACAAATTGATAACTCAAAAATTAGAAAAACAAATATTAAGTTTAATGGATCTTTGAGAGATTATCAAATTCCTATTATAGACACATGTATAAAAAATTATATGAATGATGATGGAACACTCAAATTATTTGGTGGTGGTGTCATGACTGTTCCACCGGGTAAAGGTAAAACATGTATGGGTTTATATATTGGATGTAAAATTGGTCTTCCAATGTTAATTATAGTTCATAAAGAATTTTTAGTAAATCAATGGAAA
>Ga0214923_10009188_pt1 | contig 10333 bp, 4 predicted proteins | sample LL1510_MetaG_FD_177993 | JGI IMG/M metagenome (GOLD analysis project Ga0214923, IMG submission 177993) | Freshwater microbial communities from Lake Lanier, Atlanta, Georgia, United States - LL-1510 | ecosystem: Environmental > Aquatic > Freshwater > Lake | place: USA: Georgia | collected 2015-10-15
ACAGGCCATCATGACCGTTGGGTTCCACGACCACTTGTAGGTCTGTACATCAGTGTGGGCCCCTGTCTTCAGCGCTGCGCATCGACTCCAGCGTGTCTCTGTGAGAAAGGCCTTAAGCTCGACCTTCGGCAAGCCCCCAGGCATCAGCAACCAACCGTGGTCGGTGACTACCAGTAATTCTTGCCAGCCTGCATGAAGGAGCTCTTTGATACGGCTCGCCAATTCCTGTACCTCAGCCTCCACGCTGCGCGCCAGCTTCCAACCTTCGTTGTGGCCCCGTTTATCCAGGCTTCCGCACTCAGTCCATGCGCATCCTGATGGATTTCCCGTCTCGCCGGAGTCCAGAACTTGCCAGCCGTTCGCCTTAAGGGTTTCTAAGAAGCGTCCGTGGGTTAGCGGCTGGCCGGTCGCGGTAAGACGGGGGCTGAACTCGTCGCTCGGATCGATCCCACTTAGGGCACCAGCAATTGGAGATGCCGCGGGCTTGGCTGTTGCCGTTACGGACGGTATGGCCGACCATTCCCAATCCTTCGTGGCCTGAATTCCGAGATGTTTTAGCTGATCCGTAAGCAGCTGAGCCACGTCCATCCGCAGGCCATCTGCGAACAGCACAAGACGACCAGCTGTTGAATCAATTGGTTCGCAACGCCTCGTCGTTGTTTGTCCTTCGTTGCGGATAAGGTGCTGCAGGTGCCGCGCTGTACCTTCTACCCAGGGGAGGTAGACCGACCGGACAGCGCCAAGAATCGCTGCCTGGGTTTCCGGCACAGTGCACGATGCCAAGGCAGCCAGGGCCTTCGCATCGGCCATCCAGCCGTCATTTGCGTATACCGCCGCAAAGGCTTCTGGCGTAGGCGCGCCTGGCGTGACCGCACACAGTTCCGCAAGTTGTGCGAGGGGCTCCAAGGCTGTAGCCATCGGGCTCATTCCCAACTTCCGCCACGGGTGATTTCGACGGTCAGCGTGCCGTGCCTCCAATTCACGGATCTGTCGAATCGCTTGGTCTTGTGGAGAGTCTGCCAGCGTTTCCAGCGCCAGCTTAAGTGCTTGCTCTTCGCTCTCATTGATGGTGGGCCAGGTCTCTGAGGAGTCGAACATCCCAGCGTTCTTTGGCGCTGCGCGCTCCAAACACTCTACGATTCCTGCGTAGGTCGAAGGTGACTCGGTGAACCGCTGCCATACCTTCGCCCAGTTATTACCCCGCGTGGCCAAGAGTCCAGCAGCCTTCAAAGGTCCATCTTTCACCGGGTCCAGTTTGACCTCGGCCTTACACTGCTGGCAGAAGGCCTTCCACTCGGCATTGGTGCGCTTTTGCTTGAAGCCGTCAGGATCACTCATCCAACGCAGCAGCAAGCCGATAGCATCCGGGGCCATCAATCCATTGAAGAACTCGGAGTCCAGGCGACGGCCCTTAAGTTGGCCCACAGGCTCGGCAAGAAGCGTCGGCAACGCACCAGCCAGAGCGTCCAAAGTTGCCTGCTCCCGAGTCACATCCAGGTCCAGGCCCCCGTGCTTGGAGACCAGAAAGGCGTATGGCGTCCATTCTTTTCCGTTGACATGCATCCACATGGCGCCGCGGTACTGAAGTTCGACCAGGGCGGCTAGCTCGGAGGGACAATCCTCGGCAGCCTTGATTTGCTCACGGCTCACCCCTGGCATGTAAAAAATCGGGGTGGTCCCTGTAGCAGGCGCGCCACCAACCACGCGTGCCTCTATGCAGCGCAGCCAAAGTGCGGGGCCGCTTCGTTGGTCAGGGTCGTAGCTTCCAAGTTGGTACAACTCGGGAATCATGCTCAGCAGCTCAGGGATTACGCCCGTCCACAGCCGCTCTGGATCAGTCCATAGCACCGCGCATGGAGCAACTTGGTCACCCGGTGCAAATGCTTGCGCGACTGATCGCAGCGTGGCAGTGAGGTGCTGGCCAACGTTGAGGGTCATCGGATCACCCCGAGGCATTCATTTGAGACGCGCTGTTGCACTATGCTTAATCCTTCCGTCTGCTGCGCTTGAACGCATTGCTGTAATGGCAGTCGTTCCAGCGGTCGCCGTCCGGCTCTTTACCAACGCCGGCAAAATCCTGCGCCTTCTCGTCCCAGCCCCAAAACCAGGGGTACTCTGACTTGGGGCGGGTGGGCTCCTTGCCGCGGTCCTTGTCCCATTTGATGTTGGGTTTGGCTCGCAGCACGCCGGCGCCCTTCTTGCCACCGGGGATGTCGCGCGCCATGAACGGACGGATGTTCACGCGCACACCGTCGTTGAGATCTGGCTGCCAGCCGATGGCCTGCTGGGACAGCGGCTTCCAGCGAACGAAGAGGTCGAATGGTGGCTCGCCCTCGAGGATGAGCTTCAATGTGCTCTGCAGGTTCTTCGCGGCCTGCAGGCGGGCGTCGCTGCCCGACTCACCCGCCTCCACAGCGGCCTGCTGCCGGCGGATCCAGTCGCCCATGTAGGCGTAGGTCAGCTTCTCCAGGTTGGCGTAGGTGAGCTTGTGATAGTTCACCAGCGCACTGAAGCCGCTCTTGTGGCCGTCCCAGATGTGCCAGATGAAGGGACGGTTCTGGAACAGTTTGCAGTGCTGTTCGAAGAAGGCGTTGCGCAGCCAGTCTTCCAACGAAGCGCCTGCACTGTCAACCTCGGCAAGCAACTCCTGCTGTCGGGACGCGCTCCACTCCGCGCCGAAGGCCCGGGCGAGCAAGTCGCGCAGGCGTTCAGCGGCGGCAGCTTCGCCTTTGGTGGGGCTGATGGATACGATGCCGTCAGCATCTGCCAAGGCCTCAAGCCCGTCCGGGCCAAGAGCGGGGCAATCTGGAAAACTGGAGCCTACCTGTCGGGGCCATCGGTAGCCGAGTAGGCGGGCTACGGCCACCTGCAATGGCTGGCCTGAGTCTCTGGGGTTGCCATTGAACAACCACTGGTTCGGCTCGATGGAAAACGGCTTCGGCAGTCCGCGCGGATATTTTTGTTCCGCTACCTTCTGCCAGTGCTCAATATCAAAGGGCACTTGCCCCATCACGGAGACGGTCACACTGAGCTTTTGATTTATCTGTCGGCAGGCGGCGGCGAAATCACCAGAGGAGACGTAGGCCCAAAGCGCCGGCAGATGGCTTACGTTTTTGGGAACAATAGCGCAGACGTTGTCATCGAAAAATTGTCCGCAATAAATTGCTGCCGGGAGGCTGCTCATCTTCGCGACCACGACCGCTTTCTGCTTCCATGCCTGCCGCCCTCGAATGACGCACTCGGTGATCCCGAGCCTCTCCATTTCCTCAACCTTCAGGCACAAGTCAGACTTGCCTGAATAGGGTCCTACGCCATCAGGCGATGACTCCATGAAGTTCCATATCTCTTTCGGGGGGGCGCCAAATTCCCAAAAGCCCCTACTAAGGCGAGCAGTCTGACCGGGCTGCGAACCGACATAGACGTCGGCGTATTCCTGTAGAAGATTCTCGTTGGCGAGTTCTTCAAGCGAAATGATTGAGTCCGGATTCTTTATCTGCCGCGCCTGAGGCAAACGAACAATCGAACTGGCGCGAAGCGCGAGTGACTTTTCTCCAGGTGACTTGACAGCTAGGGCATCGATGCCTGAAACGTTCGAGACACTATCCGGCGAAGTATTTGAAACGCACAACAAGACAACCTTAACCACCTCTCCGCTGATCGTCTCAAATGCTCCAGGCCCAAGGCGAGCAAGCAGGTCAATATCGCATTCTTGTAGCAATTTTTTTCTGAACGACTGATATGCTTGGAGGAAGAGCCAGTTCTGGGGGCTGACAAGCGCCGTACTACCGCCTTGCGCGCAGAATTGGACGCATCTCTCGACAAAGCAAGTCGCCAAATCGGCCTTTGCCTCAGGGTGAACGCGCTCGCAGTAATCCTTTAGCTTATCGACCTGATTTCCTCGACCCAGGTATGGCACATTTGTAGCAACCAAGGTAAAGCCGCTCGCGAGGATCTCAGCCGCCTTGGCAACACCTCGAGCAGTAACTGCCAATTCAGCAGCAGCATAGTCCTCAGATTCGCGCTTTAGCGCATCTTCTAAAAGTGGCTGAAGTTCATGAAATTCAGCCTCCAACAAATCCCCCAACGAAACGCGAGGATTAATTAGGCTACCAATTTCAGGCGCATCCTTGAATAAGGCGTGAAGGCGAGCCATGCCACGTTGAAGTCTGTCGTCGCCTCCAGACAACTGCACCCACTCGGCCTTCTTAGCATTCGGCCCGAGGCCCGAGCAAGCGATATTCAAGGCGGGCAAGGCACAGTAGCCGACCCGCCGCCACGCGACGAGCGCCAGATTGAACGCGCCGATCTGCGTACACCGCGGGTCTAACTCCAACCCGAACAGATTCTCGCCGACCACGAAAGCCACCGCTTCGGCCTCGTTCAGTCCCTCCTCCGCGACGCGGAGTGCCACCACGCGCTCAAAGATCGCCACCACAAAGTGTCCGCTGCCCATGCATGGGTCTAGGCACTTCAGTTCCTTCGCCGTCCGCGGCCAGCCGTCGAATGTGCCCGCCGCAGGCGACCAGACGCCGTCCTCACCCTGCGTGAAGCGCAGATAGGTCCACGGGCAACCCGGCAAGGCAACAGCCTCCCGAAGCTCGGACTCGCTCTTCGCCCCCTTGGCCAACTTAGGCCTGGCCGCCAGCATCTTGCCCGCGTGCCAGGCCCCCAGCGTGTTGTCGAGCAGGAAGTCCACCATGTAGTCCTCGGTGAACAACTGCGTGACAGCCGGCAACTCGTCGGCGCCAATCTTGTTGCCGGCGGCGTTGACCTCGTCCTTCTTCTCGGCCTGCCAGAACTGGTAGCACCAGCCCAGGCTGTCGCTGGCCGTGAACACCTCAACCGACAAGCCGGTCACCAGGGCGATCAGCGGCTGGCGGTCGTTGACAGCCAGCTCGACGGCGCCGGCGGGGTCATCGGCGCGGAAGATCTCGGGCAGTTCCTTGGCGGCGAAGCGGGCCGCCACGGCCCAGGCGTCCTTGCACCCGATCGAGGGCGCCAGTTCTTCGCAGTCGTTCAGCGACACTGCCACACCATGCTCCGGTGAGATGAGCAGGTCGTTTTCCAGGAGGTAGCGGGCAAACAGCAGCCGGTGCCACTGGTCATAGGCCAGCTTCTCGGCCAAGTGCTTGATCTCGTAGGCGCCGGGCTTGTGCAGGCTTTCGCCGTCCCCCAGTTGCCTGGCCTGGGCACGCAGCTGGCGGCGCAGCGTGCGCGCTGCTTCATCCATGTGCCGGTAGGGGTCGGGCTCGTGCACGGCCAGCGCTTCCAGCGCATGGCGGGCGCCGGTTTCGGCGATCTTTCGCGCCTGGCCGACGGCGCTTTCAAGCTGCCGGCGCAGCGGGGTGGGCAGACTGCTCACAGAATCACCGGGCCTTTCTCGAGCTTGCTCATCACCTGCTGGCGCACGCCGGCCAGCCACTGGTCCAGCTCTTCGGGGGTCTTGATGACGGCAGCCGGTAGCGGCACACGCACTGCGTCGGGCGTAGCCAGCTTGCCAGCTTCTTCCAGCGCGCGGGCAAAGCGCTGCGGCACGGCGTCCAGAAGGTTTCGGCGGTCAGCCAGGCTGCGTGCGTTCAGGGCAGCCAGGATCTCGTCTTCCGTGCCGATGGCGGCCTTGGGTGGGGGCGACAGCTGGCAGGCCGCAGCAATGGCGGCACGCTGTTCATCGGTGCGGCCGATCCAGACAGGCGACGCGGCCAGCTTGGCTTCGCCTTTGCCGAACGCATCGGCCAGGTCGTCCTGCAGCTTGCCCACCACCAAGCGAAACGCCGTGGCGAGTTGCTTGGTCAGCTCGGGCACCGGATCGGGCTCGGCCAGCAAGGAACGGTTTTCGATGATGGCCGTAATGGAGACAGCCGTGACCCCGGCTTCGGGCAGGCCGGCTGCAAAGCGTTGGAAGTCCTGCAGCCTTTCCCACGCGGGCCAGCGCTTGGTGATGGCGTCGCCGCTCTTTTTCCATGCCGCCAGCTTGGCGGCTAGGTCGTCTCTCTGCTCGTGGATCTTCAGCAGCTGGGCGTTACCGCTGAGCATCTGCAGCGCCGTCACGGCTTGGGTGTCGGGCTCTTCGGGTCGCGGAGCAGCGCCGCCTGCACTGGCCGCCAGCGTCAGCAGCTTGGCCAGCACCAGGGCAGCGGCCTCGGACTCCTTGCCGTTCTGTGTGGTGATGCCGGCCTTCTGGAAGAGGGCCTTAAGGTTCAGACGCTGCTGGACGTCCAACGGCGGCACATCGACGTAGAAGCTTGCGGTGCCCAGCTGGTTCTGCGGCAGCGTCGCGGTAACCGGTTGACCGTTGACGGTGGCGCGAAGATTTCCGGCAACCAACATCACGTAAAGGGCACCGTCGATGGCGTCTTGCGGCCAGCCATAGGGCGCACTCTTGAAGTTGTCGCGTAGGTCTTTTCCTTTTTTTCCTGCGCCAATGAAATCAAGTACCTTGCGGCATACCGGATGCTGTGTTGGGTTGCCTTGGAAGCCCACCTGAGCCAGAGCCCCCACGTCTCCCGCTCTCGCTTTGGCAACCACCTGCCCCCAATTGGCGTGGTCTGCCTCAGAGAACTGCGGGAACAATCGCACCATCGCGCTGTCAGCAGAGTCTTGGACTTTGTCCGCCAATTCGATTCCGCTCGCCTCCTGACCTCCGCCAAGGAAGACCTTAGCCCCGCCGATTACCTGACCCAGCAACTCCTGAATCCGGTGCTGAGCAACGGCCAAATGGGTCTCCACGGCTTTGCGGGGCTCGATGGTCTCTGGGCCGCCTGTCATGCCATGGGCGTTCAAGGTCTCCTGAGCGGCGATCTGGGAAGCGATCGCCTGTCGAAGTTCCTCGTGATGCAGTCTCGGGAGATAGCCAAACAACATCGGACTGTTCACCCCAGCGGTCCGGGCATCGTTCAATACCGACTTCTCGTCGTCGCTCCAACCTTCGCGCAACCACAGCGTGACGTCGTCATTGCCGCTGACAGGTCGAGTAGACGAAACTTCAGACAGCAGCTTGCGTGTAGTGCCTGAATTGCCTTGCTGCAGTGATGAGACCGACTTCAGAGCCTGACGGGCGGCGTCGCGCAAGAGCTCAGCCCGCTTGGTGCTGATGCGCTGATCGTCATTGAGCGCTGTAGTCCGGCGGCGGTTGAATTCATGCGTCCAAACTGCCCCCTCTCGGGTCTGAAGCCGGTACTCCGTCTCCACTGCCATTAGTTGGCCCTTTTCGACCAACTGCTTCAGGTGCTTGGGGACTTGTTGCTCTAGCCTGGGTCGGTCAGCTTTAAGGTCGGAGACCAGCAAGTCCACAAGCGTTTCTGCGTTGGCGCGGACGCCGTCATCGGCACCTGGCGTGCGTGGCAGTTTCCCAATGAGGAACACCAGCGCACACAGACTCGAACGCAAATCGCCTTCTGCACTCCCGTCACGCTGCTTACGGATGATCTCGTCGTACTCGCGTTCAAGTTCCCCGGAGTTCAGAAGATCAGTTGAAATCTGGTCGTAGATGAAGTCCGCTGGAACGACGCTCCCCACCGGCAGAGCGGCCGTCTGGCGGGTCGCCTCAAAGACGATCTGCAACTGAGAGCGCAACTGCGCTTTGGTACCGGAGTGGTCCGTGTTGCGTAGAACCCTCTCCCAGAACCTGCGCCTCGTTGGCAGCAACGGATAGTCTGGGACGAAGAATGCGTCATCTGCGTGCGTCGCCGCGAGCCGGGTTCCCTGCAAATGCCGGGCTAATTCCCCTTGGTTGGATGACATGCACTGGGCCAGTGTCGTCTCGTGTTCGGGCTTCTTCCGGAGTACTGTCTTGCGAATAACGCTCTCGACGTCAGTGTCTGACAGCTGTACTTTAACGACGAATCGGGCCTGAAGGCGTTGCAGCGCTGGTGTTGCACTGTGTAATGCAGCCTGCCCTGTGCCGACAAGCAACAGACGGCTTTTCAGATCTGTGCACACGTGTTCGGCGATCTCTTGAATGTCATGTGCTCGATTGATTTTCTCGCTGATGAACTGCTGAATTTCGTCCACTACCAGCAAAGTGCAAGGCATCTCATCGCCACGGCCGAAGATCTGCTTGACGATCTTCAAAGCATCATCGACAGTTGGTGAGTTGTTGTCCTTGAATTCGTCACGGATTGCCGCTTGCGCGTTTGCAGGTGTGCCGTACTTTGGGTCAGCCGAGACAAGCGCTTCCGCTAAAGGAATCGACAACTTCAGGCTTAGGACCTCCTTCGCGAGCGATCTGCTCTTCTGTTGAAGTGCCGCCTGAACCTTGCTCTCCAACCCCGATGCGCGGAGCCATAGGATAAATCGTGCTTGCGCCAGGTTTTCAGGCAAGCCGGCGGCGCGAAGTACGAGCTGTATAAAGGCAAGCCGCACGTTATCCATGGAGCCAGCGCCAAGAGTGCCCGCGGCGGCCCTGAGGCCTCCAAGCGGCTTTGCTCGATTGCTTAACTCGGTGAGCATCGCGCCAACTTCACTAGGTAATGTGACTAGTGAACGTGCAGTGGATCCATCGTCAAAGCGGTAGTCCTCCCAAAGGTATCGCAACACCTTGACCAGGTGTGATTTACCGCTGCCGAAAAAGCCGCTCACCCAAACCGCACTTTGTTCGGGTTTGCCAAGACCGCCTAGGTAGGCATTGAGGATGCGCTCCATGCCACGCGCGTACTCCCCGTCGCAAACAAAGTTCTGCAACTCGAATCGTAATGTCTTGATCTGCGCGGTGTCCTGTCCGATCTCGGAGACCTTTGAGACGCCGTTGTTGAGTAATTCGACCGTTGTAGGGTCACGGAAGTAGAGGCTGCGGTTGGTCATGATTGAACGAAGCTCTCGGTTGCGGTGATTGGTACGGCCATGTAGTTGAAGCCGTCGCGCGCGTCCATGAAACGGTAAACATTGCCGGCGAACTCACCCGGGAAGAAGACAAGCAGCCTGCCGCGGATGCTGTCCTCGACGCGTTCCACTAGGCTCGATACGCGCATGAAGTCAAACAGTGTGGCGAGTCCGGTCAAAGCCACGACGCAGTCGGCATTTGCGTCTTCAAATCCACAGGCTGTCTTCACTCGTTCCACGGCGAGGTCTTCAAGCTCGCCACTGACGGTGAAGTGCTCGGGCTGGGCAAAGATAACCTCGCGATACTCGTGGGATGAAAGCCAACTCGGAAGCAGATCGGTCAAATCAACCGCTAGCCATCCGCGGTTTGCCTCCAGAGTTAATGCCTCGAACTGGGGTAACCGAGCACGTACGCGTCTCTCTTCAGCAGGTGGGTAAACAGCAAACCAGACACGCTGTTTACCTGAGGTGCTGGGCGCCCAAGGGAGCCTTACTTGGCGCGTGTAGTTGGTTAGCAATCGGTCGATGGTGTTCATGATGAGATCACCCGCAATGAGTCAAGCATCGGAAATGTGATTTCGACGACTTCGCCTACGGCGCGTAGGTTTAACAAGCCGGCTCTATGCGCGAGGTGTGCGGCATTCCGCGCTCCGTCCTCGCTGAGGTCGAGTAGACGAATCCATGGATTTGAAAATGCGTGCGTACCGTAATATCCAGCGACGCTTCCCAAAAAAAATGCCATCGCGACAGCTGAATGTGAGGCAGTTACTTTCTGCCGCTGTTTTCCCGTACGTCCAGATAGATGCCCGGACTGAGTCCAGGAGGAAGCAGCATTTCGGGCAATCTTTGCGCAATTTAGTTCGGAGTATTGTCCGGGAAACGTGCTGTGGATAGCACTTGCTAAGTCAGATGCTGCCACTAAGTCTCCAATGGCAGCGGCCAGCACTGACTGTGACGTAGCGCGTAGTAATGGGTCTCGTGACCAAGCGACCTGTAAAGCAAGGAGTTGCTGGCTGCTAGGGTCAACCGCATTGAGCGTTCTTAGAAGTGAGAAGATTGGTACTGACTCGTCTAAAGCATAAAGTTCGCGAAGATGCCGGAATGATTTCTGTCGGTTGCTAACGGTGGTCTTACCGAGAATGTTTCTATCTATCGCTGACGAGCGGTATACATCGGCTGATGAACCCTGCGGAACCAATCCAAGTGTTGATGCGAGCTCAGCGGTCATTATGGTTCTGCTTATATGCGCACCACCATCTGAAAACTTCATCCCAAAGGCTTCGAGTTCTGCTGATGGAACAGGAAATTTCGATCCCGATGCCAAAACCGAGATGCCAAGCTTGGCTGGAATCGATGCCTCCGAAGCAATATCTTCAGCTGAAAGAGCTGTCGACGAGGGGTTTTTAGTTGCTGTCATGGGTGCCCTTTGCGACCGTCTGCTGACGCAGTCGATTGCTCCCGAATCCATCGATCGATGTCCGCCTTAGAAAACCTCCAACTCCCGCCTACCTTGAAG
>Ga0214923_10009191_pt1 | contig 10332 bp, 8 predicted proteins | sample LL1510_MetaG_FD_177993 | JGI IMG/M metagenome (GOLD analysis project Ga0214923, IMG submission 177993) | Freshwater microbial communities from Lake Lanier, Atlanta, Georgia, United States - LL-1510 | ecosystem: Environmental > Aquatic > Freshwater > Lake | place: USA: Georgia | collected 2015-10-15
ATTGTTAGTGCTGGCGACCTACTCAAGCCACTGTCATGAAGACGCTTGAGTAGGTCGCCAGCACTAACAATGCCAGTGTGCAGAAGAAGATGCTTTCAAGGGAGACAATCTCGAAGATGCGAGAGACCACGATGGCGATGGGGAGATAGCAGACTATGGGGAGAGTATCGGAGAAGGCCGAGACGCCTGTACGGAGAAGTGCGGAATCCATTGTAGGAAGACTGCGGAAAAGCCGAAAAATACGCTCAAATGCTGGTTAAGGCATTTATGTCAAGAGTGTATAATAAGTTCCTTTTTAATGGGCTTTTCAGTTCGTATGAAATTTCAATTTTTTTATTTATAATTTGGCCTAAAGGCCAAATTGTAAATAAAAAAATGATAAAATCGCGAATAGCGATTTTACAATTTTTCAACATTGTTCTTCTTTTTATAAAATCGCGAATAGCGATTTTACAATTTTTCAATATTGTTCTTCTTTTTATAAAATTCGGGAATAGCGATTTTACAATTTTTCAATATTGTTCTTCTTTTTATAAAATTCGGGAATAGCGATTTTACAATTTTTCAACATTGTTCTTCTTATAAAGTCGGGAACAGCGATTATTTACTTAGTCTTGTAATTTTTTGTTCTTTTTAAGTTTTACTTTAGGAATGAACAAATTTGCTTCTTCGTCATATTCATAGTTATCTTTATATTTATTTCCATTTTCAACGATATATCTTATGGCATCTATTATATAATCAATCGTTTTTTTATCCATCATCCAATTGAATGTGACACGGCACCATCCATTTATGTCAGTTTTATCTTGAATAAATTCACTTAACATTCCACAACATGAAACACCACCTCGTGATTGTATTCCATAAAGATCATTTAATAACACCACAATAAAATTATAATGCATATCTTTTATATAAAATGATACTATTGGCAAACGTCTATCTAAAAATTTGTCATTGTTCATTAAAATTTGGAAGTCTTTTGGAAAATCCTTAAATTTATTGTAAACATATTTTGTAATTTCTTCTTCATTTCTTTTTATTTTATCATAATGTTTTTCAACAAATTCTAATATGTATTTTATTCTTATTATACCAACAATATTTGGTGTTCCAGCCCCCTCTTTTTTTTCTATGTCATCTTCATATTCAACAACATGACTATTGGCTTTTTTAACACATCCACCCCCTGCACAAAATGGACTGTTCTTCACAAATAACTCTTCTTTCGCAATTAATAATCCGGGGGAACCAGTTCCTCCAACAAACTTATGCATTGACACAAATAATGCATCAATACATTCACAACACATTCTTCTATATGGGGCAACACATGCACAATCTAAAAATAAATAAACTTTCTTTTCTTCCTTATTAAATTTCGACACAATGTCTATTACTGAATTCACATTAGTCATTATACCTGTAACATTTGAACAAGCAGTGATTGTGACAATATTCATTACATCTGTCTCTTTTGTTGATTTCGCTAAATTGTTTTTTAATTTATCTAAATCAATATCATCATCTTTAAAGGGGATCTTTATTACTTCAATATTGTCAAATCTTTTTTTCATCTCGACCCATGGCAAATGATTACTGTAATGTTCATATGTCGATATATAAATGTAGACCTTTACATATTTGTTATAATTAATAGACTGTGCTAAATGATTTATTGCTCCTGTAGATCCATTGCCTGAAAATAATACTTTATGTTCTTTTGTCAAACAAAAATATTCTCTTATCTTATCTCTTGTTTTTTGTATTAATTTTTTCATTTTAATTCCACAATATGCATTTGAATGTGTGTTTGAATAATATGGCATTATTCTTTCTTGTATCATATTGTCAATCATTTTAGATGGTCTACCAGATGCTGTATCATCTGCAAATACAATCTGCACACGGTTTCCAAGATCTGTAGTTATAAAAGGTCTATCATATAATATATTTTTCATATCAATATCTTCTAATTTAAGAGTCATATATAATAATAATAAATAAAATATTCAAGAATAATGAGTCAAAATCTCTTTGATTGGCATAATCATCACTCCTGCTAAATCTGATGCATCAAGAGATAACATTCTGGTACGTACATCTTTCATTTTTTTCAAACAGTCTTCCTTTGTCCCCCATATAAAAATCTGAACTCTCTTTGTGTGGTCATCTATTACTTCTGAATGATCTTCGCCAATATATGGAATTAAATCATTTATACAGAAGCAATAAGTTTTATAAGTGTACTTTCCTTTTGTCTTAGTACAAGACTCTTTCACGTTCAAATCATGAGTGAATCCTATTTCCTCAGACAACTCGCGTTTTGTTGCTTTTATAAAACTTTCGCCAATTAAACATTTTCCCGTAACACAAATTTGTGAGTCAGTCAACTTATTTTTTTTTATAGTAAGAAGGTCCTACTATATATAATTCATCATCTTCTTTTGATATTTTTTCTAATGCTTCTTTCCATCCGTCATGTTTACAACATGATATGACAGCCTCATCAAACTCTTCAGCATCATCTACTTTGTTGTCAAAAAATTTGTAGTGGTAACATTTCATTGAAATTGTTTTATAGGAGTATTTTGCCGCCATTATTATAGTTTAAAATGGCGATGTGATAATTGTATATTGGTATTATAAATATAGAATTGCAAGTTCAATTTTTTATTTTTAACTATGTGGCTATCGCCGCATAGTTAAAAATAAAAAATGATAAAATTCCCGCTAGGGATATTTTTCAATTTTTTATTTTTAATTATAGTTATTTAATCAACATATTTATCAACAAATGATTGGATTGCATCTCTTACAGTATTGCCATATGTGACTACTTCTATTTTTTCTTCCATATTCATTTTTAATGTTGGTTGAATAAATCCAGGAAATGTCTTTCTCCTCTTAATTACAATACTTCTTAATTTCAAATGTTCTTCATCCACACATGAATATTTATTAAACAATTCAAATCCATTTACTGTATCTCCAATTGCTTTATACACATTTAATTTTCCTAAAAGATTTTCAATTATTTCAATACCTTTTCCAGTGGTATCCCTATAATTTATCGTAAAATTGTCTTGTTCATCATTCATAACAATATTTACAAGTCCTGCCTCTTTCAAAACACTGTATATAACATATCTTGCTTGGCAATGTGCTGAAGCCCATTCTTTTGTATCTGGATTATATGTCATAAGACCACCTAGACCTGCGCGAATTATCCATAACCATACAACACGAGAAACGTCCCAAGCATCAGCAGTATTAAAAATATCATGGAAATCCTTAAAATTGCTTAAATATAGTCCAACACACTCGGCTCTACATTCTTCATAAGCAGATCCTAAATTTCCAAATTTGTTTTCGAATGTCTCTCCATCTTTATACCATTGTTCAACTGGTTTTCCTGTGTATGGATTAATTGTATCTTTACTGAAATTTAACTGACCATCCTTTTCAACAAACAATTTTCCGCTACCATGTCCTAATAATTCATGGCCTGCAACATCAATCATGAGTGCTTCTCTAAAATGAGTTTTATATAACTTATTATCATCTTCATTTAGATAATCTAATTTTACATTCTCTTGACCCTTATATGAAGACACAACAATGTTGTCAAGACTTATATTTTTGAAGCCATAATCCTGTCTAATTTGTGGATAATTTGGAATATTAATTCCTGCAAAAATTTCTGATGACACGTATGCAATAACATCAAGTGCTGTAAAATCAGGTGAATTAAAAGTGTCCTTTTCAAATTCTTTTGGCCATGGCAATAGTTCCAATAATTCTGGCGCTTTCTTTACTAATTCTCCATATTTTTTACTTTTGTCTTTATCAAGAATTGCAACAATGCTTTCAAAATCAGCCCGAAGACCTGACGGATCTCTATATCGTTCAATAAACCCAATATTTGTTTCAACTGTTGGACCTTTATCATCGACCCAATATCTTTGTGAAGTAATATGATCTTCGATATCACCATATTTAAAATGTTTGATATAATGTCTTAACATTGACCATTGATTGTCATTTGCAACATATTTTAATGCATTATCAAGATTATTTACAACTTTGAAAAGAGAATCATCATGATTGCGATACACGACATTAAATGTATATCCATTATATACTTCTTCATCGTATTTCTTTTGTATTGGTTCTGTTACAGATGCTATTACAATTTCATAACTTTTCTCTTTGGTTCCCATTTGTGCTTCAGTATTCCATGCCTCAATTCCTTTATATTTAAGATATTCATCGACTCTCAAAATGTCTTCTTTTGTCATTAATGGAAATAACCCTGATTCATTTTCCGGTGGATATCCAAGAGTTGATGGTGTTAATGAATACATTTTATCAAGTAGCCACCCATTATCTAGTACATTTTCTGTATCTTTTAATATTTCTTCCATTTTTTCCCTGCTGATACGTGGAATGAATTTTCTATGACTAAAAGCAGTATAATTGCTAAAGTTTAAAAATACATATACGACATAATTTAAAAAATTATTTATATCTTCTGTGTCTGGCAAATCATGAACATTGTTTGATTGAAAAAATTTAACAAAAGTTTTAATTAAAAATTCTGACTCAAATGATGTCTGTTGTGCAATAATCATTGCGCCAGCCCATGATGCTTTGTACATGTAATATGCATACAGCTGTTCCTTTTCTGTCAATTGAGAAAACTGTTTTGTGATGTCCAGAGATATCAATGGGATTGATTCTGGAGTGAGATGTAATAAGCTTTTTTCATCCATTTTGAATAATGTTTATAAATAAATTATCTTTAAGTTTCAATTTTTTATAGAACTGGATGAAGTTTTGTAAGCCAAACTTTAATTCTATCATCAAGTGATGAATATAATCTATGTTCATCATAATTTATTGTTTTTAATTTTGTGCAATTTGTGACTGATAATGGCAAAGTTGTCAAATTACTTCTATATAGATACAATCTTTCTAAATTTGCCAAGGGTGAAAAAATGTTTTCTGGCAAAGTGGTATATGAATTTCCTGCAAGCTGTAATGACAAAAGATGTGACAATGGGACAAATGTATTTTCATGTAATGTTTCAATTTCGTTGTAATTGAGTGTTAAATATTTTAGATTTTTTAAATTTAAAAATGCATCTTCATGAATTGTTCGTAATTTACAACAATACATATCCAATGTTGTTAATTTTTCTAATGTTGAGAATGCCTCTTTTGGCAATTCAGTAAATTCATTATGTGAAAGATCTAATGTCTCTAGATTAGTAAATAATTTTAATTCCGGAGGAACTTTCGTAAGTCCTTTATTGTGTAGATTTAAATAGGTCTCATTGACGTCATATTCTTCACCACATAAAACTACTTTAGTACTCATTTTTAATGAATTATAAAGACATATACTAATATATTATTTTATTTTCAATTTTTATTAGGTTGAAAGGCAAGGTAAAAAATTGTAAAATCGCTAGAACGCGATTTTATCATTTTTTATTTTTAACTATGTGGCGATAGTCACATAATTAAAAATAAAAACTTGTGAAATATCCCTAGCGGGAATTTCATCATTTTTTATTTATAATTTGGTCTTTAGACCAAATTATAAATAAAAAAATTGATATTACAACCTCATATAAAAATATCTAAATAATAAGATAGTATAGAATGAATAGGATAAACATTTTTAATGTTATAAAAGACGGTTTTCCAAAGCACACTGATTATAGAAAATATGACACAGACAAAGGTGAAATTTTATTAAATGATGAACAATACAAAATTGTGACAGCAGACAAAAATGAAAATATGAGAATCATTGCATGTGCTGGTTCTGGCAAAACAACAACAGTGACATGTAGAATTAGGTACTTATGTGATAATGATATAAATCCATCGTCGATTATATTAACAACATTCAATGTGGATGCGGCAGAATCTATGAAATCTAGAATTCAAACAATATTTAAATATATGCCAAAAATAAGAATAGGCACAATTGACAGTATTGCATATTGTTTTTACATGACATATTTTAAGAAAGAAGGTTATGTAGGTGTGTCTGAATTTTCTACTGAACTATTAAAATTTCTTAATTCACCAGATGGTCATAAAATAACAGATCAATATAAATATTTGTTTTTTGATGAATTCCAAGATTGCAATCAGATTCAATTTGAGATCTTAAAAAAATTCCATGATGCAGGATGTATTATTACTGTAATTGGCGATGATGCACAAAATATTTATCAGTGGAGAGGGAGCAATATTGATTATATACTTAACTTTAATAAACATATTCCAGATGCAGTGACATATAAACTAGTAAATAATTATAGATCGACAGAAGAAATTATCAATTTGGCAAATGCATCAATTGCAAAAAATAAAGATCAAATTCCAAAAGATATGATTGCAACAAGAGAGTCTATTGGATTTAAACCAAGAATTGTAAAATACAGAACAGAAGAACATCAAGCAAATTCTATTATTCAAAAAATATTAAGTTATTATGATAATAATATTCAATATCATGACATTGCTGTTATTTCAAGAACAAACTATTCATTAAAAATCATTGAGGAATGTATTGAAAAATATAACAAATCAAGTCTTAAAAAATTGCCATATATTGCATTAATATCTGATGATATGAAAGATGGTAAACCTAAATTATGTAAAGATCATATATGTCTGACAACAATTCACAAAGCAAAAGGTCTTGAATGGGACACGGTATTTCTTGTTAGTTGCAATGATGATAGATTTCCGGCAGATATTGAAGCTATTGCAATTGAAGAAGAAAGAAGATTATTTTATGTTGCTGTAACAAGAGCAAAAAGACATTTAGAAATATCTTTTACAAATGAGAGTGTAACAAGATTTATATCTGAACTTGACAGAAAATATTATAATTTTATTGACTTCAGAAGTAAATATTTTGATCCAGTTCAAAATAGAGATATGAAATTCAAATCAGCCGTCACAGAATTAATTGATATGTTGGAACAAAAAGATATTGAAAAAATGAGAAGACTTGAAATATTGCCTAAATTAGTTCCAGTGACTGAAAGTGTCGGAAGAGAACATAAGTATCATGATGATATTTCAAAATATTATTTACAAACTGATTTTGGCATTTTTATTGACAGATATATATCCAGATCGTTCGGACTCCAAAACCCTGTGACAAATGGTCTTGAAGATTCAATTGCAAATAGAATTATTAATTCTCTTGTCTTGTTGCCACATGAGTACAATATATATAACAAATATAATGTAAATATATCAAAAAAGTTAACAACTGAATTATTTAGCCATCATATAGACTCAATTATTTTTACTATTGACAGAGATAGTGATGATCCAACTTTTGTCAAGAGCATAGATGATAAAGATAACTATATGTTGAAAAATATCATTAAAAAAATAATTAGTTCATGTAAAAATTTAAATATTGCCCCATCACAATTATTTATTGTGTCAAAAGCATACTTGCCAAATGAATTTGTCGGTCAAATGGTCGAATCATACAAAAAATTTTTAAACCCAACTATTAAAAATGATTTTGACACCCTTAGGAATATTTATAATGTATCAATTTGTCAAAATGTTTATGAAAATAGAAGAAGACTGTTGTATAAAGATGTTTATTCAGAATTTATTTCAAACAAAGAAATTTTTGATGATATTGACAACTGGATTAAAAATTATGTGGAAGATGATATTATAATCAAATTACAGTTGAGAGATACAGACCTAATTATCGATGGCGAGATTGACATGATTGACATGACCACACATACTTTAATTGACTTTAAAACTTCTGTTAATGAATGTAAATTAGAATGGATCATTCAAATGTTGACCTATGTTGCATTACTAAAAAAAATAAATAAATATCAAACAAATTATATTCAGATATATAATCCTTTGCTTGGAAAACTGACAACATTTGACATAAGCGATTGGGACAAGACTGATGAATTATTAGAATTTTTGTCTGAAATCAGAAACTCTAGAATGGCCAGAACAAAAAAACTAGGTCAGTGATATGGTTATTAATCTATTTTGTCTTTGTAATTTTGTTGGTTCATCAATATTATCTGATGTCATGTCAAACCTTGTTATTTCATATTTTGGTGCATCTTTCACACACCAGTTTAAAAATAATTTAATGACATATATGGAATTTTCATATTTGCATATTTCGAATCTGACATCTGTTTTTTCTATTTTTGAATAAAATCTTCCGTCATATCCTTTGATATCTTCTTCCCATCGTTCTAGGATAATTTCGATGGCATCTTCATCATCAACTGAATCGTCATATGTGTAGACTATTGTTCCTAGTCGGGGTTCATTGCATTCAGCTAATACAATTTTACCATCTATTGACATTGATTTTCTTCTCATAAATGTATTGTCCGATATGTTCAGGACTATATTTTTAGTTTCATGTTCCATTTTAAGGTATATATATATTATATGTTTATGATTTTACGGTTTTAGATTCAATTTTTTAATTTATATTTTCGCCTAAAGGCGAAAATATAAATTAAAAAATGATAAAATTCCCGTTAGGGAATTTTACAATTTTTATTATATGTGACAATTCTCGACGAGAAATAAATAATTAAAAAGACTGAAAATGTGAACGGCAATTTTATTCCTTTTATCGAAACAATAATATTTTGAATAAAATATTGTTGTTTTTAACTATTTTGTCGCATTGTGAAGTATAAACAAAGTGCGAGAGTCTTCTCTACTGTGATTGTTGTTTGAACAACAGCATTGAACTTCTGCGTCTCTTCAAACTCCTCACCTCACCGGTGTTGGGAATGGAGATGTCGCTGTAGTCACCATCCGCAGTTCTTGTCGTAGGAAGACGGGTCTGTTCGGGAACAGCTTCGGGGGTGATGGCATCGATCACACGTTTGAGAGCGCCTCTCGCATGCTTGTCAAACATCATACCCTCGCCGCATGCAGGAATTCTGGTGGGAGTCCACAGGGGGGTCTCTTCGCCTTCAGTGCTTTCTACTTCAGTGACGATCTGCTTCGCAATAGTTAAAGGAGCAGGAGCAATCAGGGGTCCGGTCACAGGAGCTGTGATAAGATTGATTACTGCGTAGTTGTTGATGACGATTGACGCCGTCGGGACAGAGCTGGCCATTTTCTCAGTTAAGAGCCGATGGGCAACAAGGGGAGATGGGGTGGGGGTACCGCGCAAAACACAAGTGACAGGAGAGTCAGGTGATTGTATTCTGGAGCGATGTAATAGCGCTTCTGGAAAGTGGGTTTTTTAGCTATTTCAAGATTTCAATTTTTTTATTTATAATTCTGTTCGTCTTAAACAAAAATCGGACTTTCCGAAAAAATACATAAGTAAATCAATATAATATAAAATATGTATGATTCGTCACAAATTGATAGTTATATTACAGATGGCAATAAATATATAACAGAAGGTTATAGAAAATGCAAAACAGTTAATGACTGTTTAAAAAGTCTATTTTATTGGCACAACATGTTACTTGATATATGGACAAGCATTTTTACAATATTACATGCATTCGCAACACTGATAATATTTAATAATTATGATATTCCATTCATATGTCTATTTTTAGTTGCAATCATCCATGCACCACCATCAATTGGATATCATTTATTTGGATGTTCTGGCATGTCGTATGAATCATTTTTATATTGGCAAAGACTCGACTATTCGATGATATTTTTTTCATCTATCTTCTTGAATATCGCACTAGGTTATTATATTTTATCCCCTGTTACTTTAGCAATAAATGTATTACTGATTTTATTTTTATGGTTATATATACAAAAAACAATAATGTTAAACAGAACACCACATATGCGATTGTATGAAATTTCCATATTAGTAACATTATATTTTATACCAGTGTATTATCAAATGTATCATAGTTACATGTCACATACTTTTTTTTATGGTGTTGGAATGATATTATCCCTGTTGTTTGGTGCAATAGTATATGCAATTCAATGGCCAGAGTGTAAAATAAAAAACTTTGTTTTAAACAGCCATGCCATAATGCACATATGTATAAATCTCGCATATCTCTGTGAACATAGATTCATATTAGAAGCATATAAGCAAGTAAATAAATATTCATAACATTTCTATTGTTACCCTAATAATAGAAATTATAACATTTCTATTGTTACCCTAATAATAGAAATTATAACATTTCTATTGTTACCCTAATAATAGAAATTATAACATTTCTATTGTTACCCTAATAATAGAAATTATAACATTTCTATTGTTACCCTAATAATAGAAAT
>Ga0214923_10009192_pt1 | contig 10331 bp, 13 predicted proteins | sample LL1510_MetaG_FD_177993 | JGI IMG/M metagenome (GOLD analysis project Ga0214923, IMG submission 177993) | Freshwater microbial communities from Lake Lanier, Atlanta, Georgia, United States - LL-1510 | ecosystem: Environmental > Aquatic > Freshwater > Lake | place: USA: Georgia | collected...
TGAGAGATGAAAGTATAGGGAAAATACTATAAAGATTAAATGGAACTAATAATATTAGTAGCTTATATAACTATACTTCTCTTGATAAGAAAAAGAAAAACAGAATAAGATTAGTCTAATAATATAGATTCTATCTTATCATTCCTCTTTTCAATCAACCATTCACCATACTTACTTATAGGAACAGTTTCACCACTCATATCAAACATAATATGAATAAAATTATCATAACGCTTCCAACCAATCACAAGAACCGATTCTTTATAAGATAATTTATCCCATACAAACTCCTGTACTAATCTATCTGTTATTATCATTTTAATAATATAGATTCTATTTTCTGATTGAAAATATAAAATTTTCAAATTTTATTATCCAACAATGAATCTGCATACTCTTACCATTATCAAATGGATCATAACATTTACCTAATGTTATATTAGTATAGTCTTTAGTATCTATACAAACCAGTTTCATTTATTTGTTTTTTGATAAAATTTCAAGATTATATACTTAAAAGTAAGGATAGTTGGTGGGTTCAGAGTGGTTATTTTATCAACGATCCGAAATCGTCTGATCCATGAGAACGCTTCGGCTTTTGTTAATCTTTGTTAATTTATGTCCGTCGCATCAATCAAAATTTATCCACAAGGTTTAGAAGTTATCCACAATAATTATATGTTAATTAATGTTAAAAGATTTTAAGTTTAATATATAATTTTATGAAATGGTTAAAAAGATTTAATGAATCTAATCACTCTAATATAGATATTAGTAGAACTGAGATTAATAAATTAAGGGAGTTAAATGATTTTGATTTTTTCAGAACTGAGTCATTAGGTGTTTACATTATTATGGGTAAGAGAAAATCTCTTCCTATGGAGCACATTACTATTACAAAATCCAATAGAGGAGATTTTCAATTAGAAATTAGAAAGAGTTCGGGTTATGAAGGTGGTGGTAATTCTAAATTTCGATTTGAAAAAATAGATGAAATAAAGAAATTTTTATTAGAATATGAGTGGTATGATTTAAAACACTAAATTCCTATTTGATTTAATTTAATTTCTCTGATTGTTCCCAGAATGGTTCCATAATTATAAGATTGATTTTCATCTAATGTAACAAAAAGAATACTAAGTAATTCTTTATAGGGTTCCCATTCTGGGGTGCATTGTATTTCTTTATCTTTTAGGTAAGATTTATGTAGTTCTTGGAAGCGAAAGAATATGACTTTAGTTTCTTCATCATAGACATCATATTGTGTATAGATGATTTCAGGTTTATAGATGCCAGCTTTTAGGACTGGTGATTTATAGGGAGTTTTTTTTATTTTGAAGTTATTCATATAGTCCATCTTTTGATTCGACTAATAGATTTAATTTTTGATTTCTAACAGATTGAATAGAGATATATTTTTCCCAGAAATCTCTTTTAGATATTTTAAAATTTGATTTTAATTTTTGACCATCTGAAACATTAGTTCCATTATGAAATTGATAAGTTTCAAAATTATCTTTATTGTCTTTTATAAATTGGTTAAAGATATAATCTTTATCATTCCAAATCAATTCTGAAAGGTTTTGGATTCCGAAATAAAGTTTTTCGAACTGATTAAATATTTTATCACTCAAACTAATCCTTTCCGACTTTTTTTCCGATATGTTTAAAAAGTTTTTAATTATTTCGGAAAAAGTATCAGCATTAAAATTGATATAAAAAGAGAAGACTTCAAAGTCGTGAAGCATTTCTTCATATGTTTCTTTTGATATATTGTTCTTTAATGTTTTTATATCTTGGAGTGATTCCATTAATATTTTTTGTAGAACTGGATCTTTTTTGATTTCAGTGACGGCTTCTGAAAATGCATCATTGGAAACTATAAATGCATGTGAGTCGTCTAATAGACGTAAAACTTCTGAAGCTCTTTTATTCTTATTAGGTTCAGAGAGTATTTGTTTTAATTCTTTGACTAAGTTATTATTATTTTCGGTTTTCATCTAGTAGATCATTTATTTTTTATCTCTCATTTCTTCGGTTGAATCATGAGAGTATTTGATTTAGTTTTTCATCTCTATGTAAGGATTTTAATTGATTCCATTCGATATATGTTATAGTAAAGTTACAATTATGGAATCTTGTTCCTGATTTCCATTTACCGGAAATTATTCCTTGGAATATTTTATCATTGTTATTTACATCTTGCCAAACGTGATATGATTCTATTTTATAATGTAGTAGATTATCTATTGAATGTCTGCCTTTAAATTTAATTTCTTTCATCTAGTAGATCATTTATTTTATTATCTCTGTTAATCATTCTCATATATTCAGTCCAGGTATATTGTGACATATCATCCGGATTAGATACAATGACTCTTACCCAAGGGCAACTAAGAGTTGCATCTATTAATTCGATATAGGGTACATCACAATCTTTAGTAAATCTACTCGGTCCTACTCAGAGTGAGTATTACAATTTAACTACTGTAAAGGTAAGGAGATTTTCTTTTATTTCCAAATTTAATATATACTAAAAATTGTTAAAAACAATGGCATTAATATTAAGAAGTGATATAGGAAGAAAATTAACTACATCTGAATTAGATGGTAACTTTACTTACTTAGATAATAAACCATCTGGTGGTTCTTCTGGTGGTTATCAAGTATTAGGTAGTTTATTAGTAGATTTAACTTTAGCTACACAATCATTAACATATCCAATACTATATGTAGTAACTAGTGATTCTGATCCACAATTTGCAGAAGGAGATTTTGTAGAAGCAGGTGATGGTATTATAGTTACGGGAACAGCTTCGATTTATTCAATAGTATTTGATTCAACTCAAAATGGTAGAGATACATCAATTTATCGAATCGAATTAACAGATGTTCAAGGCATAATTTATGATCCATTGGGTAATAAAAATAATTTAATTTGTCAAGCTTCTGGAGCTAATGGTGAAATGGCAACTTATTATGATTCAATGGGACCGGAACAAGAAATTACTCTTGTTGGAGATTATAATGTAGTTAAATCAATTCTTTTATTTAATGCGAGTGGTGATATATCAGAGTCAGGTGAATTAGTAGTTTCTACTGGAGAAAAAAGAAGTGGTAAAGAATTATTGAATACTTTCATAAAAGGTGATCCTGATTCAGAAATACTTCAATCATTTACTAATTCAAATGTTTTCTTGGAATATGGTGTAGATAGTAAAGATGCATCTAATCTTATCAGTAATACACTTTATGTAACGGTTAATAAACCTATTAATTCAGGTGAATTAACTCTTAATGTTTATGGTTATAGTTTAGATAGTTTTATATAAAAAAAAATAATTAAAAAAAAATGGCAACATATTCATTAACATTAAGAGAAGGATTGGGAAGAAAGTTATCGATTGAAGAAGTCGATGATAATTTCCTTTATTTACAAGATTTAGCTTTAACTGGTGGAGGTGGTGGTACCGGCCCACAAGGTCTTGTTGGTCCTACTGGACCTCAAGGAGCAACTGGTTCTCAAGGAGCAACTGGTTCTCAAGGAGCAACTGGACCTCAAGGAGCAACTGGACCTCAAGGAGCAACTGGACCTCAAGGAGCAACTGGACCTCAAGGAGCAACTGGTTCTCAAGGAGCAACTGGACCTCAAGGAGCAACTGGACCTGATAGTTATTTAGTTTATATAGCAAAATTGACTTTTTCTATGGGTGGACCTAGTGCAACACAAATTTATAATACAATTGGTAATGGATCTGGTGACGGTGTCAATGATATAGCTTGGGTATATAATTCTTATGTACCAACCGCATATATGACAAGTGGTCCTTTCACTACTAAAACAATTGTAATGCCTTCGGGTAGTGTTGGTGGTGGGCAATATTTTGCTTTCTATGGTGATAGAATATCAGCAACACAATGTTATTTTGATGGTATTAGACCTTCTGATAACTCAACTGGACTTTCATATGCTTTTGATCCACCGGTTGTTTGTGAAATTAGAATTTATAAATAAACAATATAGAAAAAAAAAAGAGTCGAAATCTTGGGTGAGATTTCGACTCTTTTAGTTTTCATAGTGACCCTTGCCAGAGTCAAGATGTTTTCATAAGAAAAAATTAAAACGCTGAGATTATACGTTTTGGTGAAGAATCTTTAGTTAGATTATGCCTGAGGTGCTCTCAGGTTTCCTAACCTATCCACTTCCTTTTGAGAAGTATCTCTTCAATCCCGATTGGTTAGACCAATCACTCCTTGAGCTAACAGCTACTCTCCAGTTAATTATCATACCCAAGCTTGCGACCTGGTTCAGGATTCGACTCCTTATAAGACTTTGGCTAGAATCACATCTGCCTTTCGGGCTTCAGTGGCTACGAACAACTCGTAACTAAGTGGGGATTTTCCACTATTAGCTAGTCAACACTTTCGATTTTATTTTTAAAGTTTTTACGCCAAAAAGTAAAATTTAAGTGCTTGTAGATTCGGTCCAAGACGTGGTTAACTTTCAGTTTCGAAACCTTTTGGGTCCCAAGATGCTGAACGCCTCGGTGAGATGCCTCCATCTCAACCCTTCAAGAAATCTTCTGGACTAAAACTTGGTAGAATTAGCCTAGTCACAACAACAGCACCACCTGTACGAAGGATTGTCTTTCGACTTTAAGACTCCTTTGGAGTTGAAACCCGCAATGGAAATGACCGGTTAAGCCACCTCTTCTTACAGAGTTTCTACGGATTATTCCTATTGTCCTTCCGGACTCAACCTGACGTTCTACAAAACGCCCGGTCACCCCACCAGTTGATCTACAGTGTTACCCTCGACTACTAAGGTGTAGTGGTATTCCGCTTGCCTACTCGAGCTCCCTTTCAGAAGCCGCAAACCCATTTTGCGATTGGATTCACTTTATCCCACTTTCGTGGTTTATTTGAGGACTATAAGCCGCCCATACATCCACACTGGGCGAACCATATGTTTCAGTATATCATTGAAGGATTGATAGTCCACACTGACTACCAACTTGCGTCCCTTGTGAGGGAACCTTACTTATTCAAAGAACGTTTATCAGAGTGTGTAGAATTCTAACACTATACTTTTCTCTCTGACTTTAGTTGCGGGAAGTGGGATCGAACCACTGACCTAAAGGTTATGAGCCTTTCGAGCTACCGCTGCTCTATCCCGCGATGTTTGTAGCGTGTATTGGATTCGAACCGAATGTCTGCCAGCCGAAAAGCTGACTGTCCTGAGCCACTAGACGAACACGCCATATTTTGAGTCCTTTTAATTAAACGATGAACTCTTAATCGTTTTGTTCTTACAAAGATACGGAGATTATTTCAAACCACCAAATCTTTTTTCAAATTTTTTATCTTTGTTTCCGACTGGATTATTTATAGAATACAAAGATACGAAAGTTTTCGAAACTTACAAAATAAATTCATTTTTTGTTTAAAAATGATAAAACACAATTTAGAAGTCAAGACAGGACTCGAACCTGTAACTCTACCGCAATTACGCAGTCTCGTCATACTAATTTCACCACCTGACTAATTTGCTTCTTATTCTAATACCCTTTTATTTCGAAGCCAACCTGCTTATCTTAAAATACGAGTTTCGCAAGGGTACAGGTTATAAAAAGTTGATGTGTAGTTCCGCAAGCTCGTGTGCATCTCAGCCTCTCATGGATTGTGTTTACACATAAAAACTCGACCAAGTTATCCATGATTCCCAACTACGGGTTCAATTTCCCTGAACTACCTTTGAACATTAGTGTTAAAGCTTAGACACCAACTTTATTTTTGTAGTGCGTATTGGATTCGAACCGAATGTCTGCCCTCGGAAAAGAGGACCGTCCTGAGCCGCTAGACGAACGCACCATTATCGAAAATCGGACATACCTCCCTGTCTTATTGGTACCGGCTGTTTACAACCGGCACCCGGGCTACGATCCCGTACTTCTCAATGCGACTTTCTAATCAAACAACAATATGTTAAAGAACTCTTATTCCGTTTTGTTATCACAAAGATAAGGAGAATTTTTGATTCTACAAAATCTTATTTAATTTTTCTTCTCTACTCACCATCTTATAAACTGATACAGTTTTCGAACCCCATCTATTTCTCCACTTTTCTTTATAGCAATATCTATTAGTTCTTGCTAACTTTTGAAAATGGTGTTCTTCTGGTTTCATTTCAACAGAAATGTATCTAACTGATAGATAACCTTCTTTTGATAATTCAAATAGATGTTGAGATATTACTTTTTCTTGATAACCATAAAAGTAAGAACCTGCTCCAAGTTTTTGAATTTTCTTTATTAGAGTTTCAGTTGTAAATTCAACTTCTGACTCTAAAAAGTTTGCTCTTAGGTAATTAACAACATCGTGTTTTTCCCATTGCCATAATGATTTTTTCATAGATTTCCTTTTTAAGTTTAAAGGAAATTACTAACGTGAATTTCATAACGGCTCCACCGATAGTTTAAAGAGTTTCGGAACTCATTTTGATATTACAAAGATAAGGAGATTTTTTCAAACCACCAAATCTTTTTGTGAGGAAAGTAGGAATCGAACCTACACACAAATCTTAATAACTCTACCTACCCAAATCTCAAACCGTTTCGAACCAGTAAGAAACTATTGTAGCTATTTCGGCTTTGGTCTATATAACTGCCCTTCTCCCAACCTGTTATGTCGGGTGCTCTAGCCTGCCTTTCGCCATTTCCTCAATCGTAGTCAGGACAGGAATTGAACCTGTGTGGTGTCTGGAGTGTGCGGTACCTATAACCTAGCTTTTTTATACTCCCTATTCCGAGGATGCTAGTCCCTCTGCGTTTAACCATCTACGCCACCTGACTATAAAGAAAGGACTCCATCGGGTATTTTAAGACCTGCCAGTGCAATTAAATCACGTATGCGTGCCTCCTTTCTATTTTCAAACAACTTGACAAAGATACGGAATCCTTTTTAATTTACCAAACTAGTAGATAATTCTACATAACTCTTTTCTAAATCAAAATCATTGATTCTCCAACTCCTAAGTATAGGTTCCAACATAGGAAATGTTTCTCTTAGAACCTTATTAGCTTCTGTTAATTCTTCATTGGTTCGACGGAATTTACCATCTTCTGATGGGTTGCCATCTTTATCGCAATTAATCATTAAATCACAATCAGCCTTTCCAGAAATGCTATCATAATCAGCCTCAACCATTTCAACGGCTTTTTGGATTTGTTCTTTAAGTGTTAAAGAATTAAAATTACAATCCGTAAGAAATTCTATTTTTGTCATATTTTATTTTTTATTTAATTAACTATCTATGTTGCATGTTTAAGTATTTCATCAAGATTCACAATAACTGAATAAAGAGAATAAAGTCTATCAGAAAGATTTTCAGAATCAAAATCGTGAGTTAAGGGGTCAATTCCTTTTTTAGAAGGAATGTCAATGATAATTTTTGGATTATCTAGAATAGTTTGTAAAAAGTCCATATTGTTTGATTTTAATCACGAATATAGGAAAGATTTTTCAATTTTCCAAATCGGTAAAAAATCAGTAAGATATATAAGTTATATGTATCTTAAAAGATTTATTAGTATTATACTTTGTATAGTTTGTAATGTAAATTTGTTATTTAGTCAAGGATTAAATGAAATTGATTTGAAATTACAATTCATAAAAGAATTTAAGAAAATCAATCCTAAGATTGAATACTTATCTGATATAGATACTTTAAGTAAATTTCAATCTATTTATTTATCTGAGCGTCAAAACTTGGCTACTACTAAATGTGATTTAGCTGATAGTTTATCAACACCTCAAAAACGAATGAACATTTTAATTGGTAATAAATGGAAATATTGTAATGAGATTTATTATCGTGGTGAAAAAGAGATATGGTATAAATATCGTCAAGAAAAATGGTTTGTAGTTTATTTAATATCAGTGTTACAAGAATCTAAGATGTATCGAAAGATATTTCTGGATGAAAGATATGAATACTATGGGTTAAACTTCACTTTTAGTGAAAAGGGTGATATTATATTCGTTATGGATTTTATTACTAAATAGAACGTGTTATTTCCAATTAATCAAACTATTTTTTACCCATCTACCAGATTTAGTCATTATAATATAAACGCCACTCGGTAAATTATTATAATCTAAAATCACGGGTTTTAATGATATATCCCATATTTTAACCGGTGGATCCTTTTTAGAATCCCAATTCTCAATACCTAATCTTTTATAAATCTTGATTAGTTTTGAAAAAGTCTCATAACAATCTTGTCCAGGATATTTAACATATAGTTGTATTGAATAATCACCAGTAGAATTATAAATATGAGAGTACTCAATATTTGATTCAACAACCGTATCTAAACCATCACCCCATAATAATCGACAAAATAAACTATCAGGATTAAATTGAGGTGTCACTCTAATAGTATCTCCTACATAACCTATAAGTGATGAAATGGATATATCACCAGTTATTTCTGGCATTATCGGAGTCTCGGCAACAAGTGTTTTAACCCAACCATTTTGAAAACCATCTTGTGGAAATAATAATTTAATATAACAAATTCCTCTTGGTATATTGAAATTAGCATCTTGTGGATGGAATCTAAATAAACCTTGTTTAAAAAAAGTAGATGTTGAATTATAAATATCATACATTATCTTAGGTGTTATGGTATCTAAAGTACCCATTGATAAATCAACCGAATCTTCACAATTATAAGCAAACCACCCAACCGATAATTGTGGATAAACTCTGATAATAAATCTTGGATTAATTGAATCCGAATATGAGAATGATATTGTGGTTGGTGAATGTATAAACCAACTTTTACCTGTTAATCTGTCATAAATAGTGGGAACTGAATGAAGTGTATCTATGGGCCCTAAATCCCAAAGTTTAAGAGTTATATTATTATCATTACCAGGTAGAATGTGTAAGGGAGTTTCTCTGGTTTGAATATACATTAGAGGTTGGGAATTAATAGAATACCAATAAATGGAATCTAAAGTATAAACGGTTGGGTATCCATTTTGTGATGGAAATTTAATACCATCCCACATAAAATCATATTGAAGAGTAGCATCTGAATTATAAAGAATGGTGGTAGAATCGGATAGTGAATTTCCGTTAATAGCTTTGATGGCTATTTGTGATTTAGATTGTAGGAATAAAAAAAGTAATAATAGTGTTAGTAGATTCTTCATATAAATAAATTAGTGTTGGTTTAGGATTTAACCTGGAATTCTACTATTGTAAGAAACCAACTATAAAAGATATATGAAAACCTTTAAATAAGTTTATTCAATTTTTAAACTATCGAAACTATAACACCATTACAAACAGTGATTGTATTAGCACCAGCAGTAAATGTACCATTAGCACCAAAGTTAGTTCCACAGTTAGGTGAGAACGAACCAGCTATTAATAAGTGTTGAGTTAGTGTTGTATCATTTTGATTAAGGAGTGTTAAATTATGACCACCCAATATAACTGAATTACAAGATTGTGATCCAATAATGTTACGACAACCACCCAATATCGATGAATCACGAGAATAACTTGATATTGTATTGCAATATCCACCGACTAAATTTGAACGATAAGAAAAACAAGATATGTTGTTACAAAAACCTCCAATGGTAGATGCTATACCTGAATTACAAGATATACTATTACAATACCCACCTATCATAGATGAATAACCAGAGTTACAAGCTTTATTAAAATATCCGCCAAGAATCGATGCATGACTAGAACAAGAAAGTGTATTATAATAACCACCTATTATTGATGAATATCTTGAACAACAAGATGTTAGATTGCACTTACCTCCAACGATAGATGATTGATTAGAACAAGAAAGTGTATTACAACATCCACCAACTATTGATGAAAAATCGGAATAATAAGATAATGTATTTATTTTACCTCCCATTATTGATGAATATCTAGAACAACAAGTTAATGTATTACATTGACCACCAATTATACTCGATTTATCAGACTTAATTGAGAGTGTATTATAGCTACCACCGACTATTGATGAAAGATATGTATAATAACATAATGTATTACAAACTCCACCTATTATAGTTGACTCACCTGAATTATAGCGAATTAAATTACTAAAACCACCAACAATCGTTGAGAATGATGATTTATATAATTGATTACAATATCCACCAACAATACTTGAATTATAAACATTTACACAAATTTTATTTTTACAACCTCCAAGTATTGATGAATTATTAGAATTAAATTGTAAATTATTACATCTACCACCCACAATTGAACTCACTCTAGAACAATC
>Ga0214923_10009193_pt1 | contig 10330 bp, 8 predicted proteins | sample LL1510_MetaG_FD_177993 | JGI IMG/M metagenome (GOLD analysis project Ga0214923, IMG submission 177993) | Freshwater microbial communities from Lake Lanier, Atlanta, Georgia, United States - LL-1510 | ecosystem: Environmental > Aquatic > Freshwater > Lake | place: USA: Georgia | collected 2015-10-15
AGAGGAGAAATCGCTAAGGCAAGCCCTAAAAAAAACTGTGCAAAATGTGTGAATCGTTTTGTGAGAGAATAAAAAAAAATGAGCGTAAGGGCTACCGGTGCTAACCAAAAACAGAGCTGATTGATGAAAAGCGTCAACACCACAAAAAGCAGAGCACTCAGAGCACACAAGAAAATGGCACCCCCTTTTTTTACTAACCCCTGCCGCTTGGCAGTCCGAGGATTGCGCCGATCTATTTCCCAATCAACAATACGATTAAAACTCATCGCTGCCGTACGTGCTAAGACCATGCATCCTATAATCAAAGCAAAAAGACACCATCCAGGCCAACCATGAGCAGCAACCACCATGGAGCCAAGGGCAAAAGGCAAGGCAAAGAGTGTGTGAGAAAAACGGATGAAGGTGAGGAAGTTTTTCAATTGTGACACGATATTTGTTAGTGAGACTTATTCGTATCGACCACCTGAGCAGAGGAAGCCCCCCCAATAAAGGCCATTCCTGCTACCTGACGCTTGAGAAATTCACTTGCTAAAGCCCGGTAGGCTACTGCCCCTGGCCCCTTGGAATCGTACTCCAAAATTGTCTGACTAAAACTCGGCGCCTCGCTAATACGAATCGATCTTGGAATGACGGTATCAAAAACAACCTCCTGAAAATGTGTGCGCACATCTTTCATGACAGCACTACTTAAATTAGTACGCATATCAAACATCGTCATGAGCAGTCCCGTCATGGCGAGTGCAGGGTTGATACCTGTTTTGCGGAGTTGTTCCATGACGCCCACAAGCTTCCCAAGGCCCTCTAATGCGTAGTATTCACATTGAATGGGAATGAGCACTTCATCGGCCGCAGTCAGAGCATTAGACATGAGCACCCCGAGCGAGGGTGGTGAATCAATGAAGATATAGGAAAAGCGACCTGACTTTTTCACCTCATCTAACATGATTTTTAGTTGGATGAGATGCTGATCATGGCGTGCAATATCAATTTCAGCGCCCGCTAGTTCTAAATCAGCAGGGATAAGCGCTAAATGAGCTAAGCGCGTGGAGGTAATGAGATCTTTCATAGGGATCTCTCCGATGAGCCCACGATACAAACCGCCCTCCTCTACTCCTTCAAAGCCAAGAGCACTCGAAGCATTAGCCTGGGGATCAAGATCAATAACTAAGATGGAATGACCCTCTTCTGCAAGAGCTGCTGCCAGATTCACGGTGGTTGTTGTCTTACCTACACCTCCTTTTTGATTTGCAACGGCTATGATTTTTGTCGGCATAAGGAGCACAAATCATAAACAGAAAACGGAGAAAGAACACGAAGAATTCTTAACTTGAAATATCCGGGTTAAAGAAATTTTAATTTTTTGGCAGCAAAAGCGAGCATTTGAAAGAGTAATGCGCCATGGCTCCAGCGACTGATATTTGTCGCGCCATAAGTTCTCTCTCGGTAACGCACAGGAATATCACGAATTTTTAGATTCAATTTGCTTGCCCCAAAGAGAAGATCAAAATCTCCAAAAGGATCAAAATTTCCAAAATAATTTCGATGAGCCGCAATTTTTAAATAATTCTCGCGCGTGAGCACCTTAGTGCCACATAGCGTATCCTTAATCTGCTGTCCGAGCAGCCAGGAAAAAGCAATTCCAAAAAATTTGTTCGCACAGAGATTTAAAAATTGCATCGCCTTTTTTTCCATTGGGTAGACCAAGCGACTTCCATTGGCAAATTCGCACCTACCACTTGCAAGAGCGTGATAAAATTTTGGAAGATCCTCGGGAGGCATTGTTAAATCGGCATCTAAGATCATGAAAATATCTCCCTCTGCCATAGCGTAGCCTGTTCGTACAGCATCTCCCTTGCCGCGTCCTTGCTGTTGAGCTTTTTTGATACGGAGATGAGGATGCGCTGTTGCTATGTTTTCAATGACCTCCCAGGTATTATCGGTAGAATGACCTTCTACAAAAATAAACTCCATCCATGTTCCCATCTTTGGGGTTCGTTCGAGTGCTGCTGCGATATTACCTGATTCATTCCGGGCAGGAACAATGATGGAGACACTTTTTTCATGAATTGATGGTTTGGGCGCTGGTCGTGCCACAAAAATAAGCGCCAAGCAGCAACAAGGAAGCATGGGGGCTATCCAGCGATTGAGAAAAGAAGAAACGAGTGGAATATCGACAGGGCAGAGAATACGGGCTTCGCTACGAATAATTTCCCAGGATGCTAGCTCCAGAAGATTAGTGATGTCATGTCGTGACAGCCAATTGGCAGGTGCTTCTCGAACACGAAAGCCAAAAAACGTTGCTAGTGCTAGTAATGGGCGCCACAGGGTATTATAACAATTAATCACCAAGCGCGTCGAAGGAACCGCGTAGGAATAAATATTTTCCAAAACGGCTTGCACGTCCCCTACGTGATGAAGCATGTCAGATAAGACGACATAGTCAGGGGCAATGGGTGGAATATAATTTTCTAACGATGCGACAATAAATGTATCGCTCTTATCTCTATCAAGGGCCTCTGCAATTGCATCTTCATTCGAGTCGACGCCGATTTTTTTACCTCCATGGAGCATCTTAAGCAAAACACCATTGCCACAGCCTAAGACTAAAAGCGAGGCTTGTTGTGGAATAATGAGATTAAGGTAATGGGCAATCGTCTTACGGTACAACTGCGATAATTGGGATGAACTCTTGTGATGTGCAAACATTTTTAGGAAAGGATAATCATGGAGGGAATTCTTGCAATCACTTTGAAATAATTACAAATTAAGGTTTGATTTCATTGAGTTTAATATTAGGTTATTCAAAATATCTTGGTAAAAATAAAAATCTACTCTGATATTTTCACACAAATTCACCCCATGTACCCCATTTAGTATAAAACATAAACTACTATGAAACTCATAACCCTCCTACTCTCACTCACATTAGCAGCCTCGGCAACCCTCTTTTCTCAAGAAGCCGATAACGTAAAAAATAACTATCAATTTTCGTCTTGTAATGGATTTGCAGAATTTTCTTTTTCTAGTGATGCTTTACCTACCACTACCAACCCCATAGCGATTAGTGTCCATAAAAATGATCTCTTAAACATTGTTTGTCTCTCTCCTGTGCGTCCTTTTACTAATCTTTCTATCTTTCATCCTCCTACCGATTCTCCTCTGCCGCCTATTTCGGAGCCTATGCCTCTTATGCAAACAATTGTTTTTCCGTTTCCGGAGATCCAAACATTTATGCGCTTAAAGTATGACCCAGCACTCAATTCTCCTCGACAAAACCTCCTCAGCTATAACTCGTCCAATGACTGTTACCTGTATAATGATGAAATTGAGCCATCTGTTGAGAATACACCTACTCTCAATAGTGTAAACCAAATCGTGGCATTTAAAGCGAAAGAAGTAGGTGAGCAAAAAATCATACTCTCCTTAACTCTTATGGATTGCCAAAGTAACCCACAACCAATAAGAGGAGTAAGGCCATTCTACGTTACGATCAATGTAACGATTACCCCATAATATCATCTTCTCATCTTTGAAAAAACTCGCCTGATGCACATCACGGCGAGTTTTTTTTTGCCTTTTACATGACCAGCATCATGATAACCTTTTTAGCGCCATGAACCTTACTTCATCTCACGAACACGATTTTTGGAGGAAGCTGTTTTATTTTTTACTCCTCCTCCTTGCCATAGGCGTCTATTTTTATGGCTTAGGAAGTGATCACATTGCTACTAACGGAGATGAACTTCTCTATGCTCAAATTGCGAGAGCCACGGCCCTCAGTGGCCACTGGCTTCCCTTAGTGTCACCGATTGCACGACTACAAAACACAAAACCTCCGCTCCTTTTTTGGCAAGGAATCCTCTCAACTCATTGGGCTCACGATTGGAGTCTCTTTGCTCTTCGCTGGCCCAGTGTCCTCTATACACTACTCACGGCGCTCCTCATTGCTCTCATAGGAAAGGAGCTTTTTAAAAAGAAGGACCCTTCTCTTCATGCAGCGCTCATTTTCCTGAGCTTCTTTGGAATTTTTCGTTATGGACGTTGTTTTCTTACTAGCGCCCCGGAGGTCTTTTGGCTTTCACTCCCCTGCTTGCTCATACTTGCCTGGCCTCGTCCTATGAGCTCATGGAAGGCTCTGCCTCTGCTTGGTATCATTATTGGGATTGGGTTACTTTATAAATCATTCATGCTAGTTGTCCCTGTTTTCACCGTTCTTAGCTGGTGGTCTCTACAAGAACGAGCGTATCAATGGAAGGCTTGGATCCGTGCTGATCTAGGAAAGATTATGATCCTTGCAGCTGTGGCTCTCGCCGTTTTTAGCCTCTGGTTTCTCCTAGATCCGCACCCTGAAGCAATTTTTAAACAATTTATCCTCAAGGAAAATTTCGGGAAATTTGATCCAGGGACAGGTAGCTATCTCTATAATTTTTTTATTGGCAACTCTAGCATCTGGCGCAACGTGATCGCCTATCCGCTCAATGCTGGTTTACTCGCTCCAGCAGTTATTGCTCTTTTCATCCTCCCTCTGCGCAATACCCAGCAGGCCTCGACTCGTGCGGGAACTTTCGAAATTCTCAAGGCCTCTTCCTTCATAAAGTTAACCCGGATATTTCATAACGATCTACTGCGGAGCTCGGGAAGCCAGATGGATGCTGCGTTGATCTCGAAGTCTGCCTCGGGCAGTATGGACTCATACAGCCGTTGTCAGACTTCATCACTCGCCTTACCCTATCAGCCTTTGAGGCCTCCTCGTCACGATCAGTATGAAATATCCGGATTAAAATCTTTTTTTAAATCTCTTGCTCCAATCCCTCTCTATGAAAAACGCCTTTGGATGTGGCTCGTGACTATTTTTATTATTTTCTCACTACCCAATCAGCGTGATGAACGTTATCTCCTTCTTGGTATGCCTCCCTTGGCCCTTCTACTTTCCATTTATTGGAATAGGATTCCGCGCTTAGCTTTAGCCCTCTCTCTCTTTGCGGTTGCTGTGATTGCCACTGGGCTTGGTGGCTTGGGGCTCTTGTTAGAACATCACTTGGGGTCATCGTCCTGGGGGCCTTATCATTATCCCTTGGGCTATTGGGTTATCATTTTTGGTACTGTGATTTTTTCTCTTTTGGGAATATATCGGGCTACCTGGACACGAGCTTTTGTTCTTCCTGGCATTTTTTTGCTCTATTTTTGTTATGCCTCTTTTCTCTGGCCTTTTGATGGCCCCATGGGGCACTTTAATAAAGCCTCTCAGGACCTTGCTCGTTACAAGCGTATTTGGGTTCCCATCAATTTCAATGCTCGCGAAGAGTCGTACCGATTTCTTTTACCCAATGCGGTGACGTTAATCCCTTATGATTATCGTGCCTCAATCACAATCCATGATATGCAACAACACGTACCACGCTTTATCATCAGCCTTCCACTCAATGATCAGAGCGGAGAAGATCTTCATGAGGGGATTCTCATAGGACGCCGTCTCAATCTCATTGATCGCTTTAACGCCCAAGAAACTCGCGCTATGTTACTAGGGAATCTTACTCAATATCTCTTCCACCAAGATTTGCTTATCGAAGGAAAAGTGATGAAGAAGGCGCCTGTTTCCTTGTAACAAAAAGAGAAGGAATCCCAAAGATCATCGCCAGAATGGCATAGATTGGATCTATCAAATAATCCCAAAGATTGGTTGATTCTTGGAGTTGCAAATCATAAGCGGCAAGAGCGAGGAGCAAAAGAATTGCAAAACGATTTTTAGTAAGAAGGAGCACCAAGGTCAGGAAGCAAAAACCAAGAAAAAAATACCTGTTTCCCCATCCCCAACAGTAAGGATCAATATGGCCTAAACCTAATGCTGCAGGATATAAAAGCAGGCTAGAACTCATTCCAAAAATCCAAAGAGTCCTCCACTCACTACGTAAAAAAAGCTGACAAGAAAACAGGCGGTCTATCATCACAATGACCAAGAGACCGATGAGAGGAAGACTTGCTGACCTCATCAAACTTGAGGTCCAAAGAGCTAAAGAAACCCATCCTATCTCTGTACAAATGATGGGAAGGAATAAAATACCAGCCACAAGGAGTCCTACAAAAAAAAATGGAACAACAGGAGAAATAAAGAATCGATTTTTTTGAATTTTTTTTTGTAGGAAAGTCATGATGACTAACCATGGTAGGACTGAATGGAGAAAAGAAGTCATCATGGCGTGCTTGTCGTGGTAGAAATTAGTACAGGAGTATCGTGAGAACATTGTTGACTCACCCAAGCGTCATTAAAAACAACGTGATGGATATGACGGCGCTGCCAGCTATAGAGCAGATGAATGAGCCCATCACGAGATCTAAAAAAATAAGGGTAACAAAAATCGCCATTCGGTTCTTGAATAATCGTGGCCATTGTGCTCCAGGTTTCGCCCTCATCATTTGAGATCGCAAGCCTCAGTGTGTCGCGCGAACTGCTAGAGTCATTGAAGGCGAGGAGTAAAGAGCCATTCAATAAGCGAAGTGAAGCAACGCCTGCGTCATAATTAGGCAGGGAGGTTGGTTTTGGTAACGACCAGGTCCGGCAACCATCATCACTCTGTGAGCTCCAAATTTTTTGTGACGTATAGTAGTCACGAGAGAAAGCTATAGCCTTCTTTTCATTAAGTCCTGTCAGCGAAGGTTGGAACAAAGAGCATCCACCTGCAATCCGGCTCTTTTTCACAACCCAGGAGTGATCTTCATCTGGAGAGAGCCAGAGAAGCTCAGGGAATTTCCCTAAGAATTCTTGATAGATAGGGATAACCCATCCCCCTCCAACGAGCGGAACAGGTGCATTTTTTACTAACTCACTCAAATTAAAACACGGACTTAGAAAAAGGGATCTGCTTTTCCCCCAATGATCGCCACCATCTTGAGAAGAGGTCATGTTTAAACTGCTTCCCGACCACTTCCCGATAGTAATTGTGCTGTAGATTAAATGAAGAATGCCATCCTCTCGTGCAAAAAGGAGAGCATTGCCAAGCCCTTTGACATAGATGCCGAGATCTTTAGCAGCCTGAGATCGGCTCATGATAACGCTCGGCTCGGACCATCTGAGAGAGTTTTTTGTTTTTGTCGAAAAATAAATATTCACATCGCCAGCAAGCTCTGTGCTTCCTGCGTACCATGTTGCCGCAAGACTTCCATCCAAGAGTTCTGTGATCGATGCTACATGAGCCATCGCATACGTTGATTCGGGATCAATAACTTCCTCGAGATAGAATGACTGCTGCTTTTCAGGCAAGGAATCGCCTGCAGGAAGCTCTAAGTCTAGAGGCAAAGAAACATACTTCTCTCTTTTTAAAAATGAAACTGCCGAGAGAACAAATAAAAGAAAAATGAAAACAATCCATACCCATGGCTTTGATATGTGAGGTCGTTGCATAGGTCACAGATTAGGAGAAGGCGCATCAACATCAAAACAAAAAACAAGGTTTTCCTGATTTATACTTATTACGAACATGCTTATTTTTCTTCTAACAAAGCACGCATGGAGGCGAAGGCGTTGTCAACATCTGTTGACTCCAGGGGACGGCTTAAGATCTCTTCGATGCTAGCTTCTTCGACTCCCTTCCCTGCAATTTCCAAAAGAAAAGAACTTGGTTGGCAGGAGATGACCGTTCCAAACTTTTTGCGTGTACGGCAGTAGGTGATGGTTAAGTTTTGTTTGGCACGTGTCATCCCCACATAACAAAGACGTCGTTCTTCTTCGATGTTGCCTTCTTCTTGCGAACGTGCATGAGGAAGTAATCCCTCCTCTAAGCCAACAAGATAAACACATTCAAATTCTAATCCCTTCGCTGCATGGAGGGTGATTAAGGTCACTCCATGACTTTCTTCTTTTTTTTCCTCTTTTTCTCGTTCAAGTGACATGCTATCGAGAAATCCCTGCACACCATTACGACGGTTTTTTGCGACGTAGTCACCCATGCTTTCGAGTAATTCTCGAACATTGTTCTCACGCTGATCTGCTTCTGCTCCCGTCTTACATGATTTTCGTAAATCTTCGTTGTAGCCACATTCTTGTAAAATTTCACGGAGCAACAAGGAGGGATCTTGACCAGGAGTTTGCAAACGAATTTGATAAGCTCCCCATTCCTCTGCAAAGCGTGTAATGGCTTCTGTGGTTTTGGAAGAACCATGGGATTGTTCTTCTGGATCTAAAATGACTGCACAAAGAGAGGTTTTTTTGAGTGCAGAGGTTTCTAGTAAAAGTTGCAAAGTAACTTTTCCAATGCCACGCGGTGGACTTGCTAGAACACGTAAGAGAGCATTGTCATCATCAGGATTTAAGAGTGCGGTGAGGTAGGCCATGACATCACGAATTTCTCGGCGATCAAAAAAACTCTTTCCACCCACAACTCGGTAAGGGATTTTTCTTTCGCGTAGCATCGTTTCAAAGATGCGCGATTGTGCATTCATGCGGTAGAGAACAGCGATATGATCCCATTTTTCAGGACCAAGCATCATGATTTCATCTGCAATAAATTCTGCTTCTGTAGCGTCATCAGCGCTACTGAGAATACGAATAGATTCTCCTTCCTTCTGATCGCTCCAGAGATTTTTTTGATGGCGCCTCCCATTGTGCTTAATCAGACGATTGGCAGCGGCTAAAATGAGATCGGTACTGCGATAGTTTTGCTCCAGCTTAATGATCGTAGGATTGGAGAAATGCCGTTCAAATTCCAGCAGATTCGCGCTCTGAGCGCCACGCCATCCGTAGATACTTTGATCATCATCACCCACCACACAAAGATTCACAGGCTCACCCACCAGGCGTGTGATGAGATCAAGCTGGAGCATGTTCGTGTCTTGAAATTCATCAATAAGGATATAGCGATAGCACTCCTGCCAATAGCGACGGACCTCTTCGTGTTCGACGAGTACATTACGAGCGTAGAGGAGGAGATCATCAAAATCCATGCTGTTGAGTGATCGCAAATCTGCTTGATAGCGTGTAAAAAGGCTTTCTACCGCTGTTGGCATACTCGTAATCACAGCACATTGATTTTTGACTTTGCTAATAGAGGCAGAGGCAATCTGGGGATTAATCGGATTTTTAGCATCATGAATGCGGGCCGCAATTTTTTTTATCAGCCCCATTTTTTCTGACTCATCGAGAATGCTAAAATTGTCTTTGTATCCCAGAAGAGTTGCATCACGACGCAAGAGACGCACACAGAGCGAATGAAATGTGGAGAGCGTCATCGCCTTGCTCTTCTCTGCTCCTAATATGGTCGTGACACGCTCCCGCATTTCGCGCGCTGCTTTATTCGTGAAGGTCACGGCTAAAATCGAACACGGATCCACTCCCTGCGAGACAAGCCATGCGATGCGTGCGGTGAGCACACGCGTCTTGCCGGTCCCTGCGCCAGCCAAAATAAGCAAGGCTCCCTCAGAATGCGTGGCCGCACGGTATTGTTCGGCATTAAGATCAAAAAGACGGAAACGACTCATAAAATAGACTCAAAAAAATTCTAAAATCGCTCGTGACGTCCTCGCGCTGCTACCCGCGACCTCAAGCAGTGAGAGAGACTCATGGATTCCTTGGGTCTTGTGCGACATCGATTGTATCGATTTTTTGACAATGCTGTTCATTAAGGATGGATCATTGTTCGGTGCAGCGTCATTTTTTGCAACAGCGTTGCGGCAAAGGCATTCACTACGTCTGGGTAGAGTTCATGCTCGGCTTCTTGGATCCGCGCATGGAGGGTCTCGGCGCTATCGGTTTGAAAAATAGGAACGCGTCTTTGGCCTAAAATTTCCCCCGTATCCACACCATCGTCCACAAGATGCACCGTGCATCCACTTTCACTTGCGCCCGCATCAATGGCTTGCTTCCATGCCGCAAGCCCTGGGAAATGGGGTAAGAGCGAGGGATGGATATTGATAATCCTTTGTGAATAGGCCGCAAGAAGTGGCGCATGAAGGACACGCATGAAACCGGCTAAGGCAATAAAATCAATCTTGGCTGTATGTAGGAATGCCGCGAGTCGCTCCTCGCTCTCTTGCGAAAACTTCGTCTTAAAAGGACCAGGATCAAAAAAACACGCAGCAATACCAAATTCCTCTCCCAATCTTAATATCCCTGCATCCTCCTTATCGGAAATCAGGAGAGCCGGCTCATAGTGACATTCTATTTGTTGCGCAGACTCAATGAGAGCTCTCGCATTGGAGCCTTTGCCAGAGCCGAGGATGGCCAGTCGAAGAGGAGGAGATGTCTGTTGTGTCAAGAAGAGAAATCGTTGCTAGGCTCAAAAGCATGTCAGGAAAGAAGAAACAAGTGTGTCATATATCATTTTGATTGTACATCCTC
>Ga0214923_10009194_pt1 | contig 10329 bp, 1 predicted proteins | sample LL1510_MetaG_FD_177993 | JGI IMG/M metagenome (GOLD analysis project Ga0214923, IMG submission 177993) | Freshwater microbial communities from Lake Lanier, Atlanta, Georgia, United States - LL-1510 | ecosystem: Environmental > Aquatic > Freshwater > Lake | place: USA: Georgia | collected 2015-10-15
AGCAGAAAAGGAAGTATGAACATCAGCCACTACTTTAGCCTCACCGACTCTGTAAACGAGGGTACCATATGGAATACCGTCGTAGTTTTGTTTAAAATATGTAACACCACTGTCGTTAGTTGCGATAATAGCTCTGGCACCATCACTGCCTCTCAATGCATTAACGATTGAAACTGGGTAAATGGATACTCCTAATGAATTAGTCACAGAGGCAGAAAAGATTTCATCACCTCCCCAGGTGTTTAGAACAAGAGACTCAGGCCATGAGTATCGGGAGGTGACGAGGGTTCCGTTTGATCCTAAATTATAATCGGTGTAGGAAAATGCGCCTCCGACATTTTTATTTCTCACTTCATTTGGTAGGCATTTAAATTTGTTGACCAAATCATTTACGTTAAATCTGGATGGACCACTTGTTGAGTTTGTGCCTCCGACCGCTTCGGCAACGTGGAATAAGGATTTTAGACTAATTGGGGGAGTAACGTTAGGTAATAAAGTTGCCGCAAAATCAAGTGTTTCCTTAGCAGAAGTATAGGGTCTTGTTGTATCTGCTGGAGTACCTGTTTGGTTATACTGCATAGCATATAAAAGATAACTAATAACAGCGATACGTTGACTTTCGGATCCTACTGGTACAGAAGTAGTTGATGCTAATTGATTTAAAGTGCGGTATCTATTGTTTACGTTGGTAACAAAAGTGGATTGACCAATAGTTTCTTGATAAATAGATAAGAAAGCATCTACAAGCTTGCGGTTATTTGTCACATTAGTTTCGGAAAAAGGGACAAAAGTAAATACAGTTCCGTTAGAGGTTAAATCGGAGAACATATATATGTCGACAATTTCGTCGTATTTCCATCCTGCAGCAGCGGCGTTTGCTGCGCTAAGAGGAGTTGCAGTAGTAGCAAAATAGTTATATACGTCTTCTAAAGAAACACCGATCAAACGTAATTGGGTTGTATTTAAACCAAACTCAACAAGACTCTTTACGCCCTTGGGCAAACTTGTCAATGAGGAAAGTAAATTATCACCGTTCAGTGAACCATCGACAGTTGAGGTAGCACCATTTAGATAATAGATTGTATCGTTACTAATTACTGAATCAACCTTATAGGTTAAAGGAGTTTTAGCAGTTGAAATGATGTAATCAATAACTTCTTTAAGGGAAAATCCTGCGGTGGAGTTATTTGATAGCGAAATTGCTGTCCGTGTGTATGTGATTGCAGTTCCATTGTTGCTGGTTACAGTTGATTGAGCAGTTGACCAAGCATAATAGTTTCCAGTTAAGCCAGATGAGGTGCGAATTGCATGTGCCGGTTTAGTTACCTTGGTAAGTAACCATAATTTTGCTAGGTATTTGGTTGTTGCTGATGAACTGCTTAATTGTGGATAAACACTATTACTATTGGTAAGGGCACCATCTACATTTACTGCATAAAGTAAGTCACTCACTGAAGTTGAATCAAATACAGCGAGATTTATAGCGGCGGCAGTTGTGCCGAAAATGACTTGTCTGTGTAAATCATATTGTGTTCTACGTGCTAATGATAGCTTTAAGCTAAGGGATTCCTCAGATACGTCAGCAGTAATCATATGAGTGTAAGCAATCAATTGACCATAAGTGATAACATTTAATATGGAAGATAAAGATAAATTGGCGCGGATGAACATGCATAGGGCAAGTTCTTGTCCAGGGGACATGGCTTGTCCGGTTTTCATGGTGTTGTCATTTAACGGGTTGTTGTTGTAACTACCGGCATAGATGGCTTTTCCATTTGCATCGGTGTAGGTGTCATTTTTATGAGTAGAAAGTGCTTTGAATGCAATGACTTCGCCGCAAACTTCAATTAAATCACGTACAAGGGCAGTTTCTTCAGCAACAGTGGGGTTGTCACCGGAAAATAAATCAGCAACAGCAAGTTTGGCTAAAATAGCTTTCATTGCATCAGGGAGAGAGTTAGACTGGGTAGCCATTATAGAATACAACCAGATATTTTTTCATGCAAAAATAAAACGCCTAAATCTACGTAACGCAAAAATAATTCCATGTAAGCCCAATGCCGAAAAAGACGATTATTATTATGTATAATAGTGTATTATGCGTGAAATAAGTCACATTGTTCCAACTGCGGAAAATGTATATTTAGAAAATGTGAAAATTGTATTTTATGCTAAATCCGAATGCTTCCGAACATCCGCGACATACAAAATTACAGGAAATAATAAATACACGCACACTGATATTCCATTGCAAAACATCAAAGTAATAAATTTTCACAGTTTAGAAGCAATCTTTCCTAAATTAACAGAAACCGGAATCTATACATTCACTATTCATTGTGATGAAAATCGACCAATTGTAGAATCCGGTGAACCTGCACAACCGCGTCAACTGGAATCAAAAGCGTTTGCGGGAATTTTAGCAGCATTCACACAGAGCAACAATCTAACAAATAATATAACATTTGAAGCTGAAACTGACCACCATACTGAAGATGAATCCGATGTGATTGTATGCAACCACGAATTCACCTGGTATCCTAGTATCCAGTCCGATGCAATGACCATTGTTACATCATGTGAAGGAGGGGAGACAATACATATTTACGGAAACGGCTTTTCATCATCCGCAAAACTTATGATAGGCGACAACGAGCTAGTTACACAATTCGTCTCCGAAAAACAGTTGACCGCCATATTACCCGCATTTGATTCACATAGTCAAGTGAATATTGGAGTGAAATCAAACGGAGCGGTCGTCCTATCAAATATAAACTACACCTATAAATTGCCCGAATGCAATCATATATCAACCAACAAAATAGCCATCAACAGTTCTCAAGCCATTGATATGATTGGGTCATATTTTTTGAAAAATGAAACCGCCATCATGATGAAGGTGATGCTGAACGATATTCCGTGCAAAAATGTAAACGTGAACGATGATAAGCAATTATCGTTTGTATTACCGGAATTACCATGTGCAAACATATACAGATGTGCAATTGCATGTGGTGATTATCGTTCGGCGAGTGTGGTTTTAGAAGTGACGCCGGTGATTGAAAAACTTTCCGAAACATCCATTGTTTTAAAAGAAATGTCAAACAAAACACTAAAAATTATGGGATTCGGATTTCATACAAATATAGAAGTGTTTTTCGGAAGTCACAAATGCGAATGTCTCGAAATCACCAGTCAAATAGTAACGGTGCAGCTCTCGGAAGAAATCAAGTTTATTGGGAATTATCAAATCTACGCAAGAGTCAATGGTTTAATGAGCAATGAAATCGAATGTAAAATCACAAATCACAAGATTGTATCCGTTCAAGAAAAAGACGCCCAGTTATATATTCACGGAATCGGACTTGACGGAGACCTAACGGTGTATATCGGCAGCGAAAAAATACAAATACAAAACAACGAATCGGACAAAACTGTCATCATAGAAAGACAATCACTCAACCTATTTGGACGAGTCGAAATTTATATTGTGAAATTATACACCGAGTCCAACACATTAACTCATATAATGCAATCGCAATTGTTAAACCGCGAGAATATTTGTTTATATACTGCGTCAAAAAATGAAAAATTGCGCTTACAATATCAAGGTAAATATAGTGGAACAAATTTGTATATTATGGTTGACCTGCCTCCAAAAGACGAAACGTGTGATAGAAGGTGTATGAAAATAGTGAAATACGAGGCGATTTATGAAAATGATACTACAATCGTTGTATTTGATATGCCAGAAATCGAACATCCATGTAGCAATTTGGAAGCCAGTGTATATATTGAGAATGTGCGATTTGATACGGTGACATTTCATTATTTACCCAAAATAGAGCTCGTCTATCCATCTATTATACAATGGAACGAAGAATGTGTTATAGAAATTGTCGGTGAAAATATCCCCCTCCAAGGTAAAATAATCGACGGGGATAAAATGCAGGCGTTTTTGATAATGGACGAACCGGAATCGGCAAAAACAATTCGAGTGCCGTCGTTTACAATCTCCGGTCCAAAATCCATCGGAATCATGTTTGATAAATATCCCAATATTAGTATTCCTGCCAGCATGTATGTATTGCCACAAGTGAGTGCGACGGAATGTGTAGTGGCCGACAAAATGGTGGTATTAGGGCGCGGGTTTTGTGAAAACCTCGTTTATCGAGCCACTCTTCGGGGGCAAGAGATTGAATATGTGGTAAACAGTGAATCCAGATGTGAAATAAAAACCGACCAATTTTCGCACGACAAACCAAACCACATTTGTTTGTATGTAGACGAACATTTGTTTTTTGACGGTGTCGTGCAATATCCGGAAAGATTGACCATGATTACGCCGAATTATGGAATATGTTCTCGGTCACAATATGTCATGGTAGATGGATGTGGATTTTCAAAACAAACAAAGGTCGTCTTTGGTGCGAAAACCATCGAAGACGTGGATTTTATTTCACATTCGCAAATAAAAATCAACCTACCCGAATGTGCCACACATGCCACACATAGCATCTATACCATAAATGACAAAGACCAGAAAAGTATAAATACACTCGTTTATACGAGCATTCCCGAATTGACGCGATTATCCATGGGATGTGGCTCGTGCCTGGGTAAAAATGAAATCACCATCTACGGAAAAGGGTTTGTGGCAATGGAACATGTCAAACTCATATGGGATGAAAAAGAAATAGAATATGCAGTCGTAGATAACAATTCATTATTGATAATCGTCCCACCAAAGCAGATAAACTCGTCTATAAAAATGGTGTTGCAAACGGAACACGGATTCAACACAAATGCGCTGAGCTACGATTATTTGCCCCATCTGGAGAAAATGTCTGAATACAATGGATATATGCATGGTGGAAAAACGATTTCCATATACGGTTACGGATTTACAACCCATATGAAAGTGCTATGGAATAATACATATATTGATTCAAACGTAATATCCGAATCAGAATTATCAGTAGTTGTACCGAAATCAAATGATACAAAAACGATTGACGTTAGCGTGGAATACAATCACCATAAAAGCAAGCAAATATTAACATTTACCTATATCCCACATACCATATCAAGTATATATCCAAACGAAGGAAGTGTCAAAGGTAATTATGAAGTGAAAATTCAAGGCGATGGACTGTTTACGGACGAAGAAATCTATGTGGTGGTCGGCGGAGCAATGATACCTAAAAATGACTTTGTATTTTATGATAAAAATACGATTCGATTTTTAATGCCGGAAGCCGCGAGTGCTGGGAAAAATACCATTGATGTAATTATGCACAACATAAAAGCCGACAAATCATTGGATTTTGAGTATATATCGCGAATTACCTCATTATCGCAAAATGCGATTCAAGTAAATGCGAAAAATCCCCTGATTGTCTATGGCGAAGGATTCAGCGGATGTTCGATTGTGCAAATGGGAACATATACGATTCAAAATATCAACTATGATGCAAAAACTGGTGCGATTCACTTTTTTACACCGATTATTGAACACATGCAAAAGATGACGATTCAGGTAATCACCAACCATATGATATCCAATGAAGTCGTCATTTATGTAAAACCAATCATTAAAAATATATTGCCCAATCCATGGATTGCCGAAGACAGTGGGTTTTTATACGTTTCCGGAGAAGGGTTTCAAGACAATGTGGTGGCATGTATTATGGGACTAAAATCGCCGTCGATTATTAAACCCCTGAAAACAACACCCACAAACGTAACCTTTGTTCTCCCATATGTGAAACAATGTGGCGAAATTATTATGGCCATCGGGTTGTTAGACATTGCGGAAAATATGTGGATAGTGCATAAAATAAATGTGCAACCAAAAATAATAAGATTGTCTGAATCATGTGGTCCAGTAATCGGGAATAATAAAATCGAAATTATTGGAAAGGGATTTCACCCACGCTGCAAAATACAAATATGCGATAGTGTGACATTTTTTCAACCATCCAGAATCGAATTTGTCAGCGAGAATTCAATTATTGTAACTATGCCATCCGCAGAACAAGTGGAGAAAATAAGATTCATGTTATGGTGCAATGAAATACCGTCGAATAGTGTGGAATACAATTATTGTCCCTATATTAAATCAATCAAACCAAACTACGCCTCCATTAATGGCGGTGTCACTGTAATGGTTGATGGAGAAGGATTTAATGCGGATTCGGTCGTATTATTGAACAAACTGCAAATCGAAAAAGAAAACACATTGTTTGATGCAATCACGCGCAATCTGAAAGTGATTATTCCAAAACATTTTGAAGTTGAAAATATGGCGCTCAAAGTAGTCTCGAACGAGTGTGAAAGTATGAATAGCATCAAGTTCTTTTACACTCCCTTTCTAGATTCAGTATCTATCACAAATACATCTGTGACAAAGCAAGAAATCATCAAACTCTACGGCAATGGATTTTCAAAAAATACGTCCGTGAAAATAGGCGACAAAATAGTAAATAAAAAAAATATATTAAAAATTTTCGACAATGTTATGGAAATTAAATTACCCGTCATCGATGAGCAATCCATATTAGATATTCGTGTCATAACAAATGGAATACCTACCGCGCAAACAAAATCAATAGTCGCAGCGGCCGAATTAGCATATATTGAACCGACGGAAGGTCCAATGAAAGGAGGAACCCCGATTCAGATATATGGGAATGGATTTACGGATGAAATGACCATCTTTTTTAACGACGTAAAAATCCCCTATAAACTATTATCCACACAGCAATTAACCATCAGCAGTCCATCCGACAATGTTGTATTAGGAAACAATAAAATTCAATTCATAAGTAATAAATTTTCCACAAACTTGTCCACAAAATTTGTATGCTATCCATCCATTTTAAATATGATGCAAAAATATGACGCTATACATAGAAAAATGTCCATCTGGATTCAAGGCCGCGGATTATCTATCAACACCACCATCGGTATTGGGAAAAAAACCGATTTTGTAACCATTTCCGAAAAAAATAGTTTGCGAATCGATTTTGACGAACAGCTGAAATCGAAGGGTGATGCAGAGGACGTATATGTTATTACAAATGACCTGAAGTCGTGTGATAAAATATTATATAGTTCCGTCCCAATAGTAACAAAAGTCAGTAGCAATAATGGAGTGATTGCGGGAAACAATCAAATCATCATTTATGGTTCCGGATTCGACAAAGAAGATACCTATGTGTTGTGGAATAAAGTTAGTAAAATAAAAGCATCTATTGTGTCTGGAAATTGTTTAAAATTTTCCACACCGTCACATAATACGTCGGAAAAAGTAATATATTGCATTGTGTCGAATGATATAGAATCCATCCCAATCGAATTCATGTATTGTCCGGAAATATATTCTCTTTCCGAAAAAAGCTGTAATATTGGCGAAGAATTATTGTGTAAAGTATATGGTGAAGGTTTTGAATATGAAAATAGTGAAATCATGGTGAAAAATAACGGAAGGTGCAAAATCAAAGAATACATCAATAACAAAATCATGGATATTATATGTGGTCCATTTCATATTTGCGGAACATATGAATTATATGTAGAAACGGCGGGTATATCCAGTCAAAATTCCGTAAAGATTGAAGTAAAACCTATGATTGTGAATATATGCAATGATATTGGAAACGTAAACGGAGGTAAAATAAAGATGAATGTGATTGGAGTAAATTCAAACACGTCGATTCTCTTGTGCTACAAAGATTTTCAAATTGAATTTAATCATATCTTATTGGAAAAAACGGGGAAAAAATCAAGCGATATTGAACAAATTACATTGTGTTATGATGCCATAAATGAATTCAAAAACCGACTGGTAGAGGAAAACAAAGACGCATTATCCATTCAGGTAAAAATAAGAACCAATGAAATCGAGTCTATGCCGATTTCGTGGATTATGAAAAATTTTGAAACGTCGCAGAACATCGACCACGAAATAATCACCGCAATTACCATGTGTAATACATATTTATCAACCAATGCATTTAATCAAAAATATCAATGTATTACACCCTATTCCGATAAACTGGTGTTTAAAATATCTGAAATGATGACGAAAATATACGAATTACCGGAATCAATTTGCAATAGTGAATGCCAGAAAATTTTGTTGGATGGATTGATGACTTTGTGTGATAAAAATGAACAAGTGAGCGACGAAATCGTGCAAAATATGCTTACTCATATGATACAAGCATTCATCAACAAATTGTGGTTTGGCAATGATTATGAGGCGGCAACATTGCAATTGCAAAAAGCGTTTGTTATCAATTGCGCTGAATCCACTGCAAAAAATGACACATATGATTATTATTTTCAAGAACGTATTGAATTGAATGAGTCTGAATGGGTAATAAATGCGCAAGAATTATCGCGAGCCATTTGTTTTAAAATATTGTGCGACGGGTCTGTCGAATACAAATATAATCATATGTTGTTGGATAAAATATGCGAGCAATTTGAAAAAAATATATTCAAGCGCAATTTTTTACTAGTCAATACCGACGGAAAATTCAACGGAGCAAATTGTCGGTCATCCTATGGCAATGTCATAGAATTGTTTTCATGTAAAATAACATCGGCGATTGAAAATATACCATGCAAACATAGCAGCTGCATAGATATGGATATGGTAAAACATGAATTTGTTGAAGGAAAGCAAGCCGATGGAACTTATAATTCTTTAGGAAAGCAACTCAAATCCATGCTTTTAAATCGCGAAATGATTACGCACATGTATAATTTTTATCAAAAAAACACATTTCGAATGGCCATTGTGAATGGTGCAAATGATTATATTCCATTTCCATTTCAGCGGGGTGATAGCTTGGTATTTAAATTATTGATTCATAAAACGATTACCACAAAAGAATTATTTGCAATACGAGAATTGACCCATTACAAAATAGCATGTGACCCGGATAATCAAAACCGAAATTCGGCCTATGATTTTTTATTAAATTATGATGCTACCGAAATTCGCGCAACCAATGATTGCTATCAAATAATACTAGGCTAAAAAATAATATATAATGATAGTATAAAATGTCAGGAAATATTGTATCATATATTGTTGAAAATAAAAAGTATTATAGAGAACTCGGAAGTAAATCTTGTCGGGTTGAATTATGCTATGATGACTGCGAATATACGACGTTTTCCGTGATTTTTTTGCATGAAAATAGCACCTTGATGGATATTATTCAAAAAAAAGACACGCTGATTCTGATGATTGAAGACGAATCTATCAAATCAAACTTGGACCAGGTGAAAATGGCAAAAATTAAAAACAATGATAAAATATGTGTTTATACCATTACATTTAGTGTATTTACTTCCAAGATTGTGGAAAAGCGCGGATATTTTTCGGTGTTGTTGAGAACAAACAAGTATGAAATATTGTTGCCAAAATCACAATATAGTTTGTTTTTAGGAAGTGGTCCACATATATTCGATTATGGAGAACTCCCCAAAAAAGTAAACAATGCAATCTATGATAAATATGCAGAAATGCATGGAAATGTAATGAGTCATACATATGTGATTGCTTTATATGATGACAATGAGTCTGAAAATTTTATCAATATTCGAGGTGTAGGATTCGATAAAAACTCTTTTGTTTGTTTTATGAAATATGCCAATGGAAAATATGTGCAAGCTTTTGAAAATCTAGCGATTGAACCTTTGTGGAAATATTCATCTGCTACAAATATTGTGATATCGGTTTCTAAAAATACCACTTACCAGATGGCATGTGGAGTCTATTATATTGCCGTGTTTAATCCAAAAGAAACGCTTGCTTATAAAATATGTGAAAATCAAATTCTGTGGGACCTACCGTCAAATCTAAACTTTCATTCTTGTAATGAATATGGCGCGGCAATGCATTCCTTGCGAAAACTAATCATTGTTCCTGAAATAAAAATCACCAATATGGAAAACAATACCATCATGAAGAAACAAAAACTCTATATAAAAGGAAACCATTTTGTAGATGGAACGAGCGATGAATATGTATCCATTTGTTTCGATTATGTATCTAAAACAGATGAGAAAAAACAAGTCATCCTTACGAATAAACATGGTCAACTGGAAAAAACATGTATATTGTTCATCAATAAGCAAATTTTATCATTTGATTGTGCAATGTGCGATTTTTTAAAGGATTGCAAACATGAATGCATTATAACAGTAGGTATACATTTAGAAAATGGTCAACTATTGAAATCATTTCCCCTAACCGTTATCGTAGACCGCGAAGCAGACCACGAAGACGACCACGAAGCAGACCGCCAA
>Ga0214923_10009195_pt1 | contig 10328 bp, 8 predicted proteins | sample LL1510_MetaG_FD_177993 | JGI IMG/M metagenome (GOLD analysis project Ga0214923, IMG submission 177993) | Freshwater microbial communities from Lake Lanier, Atlanta, Georgia, United States - LL-1510 | ecosystem: Environmental > Aquatic > Freshwater > Lake | place: USA: Georgia | collected 2015-10-15
TCCCCCGAGCAGCGGGCGATTGAGACGCTTCTCGGCTGCGAACAGAGTCTTGGAGGCGCCGTCGGTGATCGTAGCGAGGGTGATCGGGCTGCTCGATCCCCATGTTTGGTTGCTGCCCGTGACGACGATGACGCCGTTGTTGTTCGAGTTGCTGGCGGCATAGTCCATCATGCCGTGGGCGTAGCTGCCGGATGGACCGTACCAGGCCGTTTGAACGAGCCTCGTCGGGGGCCGACGCGAGGGGCAGAAATAGCCCGGGATCACCGCGCCGATCGCGTTGATCTGCATCTGATCGACGGTCTGCCCGCCGCCACCGGTCCAGATCATTTCCTGCTCGAGGAACGGCAGGATCTGAAACGCCCAGCCCGCCCGCTGCCGCGGGGCCACCAGAGTGCCGCCGCCGGCATCGAAGTCGGGCGGATAGATCCAGCCCGTGCCGCCGGTGGGAAACCACCGCTGCGTGTCGTGGTGGTTCACCACCGCGAGGCCGATCTGCTTGAGATGATTCGTGCACTGCGACCGCCGGGCGGCCTCACGCGCCGACTGCACAGCGGGCAGAAGGAGGCCGATGAGCACCGCGATGATCGCAATGACGACGAGCAGTTCGACCAGCGTGAAGCCATCCCGTCGCCGCCTCCCGCACCACTGTTTCCAAGGCATGTTGCCACCCCGTGCGACGCGGGAACGCCCGTTCAAAGGACGCCTGCCGCCCTCGGCTCCAGATTCTCGCTCCACCCCGATGTCCGAACGTACATCCGGAGATGGGGGTGGGTCAAGGTTTCGCGGTGCGCGGCAGCACGCCACCACGCGGCCGCAGATTGCGTGGGGCTGCGAGCGATCGCTATGTTCCCAACCGCGAGAACGGTAGGATCGGTGGAGATCGGGGCTGGATGCACGATGGCGGGATACCCAGGCTGAAATTCAGGGAGGCGGTCCGGTGAGAGGGAAGCCCTTCTCACCGGGAGGCGCGCCCACGACGGGGACGTAGCTCAATTGGGAGAGCACCGCCTTTGCAAGGCGGGGGTTGTGGGTTCGATCCCCATCGTCTCCATACAGGCATGACGGCCCGGGCTGCCGTCTCCGGTCGCCGTTGGCGGCGACGAAGGGGTGGCGATCGACGATCGGCATCGTTCTGAATACGGCTGCTTCGCCGCCCGAGCCAGCGGGCAAAGCAGTTTGCTTTCGGGCCAGCGGTAGCCTTTTCAGGCAGCGCCTAGGCAATGCCGCGGGCTTCCTGAATACTGCGCGTCCCGCCCCGCGTTCCTCCCACCGGTGCCGGCTCCGCCGGCGAACCCCGCATGTCCTCCGCGCCCGCAGTCCAGCCGGCCGCCACCGCGTCCCGCCGCACCGACATCCGCAACATCGCGATCATCGCCCACGTCGATCACGGCAAGACCACGCTCGTCGACTGCCTGCTGCGACAGAGCGGTCAGTTTCGGGCCAGCCAGCTCTCCGGCGAGCGAATCCTCGACTCCAACGACCTGGAGAAGGAGCGGGGCATCACGATCCTCGCCAAGAACATCGCGGTCGAGTGGAAGGGCAAGAAGATCAACATCATGGACACGCCCGGCCACGCCGACTTCGGCGGCGAGGTGGAGCGGGTCCTGCGGATGGCCGACGGGGCGCTCGTGCTCGTCGATGCCGCCGAGGGGCCGATGCCCCAGACGCGGTTCGTGCTTTCGAAGGCGCTCGAGTGCCGGCTGCGGCCGGTGGTGGTGGTCAACAAGATCGACCGCCCCGACGCCCGCCCGCTCGAGGTGCTCGACGAGATCCTGGGCCTGTTCCTCGAACTCGGCGCCGACGACGACCTCGCGGACTTTCCGTTCGTGTACGCCTCGTCGCGGGGCGGCTATGCCTCGCATGACCCGGCCGTCCGCGAGGGCACGATGGAGCCGCTGCTCGACCTCGTGCTGGAGAAGATCCCGGGGCCGGTGGTCGACCCCGCGGCCCCGCTGCGGATGCTCGTGACCACGCTCGACTGGTCCGACTACGTGGGGCGGATCGCGATCGGGCGGGTCGAGTCGGGAACGCTCACGAAGGGGGCGGCGGTGGTCCGCTCCACCGCGGCGGGCACGCTCCTGCCGGCGAAGCTCGTGGGCGTGCAGTCGTTCGACAAGCTCGGACGGATCGACGTCGAGGAGGCCACGGCCGGCGACATCGCGGCCGTGAGCGGGATCGAGGACGTCGAGATCGGCGACACCATCTGCGATCCTCTCGATCCCCGGCCGCTGCCCCGGCTGACGGTCGACGAGCCGACCTTGTCGATGGTGTTCGGCATCAACACCTCGCCGCTGGTGGGCAAGTCGGGCAAGTTTCTCACCACGCGGCACCTCCGCGACCGGCTGGAGAAGGAACTCGAGAAGAACGTCGCCCTGCGGGTGGAGCCGATCGCGGGCACCGAGCAGTTCGCCGTCTCAGGCCGCGGTCTGCTGCACCTTTCGGTGCTCATCGAGACGATGCGCCGCGAGGGCTTCGAGATCTCCGTGGGCAAGCCGAAGGTGATCCTCCGCAAGGAGGGTGACACGGTCTACGAGCCGTTCGAGACGCTCGTCGTGGAGGTGCCGCACGACAAGCTCGGGCCGGTGATGGAACTGACCGGCTCCCGCCGCGGGCAGCTCAAGCACATGGGCAACCGGGGCGAGTTCGCCCACACGACCTTCTCGATCCCGGCCCGCGGGCTGATCGGCCTGCGCACCCGCGTGCTCAACGCCACCCAGGGCACGGCGATCATGCACCACCGGTTCGAGAAGTGGGGGCCGATGGAGGGGGAGGTGGCCGGCCGGGCCAACGGCGTGCTCGTGTCGATGGTGCCCGGCAAGGCCGTGGCCTTCGGGCTCGACGGGCTGCAGGAGCGGGCCGATCTGTTCATCGAGCCGGGCGACGAGGTCTACGAGGGGATGATCTGCGGCGAGAACGCCCGCAGCGAGGACATGACGGTCAATCCCACCAAGGAAAAGAAGCTGACCAACATGCGGGCCAGCGGCAGCGACCGCAACATCCTCCTCAAGCCCCCGCGACGCATGTCGCTCGAGGAGGCGCTCGAGTACATCGAGGAGGACGAACTTGTCGAGGTGACGCCGGCCGTCGTCCGCCTGCGGAAGATCCTGCTGGCGGAGCACGAGCGGCGCAAGCAGTCACGGGCCAAATCGACGGCGCCGTGACGCGTGGCATGCCGTAGGGGCGAGCGCGTCGTCCGGCCCCCGGCCCTCGGGCGTCACATGTCGAAGAAGCTGCGGATCCTCCCGAGCAGGTCGGGGGTTCCAGGCAGCTGCGGCGGTGCACCGGCCGCCGCCCTCAGGCGGCCGCCCACCCGCTCGCACAGCGTGCGACCGAGCTCCTCGACGAGCGCCGGACGGTCCTGGAGCAGCCCGGCGAAGACCGGCTTGGCCACCTCGAGGAGCCGTGACTCCTCGAGGGCCGTCACGGTCGCGGAGCGGGGCTCGCCGGTCATGAGGGACATCTCGCCGAAGAAGTCGCCCGGGGTGAGCATGGCCAGCACCGCGGGAGGGCCGCCCGCATCCGCGACCGTCACCTCCAATCGCCCCGCCATGATCACGAAGAGGCTCTCCCCCGGATCGCCCTGGCGAATCACCGGCTCATGGGCCGCATAGAAGCGTTCGACGGCGTGGGTGGCGAGCAGACGGATCTGCTCGTCGGAGAGCGGACGCAGGAGCGTCAGTCCCCGCAGCGCGGCCACGCGACGCCGGGCTGCCGCGTCCGCCGTCTCCGGCTCGGGCGCGGGCAGCGTGGTGAGGTGCACCGCGTGCGTCGCCACCGGAATCTCGATCCCCTGTCGCGCGAGGGCATACCAGATGCGGTCGCGTGCCATCCCATCCACCCGGTCGCGCCGGTCGAACGCGGTCGTGAACAGGCGCACCCAGTGCTCGACCCCGCGCTCGGTGAACGCGTTCGTCACGACGGAGGGTTCCGGATGCTCGAGCACGCCGAAGCTCCCGCGAATCGCCTCGAGGATGATCGCCTGCACCCGCTGGGGCGGGACTCCGTACGGCGTCACGACGAACAGGCTGCGTCGTGACCACGGCTCGGGCTTGGTGAAGTTGCGGATCGATGCCTGCGCGAGCTGGCCGTTGGGGATGATCACGTACGCCTCGTCGAGCGTGATCACCTTCGTGGCCCGCCAGTTGATCTCGACCACCTTGCCGATGTGTGCCGGATTCGCGTCGTACTGGATCCAGTCGCCGACCTCGAAGGGATACTCGGCGTGGATGGCCAGGCCCGCGAACACGTTTCCGAGCGTGTCGCGCAGCGCGAATCCGAGGACGGCGGTCACGACCGCCGAGCCCGTGAACAGGCTCTCGGGCCGCACACCCGCCTCGTAGAGCGCGCTGACGAGCGCGCCGCCGACGACGAGCCACAGGAGCACGTCGAGGAAGATGCGCGGCAGCGCGCGCCCGACCCGCTCCCATGTCGAGACGAGCGCCACGAGCAGGAGCGACTGGAAGAGGGAACCGAGCAGCAGGAACCGCGTGAGGGCGGCGGCCATCGCGTTCGTGAACGGATCGGCCATCGGCAGGGTGACGGCCGTCGGCAGGGGCGCCACGAGCAGGAAGGCGAGCGGCCAGATTGCCAGGCGTCGCCGCCCCCGCGGCAGGGTGAGCACGAGGATCGTCGCGGCCGCGAGCGCCACGAGCCCCAGCCGCGCGAGCCCGCCGGGCGGCACGAGGCCCCCGATGTCCACCGCCGTCGAGAGACAGACCGGCATCATCGCAACCCGCCGGATGTGGTCGGCTGCACGGCACGTCGATCCGTTCGGTCGCGACGCACACGGGGGTCGAGAAGCACGACCCCCACCGACGGGCATTGTGCGGTGATCCGCGCGCTGCCGCAACGTGCCACCGCCGTCGGCGGCGACCGTCAGGGGCGCCAGACGCCGGCAGATCTCAGCCGCGGGATCCGATGGACGCGACGTGCGCCGCGACCTATACTCCGGGGCCTTGTCCACAGTATCTGGGAGAGCGCATGGTCAAGTTGACGGTTCGGGACCAGGAGAGCATTCAGGAGGCGGTGCGACGCTTCCGGAAACTGGTCGAGCGCAGCGGCATCAAGAAGGAGATGCGGAAGCGCGAATTCTTCGAGAAGCCGAGCGAGACACGGCGTCGTGCCCGTCTGCGGGCCGAGCGTCGCACCAAGCGGAATCGCCTGCTCGGCGTCTGAATCGGGGCTGACGGCTGGCGATCTCGCCCCTCGTTCCGTTCCGTCGGATGACTCGCGGAGCACGCGCGGAGCACCCGGATCATGCGGTGCGGCGCACCGCCTCTTCTTTCCAGTCGAGGGCGAGGTCGAGCCACGGCGCCGCGTGCGTGGGCCAACCGGTGCTCACACGATCGACTCCGCTCGCCGCAATCGTCGCCACGGTCTCCGGTCGGATCCCTCCGGAAGCCTCCAGAACGATCCCGGGGGCTTCGCGGTCCCGAATCGCGACACACCGCGCGAGTTCCGGCGGCTTCATGTTGTCGAGCAGGACGACATCGGGCCCCGCCTCGAGGACTGCCGGCAGTTCGGCGGCCGAGTCGAGCTCGATCTCGACCACGGTCCGCGACGCCCGGCTGGCGGGAAACGTCGTGGCCAGGAACGCGCGGGCCCGCCGCACGACCGCGGCCGGATCATGGCCCGCGGCCCGGGCGGCCGCGAGGTGGTTGTCCTTGACGAGGATGGCGTCGTAGAGCCCCGACCGGTGGTTCCAGCCGCCTCCGGCGCGGACGGCATACTTGTCGAGCGCCCGCCAGCCCGGCACGGTCTTCCGCGTGTCGTAGACGCGGCAGGGGTGGCCGGCCACCGCGTCGACGAGTCGACGCACCGCCGTCGCGACACCCGAAAGCCGGCCCAGGGCGTTGAGCATCGTGCGCTCGGCCGTGAGGACCGCCCGCGTGGGTCCGGAGAGCGTGGCGACGGACTGGCCGGCCACGACGGTCGCGCCGTCCGAGACCAGCGGCTGCACCACGAGGAGCGGACTGGCAACTGCCGCCACGGCGGCCGCCACGGGCAGCCCGGCCACCACGCCCGGTCCACGTGAGACGACCGCCAGTTCGCTGACCGCCGAGGCGTCGACGGTCGAGATGCTCGTCCAGTCACATTCGTCGGCGAGATCCTCCGCCAGCCAGTCGCGCGCCAGTGCGGTGACGAGAGCCGCCAGATCGTCATCCCACACCGCCTGACGGAACTCGGGACAGGGGCGATGGCCGGCCGTGGGGGAGGGATTCATGCCGACGGGTCAGGGGGGTGTCGGGAAAGGGCGCAGAATGTTGAAGCGGCCTGCACCGGCGGGACGGACCGTGCACACAAACGCGCGTTGCCGCGGTCGTCACGACACCCGTAGCCTATCGTAGTCGGGCGCCACCATGCAGCAGCACCACTCCGGACCGTTCTGGTTTCCCGCGCCAGCCCAGACGCTGGTCGCGTGCGGCACGGGCCTCGCGCTCGTCGCGATGGCCGCGTGGTTTCTGCTCGCGGGCGGGCTCTCCGGAGGCCTCGTGGACCACGATCGTCCACCGCCGCCATCGGTCGTGTTCACGATCGACGTGAACACCGCTCCGGTCGGCGAGCTCGCCCAGCTGCCGGGGCTCGGCCCCGCGCTCGCCGCCCGGATCGTGGAGCATCGGCGGGAGCACGGCCCGTTCGACACGGCCGCCGGCCTCCTCGACGTGCCGGGCATCGGTCCCGCCATCCTCGAGCGCATGCGTCCCCACCTGCGGCCCCTCGGCGGGAGCGGGCCGCCGTCCGAGGCGGTGCCATGAACGACACGGCAGGGCTCGACCGGGGCGTCTTCGAACTCGTCGCCCCCTACGAGCCGGCGGGCGACCAGCCGGCGGCGATCGACGCCCTCGTCCAGGGCATCGCCGAGGAACGTGGTTCGCAGGTGCTCATGGGCGTCACGGGCTCGGGCAAGACCTTCACGATGGCCAACGTGATCGCCCGGGTCGGCCGTCCGACACTCGTGCTCTCCCACAACAAGACGCTCGCCGCCCAGCTGTATGCCGAGTTTCGCGACTTCTTCCCCCACAATGCGGTCCATTATTTCGTCAGCTACTACGACTACTACCAGCCCGAGGCGTACATTCCGCAGCGCGACATCTACATCGAGAAGGATGCCGCGATCAACAAGGAGATCGACCGGCTGCGGCTCGCGGCGACCAGTGCGCTCGTCAGCCGCCGCGACGTCGTCGTCGTCGCGAGCGTCTCCTGCATCTACGGACTGGGCTCGCCGGATGACTATCGCTCGATGGTCGTGCGGCTCGCGACCGGCCTGACGACGACCCGCGAGCAGCTCCTTGAACGGCTCGTGTCGATCCACTACGAGCGGACCGACATCGCCCTCGACCGCGGAAAATTCCGCGTCCGCGGCGACTCCGTCGACATCTGGCCGCCCTACGATGAGCTGGCATGCCGCGTGGAGTTCTGGGGCGACACGATCGAATCGATCGCCGTCGTGCACCCGACGAGCGGCGAGGTGGCCGCCAAGAAGGACGAGACGTACTTCTACCCGGCCCGGCACTTCGTCATGCCCGAGGACCGGATCAGGGCCGCCGTGGCCACGATTCGCGATGAGCTCGAGCAGCGGCTCGCGGAACTCAAGAGCCAGGGCAAGCTCCTCGAGGCCCAGCGACTCAACGCCCGCACCCGCTTCGACATCGAGATGATGCTCGAGGCCGGATTCTGCCCCGGCATCGAGAACTATTCGCGGCCGCTGTCGGGGCGGGCCCCCGGCAGCACGCCGACGACGCTCTTCAGCTACTTTCCCGATGACTTCCTCTTCTTCGTGGACGAGTCGCACGTCACCGTACCTCAGGTCCGCGGCATGTACGCCGGCGACAAGGCGCGGAAGACCACGCTCGTCGACCACGGCTTTCGCCTGCCGAGCGCGCTCGACAACCGCCCGCTCATGTTCGACGAGTGGGAGCGTCGGCTGCGGCGCACGATCTTCGTGTCGGCCACTCCGGGCCCATGGGAGCTCGCCCGCACGGGCGGCGAGGTGGTCGAGCAGGTGATCCGCCCGACCGGACTGCTCGACCCCGTGATCGAGATCGTGCCGGCGAAGCAGCAGGTCGTGCACCTCTCCGCCGAGATCGACGCGGTCGTGGCGGCCGGCCAGCGCGTCCTCGTGACGACGCTGACGAAGAAACTGGCGGAGGACCTCTCCGCCTACTTCCAGGAGCGGAAGGTGCGCTGCCGGTGGCTTCACAGCGAGCTCGACGCGTTCGAGCGCGTGGAACTGCTCATGGAGCTGCGCAAGGGGAGCTTCGACGTGCTCGTCGGCGTGAACCTCCTGCGCGAGGGACTCGACCTGCCGGAGGTGTCGCTCGTGGCGATCCTCGATGCCGACAAGGAGGGCTTCCTGCGGAGCGAGACCTCGCTCATGCAGACGATCGGGCGCTCGGCCCGCAACGTGGACGCCCGGGTGATCCTCTACGCGGACACGGTCACGGAGTCGATGCGGCAGGCCGTCGACGAGACACGGCGCAGGAGGCTGCTCCAGGAGGCGTACAACCGCGAGCACGGCATCACCCCCGAGACCGTGCGCAAGGAGATTCGCGCCGGCATCGAGGCGGAGGCGTCGGCCCGCGCCGTCGCGTACGAGGCGGTGGGGCAGGGGGACGAGTCGCGCCGACGCACCGCCGAACTGCTCGGCCAGCTCGAGGCGGAGATGATGGAGGCGGCCGCGGACCTCGACTTCGAACGGGCCGCGGTGCTCCGCGACCGGATCGCCGACCTCCGTTCAGGCAACGCATCGGGCCGTGGTGGCGGTCGGGGCCAGGGCCGTCGTGCCCGCGGCGGCGGTGGACGCATCCCCCGGCCGAACCGCGGGTGATCGGCGCGGCCCCGATGCCGCCACGACAACCGGAAGGGCTTCGTGCCATGCACGCCTCTCCTCGCGACGAGACGACCGTGCCGAGTGGGACCGAGTCCGGGCGACCCACGCCCGCGCGTGCCGCCGGCGACGCGATGCCCGGTGCGCCCCCGCCCGCCCTGCACCACCTGCTCGAACAGCAGGAGCGCGAGAGGCAGCTCGTCGCCTACGAGATCCACGACGGGCTGGCCCAGTACGTCGCGGGCGCACTCATGCACCTGCAGGCGTCCCTGGGTGACACCGTCGCCCCGCCGACGCGGCAGCGGATCGAGGAGGCCATTCGCCTGCTCGGGGTGGCGGCTGCGGAGTCGCGTCGGCTGATCGGCAGCCTTCGCCCCCCCGCGCTCGAGGGGCAGGGGCTCGTGGAGGCGATCTCCGCCCTCGTCGCGGAGGCGCGAACCGACGGCCCGGCCGTCGAGTTCAGCCATTCCATCTCCGGAGACGCCATTCCGTCCCCAGTCGGCGGCGCGATCTATCGCATCACGCAGGAGGCGTTGACGAATGCACGTCGCCATGCCCGGGCCCGCCACATCCGCGTCGTGCTCGCGCCCGTGCCGGGGGGCATCCGGCTCCGCATCCGCGACGACGGAACGGGGTTCGATCCGGCCACCGTGCCTCGAGACCGATTCGGCCTCGAAGGCATCCGTCACCGTGCCCGCCTGCTCGGCGCCGAGTCCCGCATCGAATCCGGGCCAGGCCGGGGCACATCGGTCGAGATCGATATCCCGCTGACGAGATGAGGCCGGCCGGCCGCGAATCGACCTCAGGCGGCCTTGTCGCGCAGGCTTTCGAGCGACCGCCCCAGCCGCCGCTTGCTTCCCTCGGATCCGCTGCGGTGCTGCAGGACGGTCGGCTCGGACCGCACCGCGAGGCGGTCACGGAGCGACTGGGCGAGGGCAGGCCCCAGATCCTCCTCGCGCACGCGGGTCCCGACATCGTCCACCGCGTCCGCGACGCCGAGCACCACCGCCTGCCGCACACCCTCGCGGAGCCACTGAAAAAAACTCATCGGAAATGCTCCCGGGTATCGACGAATCCGCGACCCGCGTCGCCTGCCGCACAGAAGGGATATCGGATCCGACGGCAGATGGCTCCACGCGCCGCCCTCGACTGCCAGCCCCGAACCCTGGGCGGAATCTGCCGGCCGGGAAGGCGGGGCAGGGGGGACAGAATTGCCGCACGAGGCGGCCGATTGTAGTCTCACGCGGAGCGACGCGAAGGCCGCTGGATGCCGGCGGATGCCGGCGGATGCCAGCCGATGAGGGCAGATGTCGGCAGATCTCGGTCGATCACCCACACGATCGCAGCGGATGCCACGGAGTCCGTGGCCCACGATGGGGAATGGTGTAACGGTAGCACGACTGGCTCTGAACCAGTTAGTCTAGGTTCGAATCCTAGTTCCCCAGCTTCATTCTCATCCATCAAAACAGATGGATTCTGTGCGTCGGCCATCTGGCCGGCG
>Ga0214923_10009196_pt1 | contig 10327 bp, 8 predicted proteins | sample LL1510_MetaG_FD_177993 | JGI IMG/M metagenome (GOLD analysis project Ga0214923, IMG submission 177993) | Freshwater microbial communities from Lake Lanier, Atlanta, Georgia, United States - LL-1510 | ecosystem: Environmental > Aquatic > Freshwater > Lake | place: USA: Georgia | collected 2015-10-15
AGGTTTCCAGGCACAGACAGGCTGAGAGGGCTGGTTCCTATTATTTTAATGCTGTCAATGCTCCTCCACCAAAGCAATTACAGCGATGCGACGAGTTTGATTGCACCTTTAGTCGCACTGATCTTAATGACGGACTTGGCCTAGAGAGGCGTGAAGTCGTTCCTGAGCTATTCGGAACCTTTGCAGCTCCTACTGGCGAAGCTCCCATGAAACGTGTATTCTTAACGGATAAGTTCGAAGGTGGGCGCAATACAGCCCACGGGCGCAAATTTAGACCTCTTGGCACTGACCCAGCAAATCCTACAGCTGCGGGATATGGCACGAGTGGTTAAATTATTTCTAAGTGTAAAATTGACCTATATATTATTTATTTATTGTGTAAATAAATAATGTATTTTCCAAGTGTGCAAGCGATTAAGGCTGCATATCATAATATTCAACGCATCTTAAAGACTACACCTCTGCAATTTAATAATGAATTATCGAAACGACATTCGGCCAAAATATTTCTGAAACGCGAAGATCTCACGCCAGTGCGTTCTTACAAAATTCGCGGAGCATACAATAAACTAACATCTATAAAATCACAAACAATTGTATCATGTTCGGCTGGCAATCATGCACAAGGTGTAGCATTAAGCTGTCAGCATCTTTCCATTAAAGGTAATATCTTCATGCCTACCAATACACCTCTGCAAAAAATAAATAAAGTAAAACAATTTGGAGGAGATCTAATAAATATTCATCTGGAAGGTTCTACTTTCGACCAGTCATTTTATGCGGCGAAACAATTTTCAGAAAAGGAGGGCGGAGAATTTATTCACCCATTTGATGATGAGAAAGTGATTGAAGGCCAGGGAACCGTTGGTTTAGAGCTTCTATCTCAATCAAAGAATCCAATTGATTATATAGTTCTACCGGTGGGTGGAGGAGGATTAGCTGCTGGCGTATCCTCTTATATCAAGGCTATATCACCTTCCACCAAAATCATCGGGGTAGAACCTCTAGGCGCCCCATCAATGACTGAAGCATTTAAGAAAAACAAGGTAGTAATTTTAGATTCTATAACTACCTTTGTTGACGGGGCATCTGTAAAAAAAGTTGGCGACCTTAACTTTCCAATTTGCAAGAAATATTTAGATAAACTTATTCTAATTGATGAAGGCCATGTATGCTCTAAAATTCTGCAAATGTATAATGAACATGGATTCATTATTGAACCTGCGGGGGTCTTATCACTGTGTGCCTTAGATACAATGGGCCGCGATATTAAGAATAAAAATGTGGTCTGTATTGTTTCTGGAGGTAATTCAGATGTATTTCGTATGCCTGATATTTTAGAGAGATCGCTAGTATATGAGGGATTGAAACATTACTTTAGGATTGAATTTCCTCAACGACCAGGGGCTCTTAAGGAATTTATTATGCAAGTAATGGGAAAGGATGATGATATTATATATTTCAGATATACTCGTTTAATCAATAGGGAAACTGGGCCAGTAATTATAGGTATCCAGTTAAAACAGAAGGATGATTTAGCTCGTCTTATACAAACTATGAATGATGCTGGAATTATTTATGAGAGATCAAATAGTATAGAATAGTGAAAACAATCAACCTAAAGTCTCATGAGTCTAGAGCATATATATGCTCGCCCTTGATATAGGAATTAAGCATCTGGCCTACTGTTGTGCTGATATTCATGTTGATTTATCAGGCGCTAACGCAAGCACAATCACCAAGGCGCCCCATATAAAACACTGGGCCCTAGTAAATCTACAGGATCTGAATGATACTGCTAAGCCTACTTGTCATTTGTGCACGAAGCCTCCAAAGGCTAGGGCTCCTGAAGGGCTAGTCTGTGGTCGCCACTTGAAAAAAGACGCGCAGATTTTTGATGAGGCCACTGGCGAGCCCATTAAGAAGCCGCCGACCATTGGGCAGCTCCAGGCATTCTTGAAAGCCAAGGGACTCGACTCAAAAGGACAGAGACCTGTGCTCTTGGCTCGCGCGGAGACAATTGCAGTGATGCCTCTAGTGAAACAGAAGAGCACTGCGTCATTTGCAGATAACACTACAAATTTACATGATGCTATTCGCGGCTGGATTACACGTGACTGGGCTCACCTGGCCGCTGTCAAAGATGTCTATATTGAGCACCAACCAGTTCTGAAGAATCCAGTAATGAAGACTGTGCAGCTGCTCATTTTTGCTTCTCTGAGAGAACGGTTCCTGGCTGCAGATAGGCAGGTGGCCTTCCACTTCGTCCATGCCGGCAAGAAGGTCAAGGGAGCCGAAGTAGGCGATGCGGGCTACAAGGATCGTAAGGCTGGTGGAGAAGATAGGGCTAAGCTTTATCTAGGAAAATTCCCTTTTGGATCAGACCAACACAAGTGGCTCGTCTGGTGGCAGGGGCAGCATAAGAAGGACGATTTGGCAGATACTCTGTGTATGTGCCTCGATGCATGTTGAAAAAAGTTGGAAAGGGGTTAAAATTTGACTGGCTTAGTGTATAATAAATAAAGCACACGTATATGTCAGATATACCTCCATGGAATTTCTATATAGGTGCTACCGATACCGATTATTTACAAGGAGTAGCAAAAGGTGGAGAATCAGGTGATATATATGATCGAAGAAGAGGATATGGAACATCCTGTTTTGCGAACAATCCATTTCGATTTCGTTTTGTTGTTACACTGCCAATTACAGATATTAAGCAAATTCATGCAGTTGAGAACGGTTGGTTATCTAAATTCGATGAAATTGAAGGATCTGATAATGATGATGATTTAAATAAGGCATCTACTGTCGAGGGAATTCGTTTTAAAGATCCAAAGGAATTTCTTCAAAAATTCAAGGAGACACTGGTTCAATTAGGACTTAATCATCTTCAAGTTATAGTCTATGATACGAATGAGAAAATTAATGAGTTGATGGTATTCTACAGAAATAGACGTATTCCGCGTACACGTATTCAAAGTATTTCAGGGGAAACCTTACGTCCTTATCAAGAGGATGATATAGCTAGTACAGCCTTTGCACTTCGTGAAGAGGGGGTTCTAAGAGGTTACTGGTCTATTGAGTGTGGCCTTGGCAAGACGCTCATGGCATTTGAACTCATAGGGCGGATGGGTGTGCAAAAGACATTCTTTGTAGTTCCAAGAAATACCCTTCTACATCAGGCCTTGAGGGACTTTATCAAGTGGAAGTACCCACTCCAGAAATTATTTGTTTGTAATGGAACAAAGATGCCTGCTGATTTGGAGAAAGTGAAAAAAGTAAAGAGGTTCAATCAGCTTCCAACTGACTCTTCTTGGATATGTATCGTGACATATGATTCATTTCCAAATATGGAGGGTGGATCTGTAGATATGATTGTCTTTGATGAGGCACACCATCTTGTGCCGTCTGGTAAAAAGACAGATCTTTCAGGAAACATGTTTGGCTTAGATACTGATAACATTAGATCAAGATATCGTCTCGCTTTAACAGGAACACCAAAGGATACGCCTCTTATGGAGAACGATGAGTTGACACATATTGGATTCTCTCACCAACCTCATCTTTATGGTACATGTCTTGCCGAGAGAAACTACGTATTTGGTAGAGACAATGGTTATCTGGCTCCATTTGAGGTTGTCTGTATTAAGACAGAGCCAAGCAGGATTCGTAGGCTGATAGATAATCTGCGTAAGCAATTAGGCTTGGAATCTGGTACCTTCAAGGAGTTTCTCAAGCAGTTGGCATTATGGGAGGATGGTCGGTCACGCTATATTACAGATTACGTAGAGAAGACAACGATTGATCCAGACAATCCAGATGAACCTATCATTTCTGGTGAACTGATTCTATGGTATGCCATTGTTGCTGACCTTCTTATTCAGGCAATTCAATCATTTGGATCCAGACGGATTGTGACATATCATACTACTAAGAAGCGGGCTGAGCTTTTCAAGAAAGTCTTTGGTATAGTCTGGGGCTTGAAGAAAATAGAAAGGACAATGTCATGTGAAACTGTTCACTCGGGCAATCTAGAAGAGGTTAATGAGAAGACTAAGGTTGATTTCAAGGCAGTTGAGGGTCCTGATGTGCGCATTCTCTGTAATATTCGGACCCTAGTGGAGGGCTTTGATGAGCCTTCCATTGACACTACCGTATTTGTTGACAACAAGTGGAGTGCAATTGAGACAAAGCAGATTGTGGGGCGTGGGAACCGAAAGGACCCGCGGAATAGTGGGAAGCTGCATAGGGTCTTAATTCCGTTTCTCTCATACGAGATGGCAATTAGCGACGATGTAATACAAATTCGCACGACGAATGACTATAAAACTGTGCGCTACACAATCAAGAATATTATACTGTCGTCTGATCCGAATCAGAGTATTGCACAGACGGTATGGGTACCCAAACCTAGGGCGGCCCTTGAGGATGAGGGTGACGACGATGATAATGGCCTATCTGTAGAGAATGCTACTGAGCGCGTTTGGCTAGCAGAAGATATTCCTGCCTTACACGATGAACAAATTCTGGGATCCTGCCCGACTAAGGATCTGGCCGAACAGTCCTTTCATGCAGCAAGGCTCTGGACGCATCGCTTGGCTGATAGTTTGAACTGGAAGCGCTGTAAGACTGAAGGTCAGCTCACGCAGATGTGGAATCATTATAGGGATACAAATGTACTACCCAAAGGTATTCCTTATGATCCATCTCGCGTATACAAGCAGGTTGGCTGGATCAATATCCGTGATTACACTGGCATTCTTACCACTAGGACTGAGTGGCCAGATATGGGCCCAGGCGAATTCATGGAACTCATGCGGTTAGTGAATATCAATGTCTTTGACCATACTCTTTCAAGTCTTAGAAATCTTGTGGAGAAACATGCAACACGTAAGCTTCCAGCAAATCCATACTCAAAGTGGAAGATGTCGGTTTATGATGTAGCTGACAAGGTGAACTCTGGATCTGCGAAGGGTGTAAAAGGGTGGGGTAAGTATGCAGATAGTGTCTACAGTATTCTACAAAAGGAGGATGTGAGTGATGCGCTAGATTTCGAGAGGCTGTGGCCGTCTCTACATGCTAAATACCCCGATCTACCTGGAATTCCCACGGAGATTTGGAACGATACCTTCTGGGCGAGATATGATCCTTGTGAGTAGGTTAGCAGGGCTAAAAAATGAAAGTTTGTGAGCCAGTATTTTTTATACACAAATGTCTGACGCTGTTCCAAAGAATAAAGTGAAACTAGATACACTTTTGTGGCAAGTTCGTGAACTATGTCGCAAGCATAAGCTTAATATTTGGGGTAATCAGAGTCTAGCAAATCAGATTTACCAGGATCTCTTGTTTATCTACCATGTTCCAGCTCTTTGTGCATCTGGTCACCTTGAATTAGATACTGCCTACATTGGGGATGGTAAGCTTACGGAAATAAGCTATAAGTCTCTTCTCAGTCTCAAGGAGCCTACACTTATCAATACTGCATTCAAGCGCCTATGGAAACAGCTTCAGACCTGTGTCTTAAAGCCCCTATTTGAAGGCCGCGACTTTGTGATGTTCTCCATTGAGAAGAAGGATGCCAAGAAGTATATGGCTCTACTTCTTGAACTTATGACTTACATAGCATCAGTTGAATTAGAGCGCTATGATTCTAATGCAGGGTATACCTATTTCAAGAAGGAGTTAAACAAGGCCATTGCGAAGACATTCGGCCAGTTCTATACCCCTTCTACCGTTACTGCCTCTGTTGTAAAGCAGGTTGACCCTAAGACTGGCGAGTCTGTGCTTGACCCCTCATCAGGATCTTGTTCATTCCTTGCAGAGGCTGCAAATCACATTGCCAAGTCTGAGGGTGTAGATATGGCAGTTGCGTTTAAGGACCTATATGGTACGGAGGTTGAACCCAATATCTACGCAGAAGGTGTGATGAATATGTTTATCAACTTTGGCATTCTTCCAGATATGAATGAGAGAATTCGTGAGGTGGATGCACTGCTAGACATGGCAACAAATACTATGCTCTTTAAAAAGATCGTAGCAAACCCACCATTTGGTGCTGATGCTCGTAGTTTTCTTGAGTTCTATTATCAGACGGTAATTGAGCCACCATCTGGAAAGGCAAAGAAGGGTGTAAAGAAGACAGTATTAAATCCTGAGGTGAAGTGCGAGATCCCTTTCCCTAAGATTTCTGAATCTGCCATCTTGTTCTTCCAGTATATCGTACAGAAACTGGCTCCTGGTGGTAAGGCGGGTGTTGTAATGAGTGCAACTATCTTCAATGACGGCTTCAAGGATATGATGAAGTGGTTTCTTGAATGCTGCTCTCTTGAGAAGGTGATTATCAATCCTGCTGGGACGTTCAAGGAGCAGGGTACAGGGATTGAGACCTTCTCATTCATCTTTACAAAGGGGTCACCCACCACCAAGGTTGACATTGTCATGCTTGGTGCTGAGGATGTGGTTGTTTGTTCTCTAACACTTGACCAAATCAAGGAGGCTGGGTGGAAGCTTCAGCTGAAGGAGGAGGAGAAGAAGGTAGAGTATACTGGTCAGTATAAGTTGAAGAAACTGGGAGATATTGCTAGTGGAAACAATGGCAGGGGTTTAGGTATGGAAGAGACATTTGATTGTCCTGGTTCGTATCCTATCCTAAGTGGTGGCATAAACTATTGTGGAACATACGGCAAGTTTAATAGGGATGAAAATACTATTAGCCTGAGTAAATCAGGATCATCTTCTGGATATGTAAAGTGGAATACTCAAAAATTTTGGGCATCAGATTGCTTTACAGTTCAACCATTAAATATAGAAACTCTTGATAATCGGTTTCTATACTATACACTTGTTCTTCAACAGGAAAATATTTATAGAACTTACCAGGTTGGAGGGACAATCCCCCATTGTTACTGGCGCGATCTAGAAAATCTTCAAATGCCTACCCCCCCTCTCGCCATCCAGCAAGAAATCGTGGCAAGTCTCGACCGCATCTTCGCCGACCCCCAAGATATGAAGGAATGCCTTGCATTCACCGACAAGGCAATGGAGCTCATGTTGAAAGATCCTTCAGGGAAGCTTCTTGAGGATGTTATGGTTGGACTACGTCTGAAGCGTTCTCACCAGACTGCAGCAGCCTCCATCAAGGCTCAAATGGCCGCCATCATGCGATCCGTTGGGGCTCGTGGGTATGAGAAGAAAAAGTTGGGGGATGTATATAATGATCCAAAGACAATCAAGCGCTTCAATTCAGGCGACAGGGATAACATTGGAGATATACCATTCTTCAATGGAAAATGGAGTTGTCCAGATGGTAGACACAGCGATCATTCTTTTGAAATGGATAGTCCATATTTCGTAATGATTAAAGATGGGGGTGGTGACCATAATAGTGATACGGTTGGAATGGGAAAGTTCTTCAATGTAACTGGCAAGTGTGCAATTACCTCGCATAATATGATACTATCTCCAATGGCTGATAATGGATTATCTCATAGTTTCGTATATCATTACCTTTCTTCCTCAGCAAAGGCTATACGTGATATGGCAAAATATTCGATTAATCTAGGAAGTATCTCAAAAGAGAGCATCATGAATTTCCAAATTCCTTGCCCACCCATCGCCATCCAGCAAGAAATACTCGCCATTCTCAATGAGATGGAATCCGAACTTAAGGCTATGGAGCAGATGGCAGCAAAGGCTGAGCAGAGGGCAAAGTATATCCTTGATGGATATCTGTGTAGTAAACCTAATTCAACTCCAGTGCTGACGGCTAACCCTAATAATCAGCAAGATGCATCAGTTAATACTTTAATTCCTGTAAATGAAATTGTAGAGACTACTGAACCTGCTAAGGCTAAGCGAATTCTTAAGATAAAAAAGACATCATCTAATTAACTTCTAGAGAATCATATATAATATTTTTTATAAGGCCTTAGTAAGAATGCTTCCTAAATTATTTTTAAAATTATTTCCAGCGATAAAATGGCAATATATGATTATTATGCTTACTATCATAATTGGTCTATCCTTTCTTATACGCCAGTCAGCTACGCAAAGCCCAGCTTCTATGCAATTTCCACCAACGCTCGTCATTAATCTCGACTCACGGAAAGATCGCATGCGCGAATTTACTGAAGAATTTCAAAGTTGGCCCGTCACTGTAGAGCGTGTATCAGCAGTCAAGTATAGCCCGGGCTGGAAAGGGTGTGCAGCATCACACTTGAAGTGCGTTAAACTAGCAAAGGAACGTAATTATCCCTGGGTTCTAGTCGTAGAAGATGATTGCACACTTACACCAGGCGCATCTGAACAATTTCAGGAAGTGCTACCCTATCTATGGCAAAATAGAGAAAGCTGGGATATATTTTTCGGAGGTGTAACTCATATAAAGAAATCTAAACGAATTTCGTATTCGCCAGATATCTTTGAAGCAACTTGTGTAACAGCACACTTTTGCTTGATTCACAGCTCTGTATATGATACAATATTGAATCATTATCCAGAGGACATAGATGACTATACGGATCAAATTGATGTATATTATGGTTATAATCTGCGTATTTGGACTACTGCACCTTTTTTTGCAAAACAACGCCCTAGCAAGAGCGATATAGAAGAAGGAATAAAAGATTATACTGAATTGTTCAATGATTCTGAAAGGAAACTATTAGCATTAAGCTAGTCAAGTAAAATTGAACCCTCGGCCCCTAGGCTTGAAGCATATCATGGGACAATACTTCATCTGCGTCTTTCTTGCTGAGGACGGAAAATACATTCGCGCCTTTGCAACTCCCCATAACTACAATAACGGTGCAAAGCTCATAGAGCATTCTTATGTTGGCAATACATTCATGGATGCTGTAGAGTTCATGCTGAGCCCCAGCGGAATGTTCTATAAGTCAAGGCTAGTCTGGGCAGGTGATTATGCTGACCCAGAGGAGTCTGGAGATAACCTGCATACAATGGCCGTTCAAGCAGAGCATAAGATGATTCTTGTTAATAAGAAGACTAACTGCCGTTATATCTTGAATCACACAAAAAGGCTCTTCATAGATAAGGATAAGCTAGAAGACATTCATCCACTTTCCCTTCTGACCTGCGAGGGAAATGGGCGTGGTGGCGGCGATTATCATGGCTCAGATGAGCACCTATGCGGATCATGGGCGCGTAATGTAATTTCTATGGATTCATCTGATAATGGGTATACCGAGTATATTCACGGCTTTGGTAAGTGATGTTAGAGAAAGGCTGGAGGCTGGCGGCGAGTGTAGACCGTCAGATTCCTATCCTTTTTTGATCCCTTGTAGAAATTAATGTAGGAAGTAAGGGGATCATTAGGCACACGATATATAGGATCCATGGCCACTGCAAATCCATTTCTAGAACCATCTGGAATTGCTGGAATATTTGCCTTCAACCACGCTGCGTGAGCCTTGCATGAATGAATACGTCCAGGCCAGCGAAATTCATACTCTTCTCCAAGAGCCAGAGCTAGTTCCGCAAGCCACAAGTAATTACCAGTGCACTGGCGAACCCAGATAGTGCAAGGATGATGCAGGTGGACCGGACGATACCCAGATTCATTCTGATCCTTTGAGCACTTTCGCTTAGGAGCAGTCAACATGTGCTCAGGAACCGATAAGGCTTTCTGGGCCTTTGCTAGCCTAACTGCAGCCTTCTCTTTTAAGAGCTCTGGGTGAACCGCTGTCCAATGAGCAGAATATAGCATTTGGCAAGACTCCAAAATCATCTTGATAACATGCTTATCTCCATGGGCCTGAGCAGCCTCCTTGGGATTTATGCTAAGAATAAAGATGTTCATGTTAGTTGCATGTAACATGAACATTTTACACTTCAATTTTTTCATAAAGGACTAACTTGATTTGATAAGATTAGAGATCTACTAAAATAATGCCGGCCGTACAAAGAAATATACCTAGCCAGTTGGTTAGGCTGATTTTTTCACCAAAATAATATGCACCTATCACTGCAATTAAAATACTGCTAATTGAATCCCAGAGAATATTCAGAATTGCCATTCCTTTAACGGGTAATCCCTTGAAAAATAATAGAGGCTGCAGAGAATAAATTGCCATTGTTAAAGGAAGAATATACGGGCTTGTTAGGACAGATGTGCTTTTAAGTTTTAGAAGTGTCATTATTATAACATCTAGCGATGCCATTACCGCAGCATAGACGATTGCATACATCTAATTATCAGCAAAGAATTTATCATGATGTCCCTTTGGAATACTACCATTCGGATACATTTCAACTAAGTCTGAACCCTTAACAAATCGCACTTTAATCTCCGGAAAATTTATATTAC
>Ga0214923_10009197_pt1 | contig 10327 bp, 11 predicted proteins | sample LL1510_MetaG_FD_177993 | JGI IMG/M metagenome (GOLD analysis project Ga0214923, IMG submission 177993) | Freshwater microbial communities from Lake Lanier, Atlanta, Georgia, United States - LL-1510 | ecosystem: Environmental > Aquatic > Freshwater > Lake | place: USA: Georgia | collected...
CACCCATGCAAGCGCTAAATTCTCCATCAGATTTAATAACTTTAAATGGATGTTCTTCTTTAGAACTGCATATTATGTTTGGGGTAATTTTTATCTTACCGTTTACTACAAATTGTCCAAGTTGCTGCCAACTTGTTGGCCAAGGATTATTTGCAATTGGCTGTGCGCTATTAGTTCTTTTTACTTGTAGTAAATTTCCAACTTGTTCTGCTACTTTTTCATTAATAATAGCTATTCCTACGTTATCTTTTTTTAAAAATTCTTCTAATTTACTTGTGATTGCTGTTTTTTGATCATTTACTATTTGACATATTGATGCTTCAATTGAAGCGGCAAAATCTGAATCAATAGATGGGGCAGATCCATCTTTTACATTATTATATGCTGTACTAAAGCTAGGAGTTGTACTTGGGTTTATTTGTACATTTGGTCTTCCGTTTAATTTTATTCTCCAGTCAAGTTTAGGACCATCATTATCCCATTTAGTTTCTATAACAACTTGTTGAGACCAAGTTCCTGCTTCAAATTTTTCGTTTACTGTAGCAGGAGAATAAATATTTGGACATTGCCCAGCACTACTCCCTGCATAATAAAATATATTAGAATTGGGGCTTGTTTCGTATTCAAATATCGTAGACATATATATTTATATTACACAAAAAAATATGTTTTTAAGGATTTTTAATTTTACTGATAAAATCTACCATCTTTTCTTTAGAAAATTCTTTTGCTTGGACCAGGGGGAAATCGAATCCCCGTCTTTTAGTGAATTTAAATTAAAATACTACAAGTTTAGTTGTTTTTATTTTTAGCTTTATATAGAGAGAAACAACAAACATACTTAGCGATTTTATTTTGAATACTAAACCTATAAAGAATAAAAAAACTTTATAAATAAAGACATCTAAATACGCAATTATCTATTAGATGTGTCATAGTAATCACGCTGTAGAACTTAAGCTACAGAAGCGGTCTCCTCGACTAGAGAAACTCTAGCAGAGATATGACCTTTGTATTTGGCTGTTTTGGCAGTTAATACTTTTAAGGCTTTTTAAAGAGACCCACCTAAACCTCTACTTGCATTTTAATTCCTATTCCTAAAATCGAAACCAAATCTGGCCCAATGAGAAAGAACTTATACTAATTACACATTATAAACTACTTAATAGTTTTTGACAATCTTTTTTATAAATAAAATTAAATTTAATTCTTATTCCATTTAGGTCAGATATCAATTGAGGTACAGCAATGCATGGATATTCATTAGGTTCATTAGAAATAATATCATTATCAATATTATAATGTTTTATACATTTTTGAATATATATTGACCATCTAGCTTTATTTTTTATTATCTCCATTAATTTATTATAAATAAACTTGACAAAAAAATAAAAAAATAATATTATATAAGTTAACATAGCTTCCAATTAGAGCAGTTTGTTGATGTCAAAAAATCAACTATCGATCCTTGAGATAGCAACGTCCCAAGGGCTGACGACTATTAAAACCTTCGTTTGTACATAATATGGCTTATGAGGGGAATGTAGCTATAGGCATCGCAGAATGTAGTGATCGAAGCTACCTCTGATCCGTAAGTGCGATGGCCCGTTTATCGCTGAGATTGTGATAAATTTGGAGTCAAAAGAAAAGTTGGATTGATAATACTCAACTTCAGACATACAAAATCTGGAGGTAAAGCCCTTTTGGATATCAAAGAAAAGTTAAATAATTTGAGGATTTAGTATTAAAACCAGACTTCATTATTTATAATTCTTAATACCTTAATCCAATCTTTTAGATGATAAGATATTTCTTCTTTATCTGAATTTTTAAAACCATTTTTTGCTATATTATAATATATATTTTCTGAAGGGTAAGATCTTCGAAGTTTTGCTAAATTTTTATAAAAAAATCCTAAAAATACAGTGATAGATTTTGCCGTATCTTCATTTTGCTCTAATTGAAAAAAATATTTATTCTGCAATGGATATTCTATAAGATCATGGAATTTTAATCCAATAGCTTCTGATATGTATTCTTTTTCTTCAAATGAATAATTCAAATTTTTGCTATATTTTATAATTGTGAGTTCTGCGAAAACTGGAAAACTAATATCAACTATACCATCTATATTTTCTTCAGTTACTTTATTTAATATTTCTGGTAAACAATCAGGGTCTTGTATAAGTAAAAAAGTTTTTTCTGGTGATAATGCTAGTTTTTTAGCAAAAAAATCAATATCTCTCTCTGAAACAATCACATTAACTATTACAGTTAATTTTTATTTTTATTCATTAAATATTGCTGTATAGTTTCAAAATTACGATCTAATTTAGCTTCTATCCTATCAAAATAAGCTTCAAATGATTCTTTAGTAACATAAGTTGTACTGACTTTTAAAGCTAAATCAGCTATTTCTTGTTGATGTTTTCTGCTTTCTAATTCAACTTCTTTCCTTAAAGCTATAAAATCACTAAATGTTTTATCATTCAAATCTTTGATAAGTTTTTCTTGACGATCAGATATTGAGAATACTCTAGTAAAAAGCCATCCGCCTAAGAACGATAATGCTCCTATAACAAGATTAAATACTGTTGTGATATCTAAATTCACACATATATTTACACTTTAAATATTAAATATTATAGCTTTAAATCACCAAAATCATCATCAGATATGTCAGTTTTTCTTGCCCCAATTTTATATGTTGAAATTTCGGTTTCTTGTGGAGCAACTTGAACTTTGCTACTATCAAGATAGCTATCTAACCAACCAGCAATAGGATTATCTTTTTGATTAAAGATCTTTTTATACCCTAATGATCTTAAACGAGCATCGCAAAGCCATTTAGAGTAACCAGCTAGAACTTCTGCATTTAAACCTAATAAAGAACCCTTACTGAATAAGTACTCTGCCCATTCAATTTCATTTTTAGCAGCTTGTTCATAAAATGCATATATTTTATCTTCACTTTTCTTTACTATAGAAGTAAAGCCTTCTTTATCTTCTTCTTTAAGAATTTTAATTAAATTTTGAGTTGTAGCAAAATGTAAAGCTTCATCTCTTTGAATAAATTTAATAATCTTAGCATTACCTTCCATTTTACCACGATATCCAAAATAGAAAGAACAAGCGAATGAAACATAAAATACAAGACCTTCCATTACATTAACTGAAAGAATACAGTCAAATATCTTTTGTTTTAAATCTTTTTTATCATCATCGCCAAGAATTTTATCAAAATTATTTCTTATTAGTTCTGCACGAGAGACAATTTCTTTATCTTCCATAATACTATCAAAAAATTTACTTGCATCTGGATGAACATTATTTAATAAATAAGAGTAAGAATAACTATGTATACCTTCAAATCTTTGCCAAGTATTCATACAGATTTCAAGTTCTGGATTACTTACATAATCTTTTAATGAATGAATACTTCTGGAAAGCATACTATCTCCAAGAGTTTGAAATTTTAAATTTGTATCAAATACAAATCTTTCTTGACCAGCAAGATCCTTGTAATCACTACGATCTTTATTTAATGCTATTTCATGTGGCCACCAAAAAAACTCTTCTTGTTTCTTAAATAATTCAAAAAATATAGGATATTTAAAACGATCATATCTTTGAAGATTAAGATCTTCTCCAAAAAATAATGGCTGCCTAGTATGATCTATATTTTTAAGATTTAAAACGCTTTTCATTGGCTATAATTTACACGCTCCAGAAGAACAATCGCGATCTTCTTTTTGATTCATTAACTGTTCTTTATCTCCATCATCTGTATTATTATAGTAAAGGCTAATTAATCCTAAAGAATAGGCAAACATTATTTCTTTCATAACTTTTGCATCAGGTAAAACATTGTTTTCATAATGAGAATAATTATAGTATACATTAGTAGATATAGCCATATCAATATATTTTTGAATAACTGCATTAATTTTTAATAGACCAGAATTATCTTTTAAATCATAAGCTATTTCATAATTTTCATCATACTTTCCAATTCCTGGAACTAGTACTGGAAGTTTACCCATTTTGCTCATTTTATAAGTGATTAAACTCCGAATTGGTTCAACACCATTAGTAGAAGATTGAATTACTGAACTGCTTTCGCACGGCATACAAGATGATAATGTAGAATGTCTTAACCCAAATTCTTTTATATCTTTTCTTAATTTTTCCCAATCAAGAGATAGTTTTCTTTCGCATAACTCATCAAGCTTATCTTTGTATGTATCAATAGGTAAAATTCCTTTCGAATATTTTGTTCTATCAAATTTTTCACATTTTCCTTTTTCCTTAGCAAGTTCTACGCTCGACTTTAGAAGATAGTATTGAAAATGCTCCATCCATTCATCAAGAATTGGAAGTGTCTTATCAGATGTATATTTTAATTCATTTTTAGCAAGATAGGCAGCTAAATTAGTTATACCAATTCCAAGACTACGCCTTTTCTTAGCAAAATTTTCAGCAGCAATATTAAAATAATCTTGAATTTCAATGATTTCATCAAGAAATCTTACGATAAGATCGCAAGTCTTTTCAAGATCCTGCCAGTTTTTAATTTCAAGCATATTAACTGCCGAAAGAATACACATTCCAATTTCGCCATCTTTATCGTGATAATCATTAAGCGGAATTGTAGGATGAATAACTTCTGTACAAAGATTACTCATTGTAACTTTATCTAACCACGCACCATGATTATTTGCATGATCAACATTTAGAATATAAATTCTACCAGTTTCTACTCTTTCTTTAATTATTAATGAAAATAATTTACGAGCAGATATTTTCTTTTTAATTTTTAATTTTTTAGCTTCACATTCCTTATATATTTTATCAAAATCTTTAGTTCCCCAAGCTTCATATAGCTCTGGAACCTCAGTAGTATTAAATAAAATAATATCTTCATCTTTAAGAACTCTATCATAAAATAATTTACTCATACCAATAGTATAATCTAATTTACGAACACGATTATCATCTGTTCCAGCGTTATTCTTTAATACTACAATATCTTCTATTTCATAGTGCCACCATTGAATATTACAAGTTGCACTTCCGCCCCTTAACCCATTTTGTTGCCAAGCCTTAACGCTACTTTCATATATTTTTAAAAAAGGAATTAGTCCTGTATGTACAACTTCTCCATTTTTAATAGGAGAACCAATTGCTCTAATTTTAGAGACATCAATTCCTATTCCACATCTACTAGCAGTAGCCATACTAACTGCTGTAGCACTAGCGGTTATACTATCTTTTGTGTCATCAACCCCGATTAAACAACAACTTGCATAATTTCTATTTGGAGTTCTGACTCCAGCCATAACTGGCGTTGGCAAATTAATTTTATGTTTACTTATGGCATCATAAAATTTACGAACATAATTTAATCTTGTTTCTATTGGATAGTTAATAAATGCATAAGCAGCAATTAGAATATAAGCAAATTGTGGTGTTTCATAAATTTTCGAAGAAATTCTATCTTTAATAAGATATTTATCACATAATTGTTTTATACCTGCATAAGTAAAATTATAATCTCTTTCATGATCAATAAACTCTCCCATTTTATTGATTTCATCTTCAGTATATTTTTCTAGAATAATATGATCATAGATTTTACTTCTTAACCCTTGTTGTAAAAATTCTAATAATCTTGGTGCATGTTTCCCCTTCCATACATCTTTTCTTAATTGATAGTTCAAAAGTCTACCAGCTACATATTGATAATTTGGCTTTTCTATTGAAATCAAATTAGCCGCAGATTCAATTAAAAGTTTATGAATTTCTTTTGTAGTTACTCCATCATTTATATTAATCTTAGCATTGATCTCTACATCAGTTAAACTTACATTAGATAAATCTTTAATTGCCCAGTTGATTACTCTATGAATTTTTTCTATATTAAAATTTTCAGTTGAACCATTTCTTTTTTTTACTTTTATACTCATAACAGTATGAGTATAATATTACATTAGTTTTTAAAATTAAGAAAGAAAAAATTAAAAAGTTATAAACAATTTAATCTGAGTGACTTTTTGGGTGTATCTTCCCTTTGCGTTTTTTAGACCAATGTTTAAAATATTTTTCTTTTACTGGATCTTTCCCATATATTTTTTTTCTTTTTTCAGAAAGTTCAGCGCTACGATCAAACATATCTCCTAGTGTTCCTTTTTTATTTTTTGTAAACTCTGAAAATTCTTTATCAGAGCAAGTTGCTTTCAATGTACCTTGAGTATTTATTTCTGGAACAGTAAAAACTCTTTTCCATTCAATACCTTTTAGATCAATATATACATGTTTATCATGTACTGATTGTACGATATCTATAGTCTCTTCTGTTTCTGGATGAATATATGTATATATAGGCATTATTCTAAATATTTAAGTATATTATTTGTAAATTTATCAGATGAGAATTTTTCTTGTAAAGAGAGTCCGCTTGAATTTAATCTATCTTTTTCTACTCTTTTTATAGCTAACTCACAAGCAGAAATAAAATCGTCACCATTGAAATCATAAATAGTACCTTGATTGTACGGTAATCCTCTATGAAAAAATACTCCATCATATGCTTCAATTTTTGAATTAGGTTCTACTAATACACTATTACATTCATCAGCCCAAGACTTATATCCATGAGCGTTCATGATAATAGCATGCTTTCCAATAGCTACAGAATGAAATTCTGGTAAACCCCATCCTTCACCACCGCTCATTCCGATTATGATATTAGCGCTATTTAAGTAATCATTATATATCTTATTTTGGCCCATAAAAGGTAGAAAGTTTATATTAAAATAAGATTTACCTTGTAGAGCTTGAGATATAATGGTATTTTGATCCTCTGGTTTCATGAATGGATTAAAAATAGAACATTGTAGAGCGTATTTCTTATTATTACCAAATTTATTAGCCCATAGTTGCAGTAGTTTAGCGTGATGCTTTCTTTTCTCTAATTTTCCAACGATATTAAATACTATTCTATCATCTGTAAAATATGTCTTATCAATTTTATTAAAATTATATTTATCAAACGCAAGAGGAATATATTCTACATTTTTACATCCTAAGTTTTTATATAGATCAACGGTTTCTTGAGACGAGAATAATACTTTATGATTATTTTTTACTGTATTTATCTCAACTCTTGTTGGTTGATCTAATTCATAGAAACTTAAGAGAATTTGCTTGTCTGAGTAACTTTCGAAAGAACCATTTAAATGCCATAATTTAAATATTTTATTTTGTCTAGAATGATTAGATAATGCATCATTAATACTTCTCTGTAGCCATTCACCAAATTCTGGAGTAAGATCAGATTGAGTTGATAAATCTACATTACCAATAGGTAACAGATTAATATTTTTATTTGAATTAAATAATTCTCTAAGAATTAAAGTAGAAATTTGACCAAAACTTACTGTATTAATTGCCAAATTCAAACTTAAACTCATAGAATATCATCTTCTACTTCTTCTAGAATAGGTTTACTTTTTTGTACAGTCTTTACTGGAGTTTTAGTATTATTTGATGTCTGAGGTGTAGTTTTATTTTCTAAAGGCTTAGAGATATAAAGTCTGTAATCTGGGGCTTTTTCATTCTTTTTATTAGAATTAGCAAAAACTACTACATCAGTTCTTGTTCCATCATTATCTACAATGTATCCAGATAAGAAAGACATTCCTGTTTTACTCTTCTTTTTCCAAAGAGCGCCAAGCTCATTTTGATTTTTATTTTGATTTGTATTATTCATTTTTATATTGTATATCCTTTATTATATTTTGTCAAAATAATTTTTACTTTTTATTTTATTTTTTAAAAGTTTTAAAGTTTTATTATGTATATTTATAGCGGTTTGCGTGCTTATTTTTAATCTTTTAGCTATTTTATTCCAAGACATTTTTTTACTAGAATTATTCAAATATCTCATAGTAAATATTTTTTTAACTCTTTCATCTGAACAAGAGTCAATTATATTAAATATATAATCATTTAAATTTTTAAAATCTTTTGGTTGGTAAGTGTTTTTTTCTATTAGATAATTTAATTTATCTTGTTCTAAATTAATATAATGACTATTTTCATTTATGCAATTTAAACATTGATATCTTACTTGATTATATAACCATGTTGAAAATTTTGAATTTTTACATGGATCAAATGTCATTGCCGATTTATATACAATATAATCTTTTTGATCAATTATATCTTGTACATAAATACCAGAGGCAGACATTGGTGCAGAATATTTTTTGTATAATGAATGACACAATGGAGAATGTCTTTGTACAAGAGTTTTTAATGATTCTTCATCATTTTTTTGTTGAATGTTTTTTATTAATATATTGTCTTCTATATTCATATTTTATTTATTTTATTTATTATTTTTTTTGTGCAAGCTTCAAAATTATAGTATTCATTATATATAATTTTTCCATATTCTTTTTTTGACTCAATTTCAGATTGAGGCATATTTTCAAGAATACTTGGAAGCTTATCTATATCTTCAATTTTTACTAAAAGTCCATAGTCATTAAAATTAATTTTATCTTCAAATGGAAGCCAAAATTCATCTGATATATATACGGGTATTGATCCTTTTTGAAGCGATTCACAAATTCTATAAGATGTTACAGAGAATCCTCTTGGACACAATGTAAAAGTACTATGTTTTAATAAAAAATTATAGAAAAAATAAGTTTCTTCTGCGTTCTTTTGAGTAAATGTATCCTTATATTCATAAGTATCGAATATATAATAGTTTTTTTTATTTTGGAATGTATCAAAAATTTTCTTTCTTAAAGGAGAACTACCAGAATTACCAATAAAATTCGCTAAAAATCTACTATTATTAAATTTTATTGATTCTAATTCTATGGGCATAGAATTATTTTCTTTACAGTTTAATGGTATAGGATAATATTTTTTATATATTTCTAAAGATTTAAAATTAATAAAATCATGTTGTTGCGCAAATATAAGTATATCTTTATTAGATAGATCAATTGGTAGACCAAAATCAAATCCACAAATAGTAAAATATTTTTTAGTTAAATCAAGACGATCAATAATTTTTTTTGCCCTTTTGTATAATTTATCTATGCCATTTTTTGATATTATTGAAGCTTTAGAAAAGAAGTAATTTTGCCAAAAAATTGGTATATAATATCTTTTTAGGGAAACATTATTTTTAATTATATAGTTATAAAAGTATTCTTCAAAATTAGGTTCATTTCCAGGAGGATATACAAAATTAGTTGGATTTTTTAATTCTTCTGGTACGTCAATTATATTCATTTATATTTTTAAAGAAATTATCGTATATATGTTTCAAATGTTTTTGCATTAACTCATATAACGCATTTATATCTTGACACGTCTCCCAGTTAAGAGAATAATCAGCAACAGCTTTTAGTTTATTATCATTTGATTTTTCTTCTATATTAGCTGGTGGTACAAAAGAACCATCATCCAATTTTCGACTTATATGAATTAAAAAACCGTTATGATTTTTTAACCATGCATATTCATCATCTTTGTATTCTATATATCTAATATCAGTTATAATTGGCAATATATTATTCTTTTTTAATTCTTTAATTTTAGGTTCTACGAGAGATGTCCAATATTTACCTTCAGTTTGAACACGTCTGCATTTGCCATATGCGACCATAAGAGGTCTAACGAGTTCTTTGTCTTGTCCATCACACTTATTAAGATCCATTTTAAATTTTTCTTTTACAAAGTCTCCTAATTCACATTTAAGATTATCAGCTAAAGCTATTCTTTGAGACTCTATATTCTTCTCTTTTAAATATTTTTTTAGGATAGAATAGAATGTATCTTTTCCAGATCTTGCAACGCCAGTAAGTCCTATCATATTATTCTCCATAAGTTATGTCACCAGAACCATCATATATTGGTAAAGGCTCTTTGTATTTTACTTCATAAGTAATTTTAACACTAATATTTTTATTCTCAGAATTTGTTTTATTTAAAATATTTTTTGATTGAAATGGTTTTGTAAATATAGTACCATGCGATTCATTCGTAGAAAGATTTTTAGTATTATATGTCTCATACATTTTATCTTCAATTATTATATACTTAGGAAATGGTTTAGAGAATATAGTACCATGAGATTCATTAGTTGAATAAGATTTATTTTTGTATGTCTCATATACTTCAATTCCACGATGAGTTTTAATATAATTATAAGATTGAAATGGTTTTGTAAATATAGTTTGGTGAGATTCATTAGTAGAATCTCCTCCACTATAATATGTATCGAATACTCTACCATTTT
>Ga0214923_10009198_pt1 | contig 10327 bp, 7 predicted proteins | sample LL1510_MetaG_FD_177993 | JGI IMG/M metagenome (GOLD analysis project Ga0214923, IMG submission 177993) | Freshwater microbial communities from Lake Lanier, Atlanta, Georgia, United States - LL-1510 | ecosystem: Environmental > Aquatic > Freshwater > Lake | place: USA: Georgia | collected 2015-10-15
TTGAATTCCCTCCGTGTCGATCCCCCTGGACCGCATCATGGCCAGCGATTCCTCCGGAAAATCATCCCCAATCACCGAAACCAGCCCAATCCCTTCCGTAAAGTGGCTCGCCGCCAGGGCCCCGTAGGTCCCCGCCCCTCCTATCACCCGATCAGCCTTGCCAAAAGGGGTTTCGATGCTGTCAAAAGCGACGGTTCCGACAATTACCAGAGGAAGTTGTTGTGCCATGGGAGGGGGGTATGGGTCTAGGTTGAACAAGTTTGGAGCGCAAATATTGGAACTTTGGCGGTTAAATGCTATCATTGCACTCCTTTTGGGGCAAAAGCCTAGGTTTCTACCCCAAAATTCCTCGGTAGCTCAGTTGGTTAGAGCACTTGACTGTTAATCAGGGGGTCGTTGGTTCGAGCCCAACCCGGGGAGCTGATAATCAAGGGTTTACGAACTTAAGTCTCGTAGACCCTTTTTATTTGCACTAAATTTGCACTAAAACTATCCTCTTGGGGCTTGGGTTCTCCAACCTGTTCCGTGGGACTCTTGTGGGTTAATTCAGGTACCTGAGCCACCCTCCAAGCCACTGCCGATTGCTAGGCCTGGGAGTCCCAATCGATTTGATCTTACCGGGGGCTGGTACTTTTCCTTTCAAATTTGACCTCCAGAACTTGGGGGGTAAAGCCAAAAATTGGGTAGAGGGGTAAATTGGATATCCAACACTTAACCTTTACAAATACAATAGTTTTTCGTTACATTAGCCTATAAAACCACCCCAATAAGTAAGTTAGCGTTCATTGGTAAAAAACACGACAGAACAAAAAAACAATAAATTTGACAGGCGAAACCAGAAAAGCCTCTTAAACAGAGTAGTGAACAATTTAAAAAACAAATGAAAATGAAAAAAGTAAGTTTAATTTTAAGTGCAGTTGTAATGTCTGCAATGATGCTAAGTTCTTGTGGGGGTGGTGCATCAACAGAAGAAGGTGCATCAAAAGAAGTAACCATTGGTACCCAAGTGTGGATGACTGAGAATTTAAGCGTTGTTAAATTTAGAAATGGAGACCTGATAAAGGAGGCTAAGACCCTTGAGGAGTTTGAAGAAGCTGGATTGTCAGGTCAACCAGCTTGGTGTTACTATGATTTCGATTTTAAAAACGGCAATAAATATGGAAGACTTTATAACTGGTATGCTGTATCTGACCCTCGGGGTCTGGCTCCTGATGGTTTTCACATACCCTCAGAAGCAGAATGGATAACTTTGATAAGTTCTGCTAGTAATGGAACAAATGATTTTATAACTGCCGCTAACGCACTAATGGACACTTCAGGTTGGTCAGCTCCTGAATGGGTTCACCAAGACAATACAGCAAACAATGAAACACAATTTAACGCATCACCTGGCGGTGCTTTTACATTCTGTGGAAGCGGAAGCTTTGCCTGCTTTGATGGCATAGGTTACAGTTCTAATTGGTGGACATCCACAAAATGTGAAGGAATTCCAGCTTCTAGATTTGCTAGATTTGTTTATATAGACCTTTCGGTTGGTAACAAAATGGGATTTAATGACCGAGGAAAGCGTAGTGGATTAAGTGTGCGTTGCCTCAGGGATTGAATTTATTTGATTCATTTGACAATTTGATTATTTGATAATTTCCGCGAAGCGGTCGACTTTTTTTATAAAGCAATAGATAACCAACGATACGCTAACAGCACCTACAAGAAATTGGCGGCAATTTGCTCCGCAGAAACATTTGTGTAAAAAGTAAAATTCTTCTTCGCAAATGCATCTCGATAAAAAACGAATTTAAGAACCAATTTCCAGAAACACTACATTGCGGAAGTTTTATTTTGTTAATTTATCTAATAAGTCCATTCAGGGTTAATTCTCAGCTCTAACGAGTCTTACCTTCAGTTTCCTGCTTTTGTCATGGTACAAACCATGAGGACCTCTGAAATCCATTGAATAGGCGTAAGATGGGTTTTCCTTACATTCGGTTGAGGTCCAATAAGTAGCAAGGATAAAGTTGCCCTCCCTTTCCCGGTGAATTTGATTGAACATGCAAACAAGTTCTTCATCGGTGGGTAACCTCCAGTTTTTGCCAACTCCTTTGCTGAAGGCTTGAGCTTCCTCCTAGGACATTAATTCCGGACAATCTTGATCTGCGACTTCCAAAACAAAATAATATCCTGGTGTTTTCCAAGGTGCTTCGTGATGGGTTTGGTAATTGGGGTGAATTGGTGTTTTCATGGCTTTGATTTTTCTTCAAATCTTTATTCAGAAAAGCTCACCATGCCCAAGAAATACGATTGTATAGGCAATTGTAGGGGTATTAGGTCTACTTGGAATATCGGTAGGGTTTTTTGTAGGGTCAATCCAGGGCTATTTAGAGGTTTTGTAGGGGTATTTGTAGGGCCTGTAGGGGTAATCGTTATTTTATTGAATGTGATTAACTTGGTTTCAAATTTCAAAACCCATGAAAACAATGATTTTTACTTGGATTGGACGACTAATGGTCATGTCAATTGTATTTGGGATAAGTGCTTTGGGGTTGGTGAATGGCCAGGCGTATAAAACCACTATTTCGGGATTTGAATGTCAAGCGGTTACTGAAAGGGAAGATTGTCAGGAGTGTGGAACCACGGGTGAATACGGACAAGTAAGTACACCTGAAATTACTTGTTCCAAATGCACAGGTGTATCTAATGCAACCTTATCAAAATCTCCTTGTTCATCCTGTTCAAATACACGCAAGGTAAAAGACCCCAATTATGACCCCCCTCGGAAGTGCGAAGTCTGCAATGGGAGAGGCAAAGTGTTAACATTGGGGCACAAATTTCAGGTTGCGGATGCCGATTACACAGAGATACTCGAGTGGGATGACGCTATGTATGTATGTTCAAATTTTGGTGGTGGATGGAGACTTCCAACCATTGAGGAATTAATAGGAATGTATGAGTTTCTCCACAGGGAGGGTAAGTGTAACTTTCAAAACGCTTGGTATTGGAGCAGTTCGCAAGACTATTCGGTCAGTGCCTGGAACATGGGCTTCTACATTGGCAGTGTCTACGCCAGCAGCAAGAACTACAACTTCCAAGTTAGGGCAGTGCGCGATTTACCTTTGGGGTTAGCAACGTCCTCGATTTTGGCTCTGGGCGTCCCCGATGGTTTATCGGAAGCGGATCCTTCCGTAAGCTCTTCTTCGGAGCAAAGCACTGAATCCACCACTTCAGAGCCCAAACCTGATCTTGCAAACCCCAAATCCCCCCCTGTTGCAACGCAAGAATTGGAAGATGCCCCTGTGGTGAACACCAAAACCAGTCCTCCAGCAGAAACCAAACCCATGGACCCTCGTCTGCAGCGTTTGCTCAACCGCAAAAATTCCGAAAACCAAAGCAGCAAGCAAAGCCCTTCTCAAGGAGTGGAAGATGGATCCCCGGAATCCACAGGTCAAAGCAACGGGAGCGGTGGCTTCTCGGCCAGTGGTGATGGCCTGGAAAACAGAGGTTTTGCGCAGGATCCGGATCCGGAGGAATTTAGAATTCTTGATGCTCAAGTGGATATTCCCATTGAAGTGGATCGTGAAGGACGAGTGCGAGTTATCGGAACACCCAAAAGCACCAAACCCCTGACGGCTCAACAACGCAGAGCTTTGGTAGAGGCTACTCAAAAAGCTCGATTTAAGCGTAATGACAACGGCAAAGAAGTTCAACGTGGAATTTTAAAATATAAATTAGAAATTCGTAACAAAAAATAAAAAAGGTCTTTTTTCTAGAATAAGAACCTTTTGTCTACAGATCAAAAAGGATATTGGACTCCCCCAAGACTTATTCAGAAACCCTAAAGTGACTACTTGAGCAGTTCGGAGAGTAATGCAGATCGTGCATGGTACTTCGATTTCGAGTACGGGAAAGCCGACATCAGCCTCAAGGGCAGCAAGAAAAATGTACGTGCGGTTCGGGCTTTTTAACCATTCAACTATTCAACCATTGGGTAGTGGGTAGGGGGCTTTTCCTAAACATCCAGCTGAGTAAGGGGTGGTCAGTTGGTCGTAGAAACTAGTCTTAGCTTTTGTACAATATATTAGAGGTAAATTTTACCATAATTATGAGTACAATTCACTTATTAGACCTTATTATGAAAAATCTTCGAAAACCCGTCTTTTTAGGCTATTTGGTCGTTTTCTTTCAAGTTAGTTGTAAAAAGGATATCGTGCAACCTGGAACGGGGGTTCCGATTATAGTGACATCACAAGTAACTTCAATTGTTTCAACTAGCGCTGTCTCTGGAGGGAATATTACCTCTGACGGAGGAGCCTCGGTTACGGCTAGAGGAGTGGCCTATGGCAGTGCTCAGAACCCAACCACCACGAATAGTACGACGAGTAATGGAACAGGAACAGGCGTTTTCACCAGCACAATCACGGGCTTAAATGCATCGACCCAATATTATGTAAGAGCCTATGCTGTGAACTCTGTGGGCACGGCTTATGGAAATGAGGTGAGTTTCTCGACCTCGGCGCCACCATTTCCCTGCGGAACGTCAACGGTTTCCGATGTGGATAATAACACGTACAACACGGTACAGATAGGGACTCAGTGCTGGACACAGAGCAATCTGAAGGTAAGTAAGTATAGGAATGGGGATAATATCCCAACGGGGTTAAGTAACAGCGCTTGGCAGAATACGACAAGCGGGGCGTATGCGATATACGACAACAACCCCGTAAATGATGGATTGTATGGGAAGTTGTACAATCATTATGCGGTGACGGATAGTAGGGGTTTATGTCCAACAGGATGGCATGTACCCTCGGATGGGGAGTGGAAAGTGTTGACAAAGTATTTGGATCCAAGCGCGGATACGACGACTATTGGTATGCAAAGTCTCACTGCTGGAGGAGCCTTGAAGAGCATAGCGACTCTACCCACGTCAGAGGGTTGGGCTTCACCGAACACGGGAGCCACTAACTCTTCGGGCTTCACAGCCCTGCCGGGCGGTGGTCGGAACTACGACGGAGTTTTCTTCAGCATGTCCAGCTACGGATATTGGTGGTCCTCCTCCGTCTCGTCTGGGTCCAGTGCCTGGGGCCGCTATCTTTTCTTCTTCAACGGCACCATATACCGCAACCTTAGTACCCGTTCGAACGGCTCCTCGGTTCGCTGCTTGAAGGATTAGGCTAGTGGTAGGGGGATTCGACCCTTTGACCATTGCCCCGACCTTAGGGAGGGGGCTGGCTTTCCAATCTCATCACCATTTAGGGCTGGACCTACTTTTTAGCCTAAAGGATTGTCAGGGTAACAGTATATCAACTCAATCCATTATAGGCTTTCCAAGCACTTTCTTAGCCCTTAGAGAAGCCCACTGGGGGCTTTTAATGTATTAGGCATCAGAGCCTACCACGATTGGTTAACGCTCTCTGAGAGGCTCTCAAGAGGTCTCAGGCTAAAGGTTTCAGATTGCCTTGAAAAGATTGATAACTGCTATGCCTTTGAGCCAGGCTTTGATATTGCGGATTTCTTAATTTTTGAAAGAACATCACGCGTGATAAAATTAAAAAACGTGATTTAATACTAATTACTAAAAAATCTCAGGTTATAAAATAATTAATGCTACAACAAAAATTATAAGCAAAATAAATATCCAAACAAAGAAACTCGCAGAGTCACTTTGAGCCTTTTCATTAAGTTCATCTATTTTGCCTTCTAACGCTAAAGTAAAATGTTCGATAAAGTTTTCAATTATTTGATTTTGAAGATTTCTTATCCTATTTTCAATTATACAATTAAGGACTAAATTTGTCTTAGTATCGTCAATAATCTTAAAAGTTACATCAAAGTTGACTGCCGTCAAGCCCGATGATTTCCCAATTCTATAATAATTGGTAGCTTTGGATGAATTATGACAAATATAAATAAATTTTGGTATAATTAATTCAATAGCTTTATGACACTCATCAAGTGAATATGTGAGGTCAAAATTTTTCTCAATTACACTGGTTGTTATCATGGCTAAAATTTTAGTTTATTGATGTTGCCAACATCTTTGATTACAGTAGGTAGTATTTCGACTACATCTCGATCCGCTTTGGGTTGTAGCGACGCATTGTTTTGATTCACAATTTTGCGAAACTGGAGGAGCAGGTTCTTTAGAACAGCTCACAAGGGCAAATTCAGCAAGTGTTAAGGCAAATAGGGCATAAATCAAATATTGTTTTTTCATATTGTAAAATTTTGGGGAATTTGTAAAATGTCTTATAAAATTACGCAATTTAAGTTATTTCTGTAAAAAATATAAAAATAAACGAATATGGGCCTCAAGTGGCCTTTGTTGATGTTAAGCATGGGTTCAAACTATGAATCATAATGCAATAAGTATGACGAACCCAATTTCCAATTGATTTCCAATATATAGGTTCTTATTAACCAATTGGTATGGCATTTGCAAAAAAAGTACTCAAGCGCCTTATTTCATTAATTACTGGTCATTTAGAGCTGGGATTCTTATTTGTTTTTAGAACAATTGGCGTTCCTTCCTAATTCTAGGTGTATGTAGCTTATGAGGCTCAACCTGCCAAGGCTTTTTCTTGTCGGGATGTCCTTTTGGAGCCAAACTGTCTTGAGCTTGGTTCGGTATACCGGGTGGTATTCCAGGTAAAGCTTGGTCAATTCTTCAAAAGCCGTGCCCTTCTCAAGGGTTGATTTCCCTTCGAGGTGATTCTTGAAGTCTATCCAGGAATAAATATTAAAAGGTAAAGACACTATAATAATAGTATGTGCTGTCTTTTATTCAAGGCCCGGCGTATACGTAATGTAAAATTTACTTTTCGACACATATGTATTTACAGGCCTGAAAATGGTAAAGGCTTCGCAATCCTTGAATTTCTTATTAACAACCACCTGTTTTTTGGGAAGATTGGTGATATCTTTCAAATAAAACTCGTTCTCAATAGAAAGGAGACTGTCATTTTTATCAATGGTGTATGAAATTCGATTTCTGAAAACGATTGGACTCTGCTCCTTGGAATACGATAGTGTTTTAACTTGTCTTTTAAATTTTGGAGCCTTAGGCAGATCACAGCTTGTTATCCTGGTATCATTAATTATATATTCTCTGATAAACTTAGAAGATTGAGGTGGAACACAAACTATTTTTTCTTCGGTGTAAGAGACAGAATTAGCTGAGGAAATCAATGTGGAAGTAGATGTAATAGCTGAAATTGCGTTTGTCTGAATTAGATTAAAGTTGTTTCGACCTGTTACTGCCCTGGCATTTTGAAGGCCTAATGAACTTGAAACAGCCGAAGAACTTCCTTTTGAAAATACTCTTTGTTTATAATAGTTGTTTGATATTCCATTTCGAATAAAAAAACTTTCTGCAAGATTTATATAAATATTTTTATCTGATTTGTTTACAAATTGAAATCCAGGGTTTCCGCCATCGCTCCAAAAGTCATAAATTACCTTGAAGTTTTGGTCATCATAAACAATTTCCCCTTCTTTGGAGACTACCTTTCCAATTGGCTCTACTGTATATATTTGGTAAAAAAAGGGCGTGCATGATGTGAATAGGATACTAATAAGGCCTAATGCAAATAAAAGTTGTTTTTTCATGGTTTTGATTTGTAGGGTTAAGTGATTAGTAAATTTCTTGTTATTCTTGATTCAGGCTAATATACACAGATTAGGACACAGAATACCTCAAATCTAAATCAAATTCATGGTCAATTTCTCGCCTGGATGTATTTGGCAATTGAGGTCAAAATTAACAGGTTGGCTTTATTGGGCTTCATTGAGCGATTGGCGTTCCTTCCTAATTCTAGGTGTTTGTAGACCTTGATTTTGACCGGATAGGAACCATCCTTGAGGGATCTTCGGGTATCGAAATACTCGTCAGGATTATGTAGATTTGATTTCTAAAACAAGTATTTAAATGAGTAATCTGCAATTTTTAGAGAGCGCTAGGAAGGAATTTGAATTTTATAAATTATTGGGAGAAAAAACTTTCGGCCAGCTCACAGATGACCTGCTTTTTAATCAGCTTAATGGTGAGAGTAATAGTATTGCGACGATTGTTAAACACTTATGGGGTAATATGCTTTCTCGTTGGACTGATTTTCTAACTACAGATGGTGAAAAAGAATGGAGGAGAAGAGACGAAGAATTTGAAAATGACATCAGCACTCGACAAGAGTTATTAGAGAAGTGGGAAGAAGGATGGTCTTGTTTATTTAATGCACTTAATTCTATTTCAGATTCGGATTTATCTAAAGTAATTTATATTAGAAATCAAGGCCACACAATTTTAGAAGCTATCAATAGACAACTTTCGCATTATCCTTATCATATTGGTCAAATTGTTTTTATTGGAAAGATGTTGAGCAATAAGAATTGGAACTCATTGTCAATTCCTAGAGGGGGCTCAAAACAGTACAATCAAGATAAATTTTCTAAACCTAAAACTAATATCAACCCTTCAATTTCCTAATTGTCAATTACTCAATCATCACATTACAGTTGCATTTTTTGTCTGTAAGGGGAGCGATATAAATAAAAAAGGGTTATTTTTGTATAGTGTACCCTTTTTTTATGAGTAAGCTAGCCCAATTCCATAAAAAGTACCGCAACGAATTCATAGTGGGCATGCTTGTGTTTCTCTTTTTTGTTTTTAGAGATGTAATTAAGTCCTTCTTTTAAAATGGCAGGAAGTTCAGTAACCCTTTTTTAGTTCAAGACCTTTAAACAGGCCATTCCATGATGTTGACCACTGAAAGCCGAAAAGTTGCAGGACTTATCCTGATCAGCATGCCCAGTATTATTTATGGCGGGTATTTTTTGTTGTCTATTTTGATTGGTCAACAAGACGCGCTAGGACTAACTGGTTTCCAAAAAGCTATGTTTAGGGCAGGCCATGCCCATGCAGGTGTATTGGTGATATTGGCAATTCTCGCACAAGTTTTAGTTGACCAAACTTCATTGTCGGGTATTTGGAAATGGGTTGTGCGTCTTTCTTTTGTTTTTGCAGGACTCTTCGTCAGTATGGGTTTTTTTGCCTCTGCAATAGGCGTAGGTCGAACAACGCCCAACGGGGCCATCGTTTTGATTTACGTAGGTATGGCGATTTTGACGGTGGGTATGTTGGGCCTGGGTCTAGGGTTGTTCCGATCCAAGGCCTGAAATTGAAATCCATAGCCCCAGGCTGATTCCGTACAAGGTGAGGTATTCTCGATAGAGGTTGGCGGAATTGGGTCCCACGGTGCTTTGGTATAGGTTCCAGGCCAGGTGCAATGTTCCAGCGATGCCCATAACCAGGATGAGTCCGTTCATAGGACCGTAGGGTCTCTTTAGGTTGGGCCAAGCATATCGACGCAAGCCCAGCAGAGGCCAGACCAACATAAGGGGCAAAGCAAAGAGCCGGGCCTCCCGGGCTTTGGCCATCAACAGCACCATCAACGTATTGATAACGAGGCTGACCACAAATCCCATGGTCAAAAAGCGGTAACGGCCCAGCAGGGGACGCAGGAGGACGAGGGGCCAGGCCAGGACCAGAAAAATCCCCACGAGGGTTTCAACGCTGTAATCGATGTTGCGGAAATTGGCTTTCAGATTGCTGAACCGGGCTTGCCATTGCCAAAGGTCCCCGGTTGATTCAGCAGGTTCCGTGGTCAATCGCCCCACGATCAAAACCCCCAAGGCTGTCAGCACGGTGATTCCCAAGCCAACGCGTTCTTGCTTACTTGCTTGAGGCAGGTATAGCCCGGCCAAAATGGGCAAGAGGAGTAGACCGCTTTCGCGGGCCCACCACGATAACCCCATCCAAAGGCCGGCCAAGAGAGCGTAAGGAATGTTATGGGATGGGGACGAGGGCCATGCCCCTGTATCCGGCCTCCATACCGCGGGACGGGGAAGACAGCAACCTGCGGCAAACAACGTCAACATCTGCAGAGGTTCGTCGAAGGTGTACATCGGCGGAACAAAGGCAAAGAAGTTCGGGAAGGAGAACAGGTACAGCGCAGAAGCTATCCAAGCCGCTAGGGGCTTCGCTCCCCAACGAAGGCACAAGGCATAGAGTACAACGGCACTCAGGGCCAACAACAGAGGATTCAGCAGGGCCAAGACCAGGGTTTCGTCCACCGCGGTCCAACGGCTGAGCAACGCCACCGTTCCCGAGGTCAACGGGCGGGCCGCAAAGACCGGCAGGCTTCGGTGATAGTCCAGGGTGCTGCGCAAGGCGTCGTGGGTCATCATGCCCTCGAGGCCAGGGGTTCGGTGCATCCACCCTAACAACAGGCACCACAAGGCACCGAGGGCCACAACGTGGAAATGGGTACGAGGAATG
>Ga0214923_10009199_pt1 | contig 10327 bp, 5 predicted proteins | sample LL1510_MetaG_FD_177993 | JGI IMG/M metagenome (GOLD analysis project Ga0214923, IMG submission 177993) | Freshwater microbial communities from Lake Lanier, Atlanta, Georgia, United States - LL-1510 | ecosystem: Environmental > Aquatic > Freshwater > Lake | place: USA: Georgia | collected 2015-10-15
ACCTATCCTCATTTAAAACCAATGTACTCGACAAGCTTGCCACCAGGGCCTGGTATTTGCATAACTCCGCAGATGGCCGGTTGTTTTTCAAGAATCAACAAAATCTTGCGGCGAAGCTGCGTTCCACTGCACTTTCCCTGCACAATGAAACGGTAGACCGCATGTTGCGGGAGCACCTGGAGCAGCAATTTGATCCCAGTATGAAAGATTGTTTCCAGATTGTTCAGGTTTTGCCTCCATTGGATGAGGTTCAGGTCGAGCAGGACAAGACCACTCTGATTGTTGTTCGGCCGGGCGGGCAATCCAATCAGCTTCCTATTTCCGGTGATTGGCAAGCTTGGTGGGGGCAACAACAATACAAAAACCGGGTGCTATTTTTAACAGGATCACGGGATACCTTTCAAAAGGTACTTGATACTGCGAGGCAAACCCGGGCCCTCCAGAGCATCGAAGAAGAGCTGAAATCCGAGGCGACCCCTGCGGAAGATCCACAGTGGAGGGCCTTGGATTCGTTGCGTGATCGGATCGCGCTTCAATTTAATTCTGCACTGAAAGAGGCATTCGACCAGATTGTCTATCCGTCTATTAACTCCTCTTTGCGGACATCAGGTTTTGATCTGGCCTTTGCAGGAAACCGGAGCGGAGAGGCAACGGTTCGTAAGACACTTGAGGCGGCACAAAAGTTTACCACAAGGATTGATGATGACAGCTTTCGCTCGCGAGCTGAGGGCAGACTCTTTGGCTCTCCCGAGAGCAAATCTGTTCTATGGGCTGATTTTAAGAGGAATGCAGCAGTGAACACAAACTGGCCTCTTCATAAACCATCTGCCTTGGAGGACCTTAAGCAAGAATCCCTTCGTCGAGGTCTCTGGCGCGAAGAGGGAAATCACATCAGGAGAGGGCCGTTTCCGCCGCCAGCCCCAGCTGTCGAGGTACGAGAGCTTTCTGTGGACGAAGAGGGGGATGGCCGTGCTTATCTAAAAATTGAACCCCTGCACGCGACTGCTCTTGTCTATGAGACCGGGGATGCAGATCCAACGCCATCGTCGAGTCCTGTACCGACGCCTGCTCGATTTGAGGCGACCGCGCTAAAGTATCGGTTTCTCGCATACGATCCTGCTGACTTTACCCGCGTGAGTCCCGTGAAAGAATGGACTGCAAAAATCAAATTGCGCTATCAACTTCACAATCGGGGTGATCATTACGAGCTCGAGATTAAAGCTCTTCCGAAGGCGAACGGCATCGTGATTCGTTACACTACCGATGGCTCTGCACCTGGCGGTGTGGGGGCCGCCTCTTACGAGGGGCCGATCCGAGTCCCCGGAAATTGCAGGTTGATTTGTGCTTTGGCTATAGCTTCTGCCTATGGAATTAACTCTGAAATCATAAAAGTCGGGATACCTCAGCCCGGAAGAGCGGGCCCACAGCTTGACCTTCAGAAGCCTGTTCGCTGGAATAGGCTTACAAAGCTTGATGATTCTAGCGATGTTTGGAGCTTCATAGAGAGAGTGGAGGAAAAGCCTGGGGTTCTTGCTTTTGATATTCAATTCACTGCTCAAAGCGAGGATGGTTGCCAACATGTTGAGTATACGGGCGCGATTGAGGTCGGGTTTAATGCTGCTGGCTTGAAGTCGGCTGCGGGTAGGCTTCAGGAACTTGTGGGCGCAGGTTCAATCCGAATGTCAGTCGGATCGCTTGGCTTCCCTACGGGGCAGGCGTTGTTGGATTGGTTGCGTGCTACCAACCAACCTTTTGATTCGGCGGTTGTGCAACAATAAATTATGGCAAAACAAATAGCGCAAATGAAAAGAAAATGTCTCGGGCTTGGATTCCTACCTGAGGAGGCTCGTCATGGTTTCTTGATCGATGTGCCGAAGGGTGAGAATCAAAGTGAATTGATTAGTGTTTCAGAGCATCGAGGCTCAGATCTGAATGGATTGGGTGCAGATGAGAATGTGACTCACACCCCAAATGCACCCTCGCTCCGGGTAATGATTGATCGAAGTCGATGGCTTGCTTTGGCTGGCTCCTTTTGGGAAGAAGCCAATCGAAGATTACGAGTGAATGGGCTTCCAACATTGAAGTTTGTTAAAAATCCATCAAAGCCAGTGCCTGTGCATCCATCTCTGGGGAAGGAACTCTGCGTGCTTTGCTGGGCGGTTGAGGATGCTCCCATCGATGATATTCCTAATGCAATTCAGAACTGGGAGGCTCTAGCTCCAGAGGAGCGATGGTGGCTTTACACCATGACCGTCGCGACTACCGGCCAGGCGCTACAGAAAGGGGTTGGTTGGCGTAAGGCGCTTCGAGCGGCCCTTGCGGACAACCCATTTGTGAAAGGCGAGGGGATGTCTCCTCGGTCTCGGCGGGAGCTTCTTGGGCACTCTCAGCTTTCATTGAATCTTTAAGGAGTTTTGAATTCTATGCCTTCTTTTATTGAAACTCAGTTTCCGATCTCACGCCTTTCTGCAGAGTCCTACAAAGAAAGAAAAGCTGTTGCTGGGCAAACGCTGACGGGATTGGGGAAGTGGTGGGGGCGAAAGCCTCTGATCTTGGTGCGTGCGTCGATTCTTGGCATGCTAATGCCCGCCTCAAGTGATCCCAAAAGGGATCGTGAGATTTTTTTAAAGATTCTGACCATGGATGATGAAGGTGTCTGGGAGAGATGTAAGCCCGCCTCAAAGCGTAAGACCACAAAGGCTTCGTTCAACTCTAAACCATACGCAGACAGAATTGCGGATTGCGAAAGGCCCGAGAATGTGTCTGGTCCATCAGCGGCAGCATGGGAGGAGATCAATGCCCACTTAGGGACGAAAGCTCAATCTTTGGCAGATTTGGTCGGGGAGCTTGGGCGCCGTGCTTTTGGGCATACTCCTCGAGTGGGAGATAGTTTTTGTGGGGGTGGGTCTATCCCATTCGAAGCAGCCAGAATTGGCTGCGAGGCCTTTGCGTCAGACTTGAATCCTGTTGCTGGGTTGCTAACTTGGGCAGGTTTGAATTTGCTTGGTGGCGGTAAAGAAGTACAAGACCAGGTTCGTAAAGCGCAAGAAGCTGTTTTCGCCACAGCAGATAAACAGATTACCGAATGGCGCATTGAGCATAATGATCGCGGTGAGAGAGCAGAGGCCTTTCTCTATTGCGTAGAAGTGAAGCCAGAGGGCTGCGAGTATTATATTCCGCTTGCGCCGAGCTGGGTAGTTTCGGAGAAGTACCATATTGTGACCAGGTGGGACCGAGTTGTCGGCTCTGATCGGTTACAGCCTGTGGTTACAGCGGTTTCTGAAGCTGAGCTCAAGCTTTATAAAGATAAAAAGGGTGCTACTGTCGTTGATGGCCGGGTAGTCGATCCATTTGACTCGAATCGCACATGGAGTGTGGAAGCGCTTCGGGGCCCGGAAGGCTTGCGTCGTTGGACGAATGAGGACCTTGTTCCGCGCTCAGGAGATGTCTTCCAGGAGAGGCTGTATTGTATTCGTTGGATCAATTCAAAGGGCGAACGAAGATATGCGGCTCCTGATGCCGCAGATTTATTGCGAGAAGATAAGGTTCTTTCGCTTTTGAGGGAAAGGTTTGTCGATTGGCAGCGAGACGGCTTTATACCTTCGAAAGCCATCGTAAGTGGATATAATACCGAACAGCCCATTCGTGAGCGAGGCTGGACCCATTGGCACCATTTGTTTACGCCGAGGCAGTTGTTGGTGCATGGAATGTTGTATTCACTATCTAATGAATTTCGTGCCAAAGAGGTTATGGTTGCCTCTATGATGAATTTAGGGCGTCTGGCCGATTGGGATTCTCGTTTGAGTTGTTGGCTTCCAAGTCAGGGTGGGGGTATTGGCGGAGGCAAAAATACATTTCTAAATATGGCCCTGAATACTCTTTTTAACTATTCAAGCAGATCTCTTCCTGCTTTGAATTCCGCGCAGTTAGGATTTGGTGAAATTGACAAGATTTTCAGTTCTAGACAGGTCACATTAAGCGACGCGAGAGATGTCACCCAAATTTCTGATATTTGGATTACTGATCCTCCTTACGCCGATGCTGTAAACTATCACGAGCTAGGTGATTTTTTTCTTGCTTGGTATGAAAAGCAGCTGACTAGAGCTTTTCCCGAATGGTTAGCCGACGCGAGATCAGAATTAGCGGTCAGAGGGGATGGAGACGATTTCCGCCGCTCTATGGTGGATATTTATAGGAATTTAGCTCGATACATGCCGGACAGTGGGCTGCAGATGGTGATGTTTACTCATCAAGATCCCGCAGTATGGGCAGATTTAGGCATGATTCTTTGGGCCGCTGGCCTCAAGGCCACTGCGGCCTGGACAATTAGTACTGAGACGGAAGCGGGTGGGATTAAGAAGGGCAATTATGTTCAAGGAACAGTTTGTCTGGTTCTTCGGAAAAGGCTTTCAAATGAAGTTGGTTTTTTAGATGAAGTATATCCATTGGTCGAAGATGAGGTTAAACGCCAGATTTCATCAATGCAAAAGCTAGATGAAGGAGGCGAGCCGAACTTTAACGATGCAGACTATCAGCTCGCGGCCTACGCAGCGGCGCTAAAGGTTCTTACTCAATACAGCTCGATCGACGGCCGGGATGTTGAACACGAAGTTTTTGCAAATCGTGAAAGAGGCCAAGTGAGTGATTTTCAGGCGGTAATCGAAAGAGCGCTTGGAATTGCTTGTAATGTTCTGATTCCAGCGGGGCTAGATTCCGTATGGCGGGATCTGACTCTGGTGGAGCGATATTACCTTCGAGCTCTTGATATTGAGAGTCGGGGTGAACGTAGAAATGGAATGTATGAAGAGCTTGCGAGGGGCTTTGGGGTAACTGATATTCGGCCGCTACTTAAGAGTGATAAGGCGAATGGAGCGCGAATGTATACGCCTACGGGCCTTGCTGCCTTAAGTCTAGTACCCTTGGGTGGAGGAACCGAGACGGCCACCCCAGGCCGTCGAGGACGTGGGGCGAATGGCGCGCCACATCCCTTCGCTTCATCGCCGCTTCGGCACCTCCTTTTTGCAATTAGAGAAACCGCAGCGGCCGATAATTCTCCTGATCTTGGGCGGCAGTATTTGAGAGATACCTTTGGCCAGGCTTATTGGGGGTTGCGGGAACGGTTTGTTTCGCTTTTGGAGTGGCTCACGAACCTTGGCAATACGGCAGATATGCCGGACTGGGCGAAAGATTCCGATGCGGCACGAATATTGGTAGGTCGATTGCGAAACGACCATGCTTAACCAGGTGAGCAAATGATCAAGCGACACTCTAGCAGAAGAGCTCGTTTAGATGCAGCGGTGCTAAGTCAAAGGTTAGCCGGAGCAGTATCTTACGACCGAATTGCAGGATATTTTCGTTCCAGTCTTTTTGAGGTCGCTGGAGAGGCCATTAACCAGGTTCAGGGACCGGTTCGGATCATTTGTAACACTGATATCGACCCCCAGGATTTATCTACAGCTGCCGCAGCTCAAGCGGCAATGAGGCGCAGTTGGTGTGCGGCAGATCCAGAGGCTGCACCTCCTGGGGCACTGCCACGGTACCAGGCACTTTACGATGCGCTGGTTTCAAAGCGAATCGAAGTAAGGGTCTTGCCTAACGAGGCTTTCGGTTTAATTCACGGAAAGGCCGGAGTGATCCGAAGGGCAGATGGTTCGGCAAGCGCATTTTTAGGGAGTGTGAATGAGAGCGCGAGTGCATGGAAGCTCAATTATGAGCTTTTATGGGAGGATGACTCGCCTGAAGCTGTAGCCTGGGTGCAAGAAGAGTTTGAGGCTCTTTGGAATGATTCCAGAGCAATGGACTTGAGTGTGTGCCCATTCATTTCTCAGGATTTAAAACGAATTCTATCTCGTCGAATGGTTGATCCAAGTGAGTGGAAAGCGACTCAAGATCCCACTGCCGCTGCAGCTGCGGCTGCAATTGAGACCCCCGTTTATCGCAGGGAACAAGGTTTGTGGCCACACCAAAAGTACTTCGCCAAACTCGCCCTTGAGAGACATCGTTTAGGGGGTGCTAGGCTCGTGCTTGCAGATCAGGTTGGCTTGGGAAAAACCGTTCAACTGGCAATGGCCGCGCTTTTAATGGCTCTCGAGGATGGGGATGGCGGTCCGATCCTTGTTCTTGCCCCAAAACCACTCCTTCAGCAATGGCAGGATGAGTTGATGGAATTGCTAAAAATTCCATCGGCCAGATGGAATGGTCGAGCATGGATTGACGAGAATGATGTCGAATATCCGTCCGAAGGCGTAGATGGTCTTACTCGGTGCCCTCGACGCATTGGGCTTGTATCCCAAGGGTTAGTTGTTCGCGGCGCAAACGAAGCGATTAGGAAGCTTTTAAGTCAAAATTATACCTGCGTAATTGTCGATGAGGCTCACCGGGCACGGCGAAGAAAAGTACCCAAGGTAGATGCCAATGAAGATGAAATTGATGAGAGAGCTGAACCAAACAAACTGATGGGTTTTTTGAAAGAGATCGGGCCAAAGACCAAAAGCATGCTTTTGGCGACCGCGACACCTGTGCAGTTGCATCCTGTAGAGGCTTGGGACCTGTTAGATATCCTATCGCACGGCAATGCTGGAGTGCTCGGAGGCTGGACAAGGACTAGTCCATGGTTTAGAGCGAGTCATTGTCTTTCGATCGCGAATGGTTTGATCTCAGTGCCTACTGAAGAAAATGCAGGCTGGCAATATGTGCGTGATCCATTACCGGCACGAAATGAGGATGTTGCGTTCGATCGGATTCGAAGGGGATTGAATGCGGATGATAAGACTTGGCAGTTTACACCTGAGTCACTCGGGCGATTGCCAGTTGCGATCCGAAGGGTACAATTGGCAAACCAAATTTTGCCAAAATATGGTGAGACATATAACCCACTCCTTCGCTGTATTGTCAGAAGGACGCGGGGCTATCTTGAGACTACTGTCAATCCTGCAACCGGTGACTACTTTTTACCAAAAGTAAGTGTTCGATTGTTTGGGGAGGATGATTCGGGTGCCATTAGTTTAGGAGGTTACCTGCGTGATGCCTATGTAGAAGCCGAAGAGTTTTGCAGATTGCTTCAGCAGAGAATCAGAGGGGCTGGATTTTTTAAGACCTTGCTCTTGCGCCGCCTGGGTAGCTCAATGGAGGCAGGAAGGAAGACGGTTCTTAAGCTACTAGGGGATGCGCCAGATGCGCTGAGTGATGAGGACGATGACGATAGCGATGAGTTGGATTTGGGCTCAGCATCGCGTTCTTCGATTCATTCAGAATTTAAGAATTTTACTGAGGCTGAGGTTAAATCTTTAACTCGCTGCTTTGAAGCTCTTCAACAAGGTGGAACGAGTGATCCAAAGCTGGAGGCGGTTCTTGGATATCTGCTCGGGCAAAAAAGCGACTCTGAGAAACGATGGATGGATCTCGGGTGTATTCTTTTTTCGCAATATTATGACACGGTTCGATGGATGGGTGAGGAGTTAGCGAAAAGACCTGAGTTTTCCGGTTTAGATATCGGTCTCTATGCAGGCAGTAATCGTTCAGGGATCTGGGTCAATGGCCGTTTTCAAAGGTGCGAAAGGGAAACTTTGAAAACTCGAGTTCGGTCGGGTGAAATCAAGTTATTACTTGGCACGGATGCCGCGTCGGAAGGGCTTAATCTTCAGCGCCTCGGTACATTGATTAATATCGACTTGCCCTGGAATCCTACTCGTTTGGAACAGCGTAAGGGTCGTATTCAAAGGATAGGGCAGATCCGCAGCGAAGTCTGGATTGCGAATCTTCGATATCGGGATTCTGTTGAAGATAGAGTTCATCAGGTGCTTGCAGATCGACTTGAGGCGATTCACCAATTATTTGGTCAGATTCCTGATACCTTGGAGGATGTTTGGGTGAAAATCGCACTTGAAGGGGAGCAAGAGGCGCGCCAGTTGATTGATAGGACGGCAGCTACAAGAAACCCATTTGATGTGAAGTACAGTAAGGTTGAGGATGCAGACTGGGAGACATGCTCGTTGGTACTAGATCCGCGTTCCGTGCGAGAGCAGCTTTCGCGTGGATGGTGAGGGCTTGAAAAGGGATTTTTAATAGAGTGCGCAAGATGATTGCGGTGACTTGGGTCTTCAGTCCGAGTGTGACTTAGGAAAAGCGGTGCTTTTGGCTTTTTTGAAGAATTTTTGCAAGGAGATTAAGGCATGAAACTTAAAGGGCTAATAGTTAAAAAGTAGCCAATGGAACTGATTCTTAAGGGCACCAAAACTTGGGAGATCCGAAGTAGGAGAACCCACATCCGTGGGAAAATTGCCCTCATTACCTCAAAGTCGGGAACGGGCGTCGGGACTGCGGAAGTGGTGGATTGTGTCGGGCCGCTCACTGTGGCTCAGTGGAACGCCAATCTGCGAATAATGGGGCTGCCTCGTGCGGACCGCATTAAGAGTCAGCGAGAGATCTGGAGGCTCTACGCCTGGATACTGATCAAGGTGAGGAAATTGAAGAAGCCGGTGCCGTACAAGCACAAGCCGGGCGTGATCAACTGGCATCCCGTTAGATTGAAGTAGCCTAGGTTAGGATGAGCGAGATGCGATTGGCGCTTTATCCTCTGATCCGTTTCGCTATGGTTTTGGCCCACCGAGGCCTGCGACCTGTGCGGGTTTCTAAAACTCATTGAGGAATATTGCTTGGGTTAGGTTGGCTTGGTTGCCCCTTTCTTTGATTTGAGCTTTTTTCTAAATCTTCCAGAAGCCTTGGTGGGTCGACCCGGGCTTTTTAGTCGTTGTGCCATCAAAGCTGGTAGGTAGCCTTTGGTTAAATTGGGTGGTTTTTTTTGTGTTGCCTCGCTTGCCGAGTGCTTGCCGTTGGCCTGCTCTAGGGCTTTCAGTGCATTCCGGTATTGGGCGATGATTTCTTTGTTTGGATGAAAGCCTCTCTTGAAAAGATCGGGCCGGGTCATACTGGTGATTTCGGGCATCGCCGTCGAATAAAAAGCTTCGATCCTTCCATTGAATCCGAACACCACGATATATTGATCGCTTTTTCTAATGCCGACATACAACTTGTCTCTATGTTTTCCGTTTGTAATAAGAGGAAATGCGGCTGGGTTAGATTGGTGCTCTTCGACCACAGCCATAAACGCCTCATGTAAAGATTGATTCTTCTTCGTCTCCGCTTCTCTTAGCGCTCTTTCGGTCCGAGTGTTCCCCTCGATAACCTTCAATTCTTTGGCTTTAGCGGCATAAATCGTCTCTATTTTCTGATGACAGGCGTGTTTTCTTGCTAGATCCCTGAATGTGGTTTTTTGCAGCGTCAAGCCTTCAATGCTTTTAATCCTTGCCACCGAGCCGCTGAAGGTTATCACGATAAAATCTCGGTTCACAGGATGCGAGCCCACGAGAATAAGCTTTTTGCCTTGGAGAACTTGTATGGGTGCTTCGGATAATTGCTTTTCAGAAAAATTCATATTCTTTCGGGTCGAAATATTCGCATTATTAGGATCCATTTTCTTTAAATTTTCCTCTGATAGAAAATTCGATCGCGTTTAAGCTCACTTTTTGGTCCTGATTTTTGGCCGTGGAGTCGGTTTGGCGTAAAAATAATTCTGATGATCACCCAAGCTACTAAAGTCTGGTTTTTCATGTCTCTTGCCCTTTTTCCACGGTGTATAAGTTGGATCATAGTCGCTGGATTTTGATTGCATCTTTTTGGGGGGGGCACCTGTGGCTGTTGTGGTGTTGGCAGCCTGTATTTTAAGGAGATTGCTGGGATGGAAGATGCTCGCCTTATTGGAATTTTCCATTTGCCGTAACCGCTTTTCTCGCAACAGCCGGTCCTTTAATCGCTGCTCCCTCCGTTTCGCTCTGTTCGAAGCTTTTCTTAATGCTCGTTTTGACGGGCGCTTTCCCATATAGACCCCAGTCAGGTTATTCGAATTAGGAATAGACTGAGTTGTTTTGTTTTTTGACACACTGGAATGTTTGTTTTCTTTTGATTCAACTGCACATCTGCTTGGCGAATCAGTCAAGAAGTGCCCTATTTGCGATGATTTTTCAGATGGTTTCTCTACCATGATGAACTCCAAGAAAGATTACAGCCTTGTATCTTGATCATTTCAATTGGTCAATTTTTTTGACTCCTTAATCAGTGACATGGGAAGGAAGCTAAACCTAAAAAAACCGCCCCCATCTGTGGAAGCGGTTTGGAGCCCTTAGGCGGCTCCTGCCTTGGAGAGCTTGATGACATTGTCACCTGAGGACATTGCGGTCTTTCCACTTCGGCCGTTAAGAGTGTAGTAGCCCCTGTTTAGACCGGACCATCTGGTCCTGAGCTAAGAGATAGGAATATTACTAGGAATATG
>Ga0214923_10009200_pt1 | contig 10326 bp, 8 predicted proteins | sample LL1510_MetaG_FD_177993 | JGI IMG/M metagenome (GOLD analysis project Ga0214923, IMG submission 177993) | Freshwater microbial communities from Lake Lanier, Atlanta, Georgia, United States - LL-1510 | ecosystem: Environmental > Aquatic > Freshwater > Lake | place: USA: Georgia | collected 2015-10-15
GTCGAACAGATCCTTGTGGCGGGGATCGTTCTTCTCGGCCTCGATCTCGGTATAGGTCGCGCGCCGGCGGGACTCGATGATTGCATCGTACAGGCGGATCTCCCCTTTCTGTCCTTCCTTCGAGTAATCAATGGAACAGGCCATCGAGAGGCGCGGGACCCGGGGCTTGAGGCTGCAAAGTTCTTCAGAAAGCGCCCGAGGGAGCATGTGGAAGGCCCGTTCCGGAAAGTACACGGAAGTCGCGCGGGCGTACGCCTCGCGATCGAGCGCCGTGCCTTCTTTCACGTAATGGGAAACGTCTGCAATCGCAACCCAGAGGCGGTAGCCGTGCTGCTCGAGCTTCTCGACATGAACCGCATCATCGAAGTCGCGGGCCCGCTCGCCGTCGATCGTGAAGAATGGAATGTGCCGGAGGTCGGTGCGGCCGATCTCGTCCTTGCCGGGGACCTCGAGCCGGTAGCTCTCGGCCTGCTTCACGGCATCGAACGAATGGTGCTCTTGCAGATTGAACTCGCCCGCCACCATCTGGATGTCATAGCTTGCGGGCAGCATCGAGCCGATGTGCTCGAGCACCTTTGCCGTGATCACCCCGTTGTCGCCGAAAATCATTTCAGCGCGAACCCAATCACCGTCCTTCACCTCGGGCGGAACCACAGGGAGGTAAACCTCCTCTTTGGCCTTCTTGCGCTCATACACCAGGTGCCCCGTGCGGGCCTTGGACTTGGATTTCTTGAACTCCGCCCCGAACTCGCTCCCGTCGCCGAGGAACACGCGGCCGAAGATCTCCTTGAAGCGGTGCTCGAGGACCTTCAGATCCTCGATCTCGCCCTGATCGTTCACGTAAACCTCGACCCGGTCGCCATGAAAGAGCTGATCAACGTAGTAACGTGGAATAAAAACGTCCTCGAGGTCCCGGCGATCAAACACCAGGAATGCCGAGCCTCGTTTGTTCTTGTCGATCACGCCCTTGAGCTTGTGCCACTCGGGGTTCGGGGCGACCGGCGCGCGGAGCCCGGGTTGCGGGCGCTCCTTGCGGCCGAAAGGCTTGCGGCCGGCACGATCGGCTCCCGGTCTTCCACGCCCTCCGGTGCGTGCGAATCCGCGCTCTCCTCCGCGAGAGCTGTTGCGGAAGTCGCCACGGGATTCGCCCCTGTTGCTGCGTCCCCCGGCTCCGGGTCTTCCGCGCTCTTCCGCGCGGGGTCCCCGATCCCTCCCGGCCGGGCGATCCTCCGCTCGCGCGAATCCGCCTCGCTCGCTGCGGCCCTGCCCCTCACCCCGGCCTTCTGTGCGTTCCGGTCTCCGGCCATGGGGTTTTTTTCCGCGGGACTCCCACGGGCTCGACGACTTGCCCGCGCCCGCCCCGAATCCGGCGCGTCCGCCCGCACGGCCATCGGAACCTCCTTCGGAGCGGTTCCCGGCGCGGCCCGCCGGTTTGCTGCGCGCCGCCTTTCCTTCAGAGGATTTACCGAGAGTGTGGGCGCGGCCCGAGCGATCGTAAAAGACTTTTGACATGGGGTCAGCTTAGCGGGGTTTTCATCAGAGTTCATCCTTCTTTTGTGTTAAAAGAAGGTCACCATGTGGTCCCTGATCCGGAAGATTCTTTTTTTGATCGATCCCGAAGATGCGCACACGCTTGCAAAATGGGGAATGCGCCTCATGGCGCGAGTGCTCCCGCTCAAAGTCGACGCCGTGAACAATCCCGTTTGTCTTGCCGCAGGATTCGACAAGAACGCCGAGCTCATCGAGGTGCTCCCTTACTTCGGCTTCGGCTCGATCGAAGTCGGCACGGTCACCCCCGTCCCCCAGGGCGGCAACGAGCGCCCTCGCCTCTTCAGGAATCCGGCCGAACGGACGATCTTCAACCGGATGGGCTTCAACAATCTCGGCGCGGGCATCATTTCGGAACGCGTTCGCGCCGCAAGGACCAGGATCCCCGAGGGATTCCGGATCGGGGTGAATCTCGGCAAGAACAAGAACACCCCGGATGCCGGGGCGGCCCTCGACTACGCGAAGGCCGCGCGGCCTTTTCTCGATACTGCGGACTATTTTGTGATCAATGTGAGCAGCCCGAACACGCCGGGCCTGCGAGCTCTTCAGACGCCCGAGGCGCTCACCGGAATCGTACAAAAGGTGAAGGAGGTCATCGCCGGAGGCCCGCGCACGATCCCCCTTTGGGTGAAGCTCGCTCCGGAGCTCACCGGGGACGCCCTTCAAGAAGTGGTCCGCGCCCTCGAAGCGGCCGGAATCGACGGCCTCATCCTCACGAACACGCTGGGCGGACACTATATATATAGAGGGAAGGAGTTCTCGGGGGGCTGGAGTGGGCAAAATCTGACCAGTCTCTCTCTGGAACGTTTGAAGGAAGTCAAAGGGATGACCCGGCTCCCGGTGATCTCGGTGGGCGGAATCATGACGGTCGAAGACGCTTTGGAGCGCCTCAAGGCGGGCGCGGCGGGGATCCAGCTTTACACCGGATGGATCTACGGCGGACCCTTCTTCGCGAAACGCATCCTCCGCGCAATCCGCACGAGCTGAGGGCAAAAAAAAACCCCGGACTCGCGTCCAGGGTTTTTTTGCGATTTATCGCCAGAAAAAAGTTATTTCTTGGCTTTTTTCTTAGCGGTTTTTTTCTTAGCGGTCTTCTTCTTTGCGACTTTCTTCTTAGCCATTTTGTTTTTCCTCCATTTGGTAATTATTGCCTAGGCAATTGCTTACAATTCCGATGTTACAGTGCTTCACGAGAAGTTCAAGCGTTTATTTTTCTTTTTTTTCATTTTTTTGTTTTTTTCCAAAAAAAATTTCTCAAGTCATCACGGACACACTCCGATGTGTGTAGTGAGAGCCTTGAACAGGTCATGGATTGACCTCAAACTCGGGCGCTCGATGTGCAAATGCGAGTTTGACCTTCATGGAGGAAGGTATGGGATTACGAATCAACACGAACGTTCCCTCGTTAGTCGCTCAACGCAACCTGCGAACCAATCGTCAGGTGCTCGATCGAACCCTCGAGAGACTGAGCTCGGGATCCCGGATCAATCATGCCGGTGATGATGCCGCCGGTCTCGCAATCTCCGAAACTTTGAGAGCCCAGATCCGCGGCATCGGCCAAGCGGAACGGAACGCACAGGACGGCATCTCGCTCGTCCAGGTCGCCGAGGGCGGACTCGTCGAGGTCTCGAACATCCTGATCCGGATGCGCGAACTCGGAGTCCAGGCCGCATCCGACACCGTCGGCCCCCGCGAAAGAAAGTTCCTCGACAACGAATTCCAGCAACTTTCCGAGGAAATCGAGCGGATCTCGAACTCCATCGAATTCAACGGAAATCCCCTCTTGAACGGTTCCGGCAGCGCCTTCGAGGTGCAGATCGGGGTCAAGAACAACCCGCTCGTCGACCGGATCAAGCTCTTCGACCCGTACTCGTCGAACGTGAACCTGGTTTCGCTCGGAATCAACCTTGCCAGTGTCGCCGACAAGACCTCGGCCCAGAACTCGCTGGCCGCGATCGACCAGGCCTTGAACTCGGTCACCTCGATCCGCGCCGGGTTCGGATCGATGCAGAACCGGCTCCAGTCGGTGATCACGAATTTGCAGGTGAACAGGGAGAACATGATGTCCGCCAACAGCCGCATCCGCGACGCGGATCTCGCGGAGGAGACTTCGGAACTGACGAAGTCCCAGATCCTGAACCAGGCGGGCGTTTCGGTTCTCTCCCAGGCGAACTCTTCGATCAAGAGCGTGCTGGGACTCCTGGGAGGCCAGGCGTGAAGGTTTTTTAGACGATGGCGTTGCCTCGTCTGTTTCCTGGATCGATTTCCACCCTCGTGCGCTGCGAGAGGATCTCTAAGGCGCACGAGGGGGAATCGAAGACCGGGAAATCATCGTGAAGTTTGTTTAACCGTGGCCGGTTTGGAGTGAGTGAGCTCCGGACGGGTCACACCAGAAAATCGGCATGGATTGCCGGCCGTGGTTTTGGTCGACCGCGGGTGATCATGGAGGACGCTTTTTATGGATGGATAGTATGGGACTCAGAGTAAACACGAATATTTCTTCGTTGGTGGCACAACGGAGTCTGGCAGGAACCAAGGCGGCCCTGGGCAAGAACCTGGAGCGGCTGGCAAGCGGGAGCCGCATCAATACCGCGGGCGACGATGCCGCGGGATTGGCGATCTCGGAACACCTCCGGGCGCAGGTCCGGGGGCTCAAACAGGCGCGGAGGAACGCGCAGGACGGGATCTCGCTGATCCAGGTCTCCGAAGGGGGACTGAACGAGGTCACGAACATCCTGATCCGCCTCCGGGAACTGGCGATCCAGTCGGCCTCCGACACGATCGGGGACCGCGAGCGGAGCTTCACCGACCGGGAATTCCAGGCCCTCAAGGCCGAGATGGACCGGATCTCGATGAGCACGAACTTCAACGGAACGCCCCTCCTGAACGGGAGAGCCGGGATCTTCGAGATCCAGGTCGGAACCGGGAACAACCCCCTCACCGACCGGATCGTCTACGACGGCCAGAACGCCGACGTGACCCTCGAAGCCCTCCGGATGACCGGGGAAAGCTGCGCCACCAAACAAGGAGCTCAGCTCTCGCTGGCGGTGATCGATGATGCGATCTCGCAGGTGAGCAAGGTTCGATCCGACCTCGGGGCCATGCAAAACCGGCTCCAGTCGACCACGAACAACCTCGCGGTGAATGAAGAGAACATGACGGCTGCCAACAGCCGCGTCCGGGACGCCGACCTTGCGGAAGAGGTCTCGGAAATGACCAAGAACAACATTCTCATGCAGGCCGGGATTTCGGTCCTCGGGCAGGCGAACCAGAGCGCACAATCGGTGCTGAAGCTTCTGGGTTGAGGAAAAGGATTCCCGGGGTGGTGATGCCGCCCCGGGACTGAACCAAAACGGCACGGACGCTGTCTGGAGCGAGGGATCGCTCCGGATCTTAAGGAGAAGAAGAATATGAATGGAGGCTAGGAATGGGTTTAAGAATCAATACGAACATCTCGTCGCTTGCGGCGATGAGAACGCTCTCGGCAAACAAACACGCCCTCGACGGGGTGCTCGAACGGCTGGCGAGCGGAAGCAGGATCAACCGCGCCGGTGACGATGCGGCGGGACTCGCGATCTCGGAGAATCTGCGGGCGCAGATCCGGGGGCTCAAGCAGGCCAAACGGAACGCCCAGGACGGCATCTCGCTGATCCAGGTGACTGAAGGCGGCCTGAACGAGATCTCGAACATGATCGTGAGGCTGAGAGAGCTTGCGATCCAGGCGGCATCCGACACGATCGGCGAGAAGGAACGCTCCTTCACCGATCGAGAGTTCCAGGCCCTGAAGGGCGAGATCCAGCGGATTGCGGAATCGACCAGCTTCAACGGGAATCCCTTGCTGAACGGCAAGACCGGGATCCTCGAATTCCAGGTCGGAACCCACAACAATCCGCTGACCGACCGCCTGACTTACAACGCCCGGAATGCCGATGTGACGCTCGAGGCTCTCGGGCTCACCGGAGAAAGTGTGGCGACCAAAACAGGAGCGCAGACCACGCTCGGAACCTTGGACGACGCACTGATGAAAATCAACTCGGTACGCGCCGATCTGGGCGCAATGCAGAACCGGATGCAGTCGACGATCAACTCACTCTCGATCAGCGACGAAAACCTCTCTGCAGCCAACAGCCGGATCCGGGACGCCGACCTCGCTCAGGAGGTCTCGGACATGACGAAGTACAACATCCTCATGCAGTCGGGGATCTCGGTTCTGGGACAGGCAAACCAGCAGTCCCAGTCCGCCCTGAAGCTGCTCGGATGAATCGACGGGAGGGGGCCTTCGACCAAGGGCTTCCCTCCCGGCCGTTTTTGGGCGATCCTGCCGGAGAGGGATCATGGATAAAAAGAAAATTTTGATTGTGGGCGGAAACGGCTTCGTGGGATCAAACCTCGCCCGGGATCTGGCGCGGGACCACCGGGTGACCTGCACCTGGAGAACGAGCGTGGACCGGATTCCGGGCGTCGAGTACCACCAGTTCGCGCTTTTTCACGACAAGGAGAAATGCACCGCCATCGCCCAGTCGATCGAGCCCGATGTGGTGATCTACGCGGCAGGATCGAATGATCCGGTGAAGTGCGAGAAGGATCCGATCCTCACCCAGCACACCCACCTCACCGGCGCGAATCACATGCTGATCGCAAGCGACTATGTGAAGGCGAAGTACATCTACCTCTCGAGCGACTGGGTGTTCTCGGGGATGGAGGGGAACTTTTCGGAATCGGACACCGCAATCCCCTCCTACGGACTCGGAAAAAACAAGCTCTCGGCCGAGAACTACATCCGGAGCCGCTCCTTGAACCATGTGATCATCCGCTGCGCCCCGCTCCTCGGCCGCGGGAACATCGATCACCCATCCTGGCTCGACCAGCTCCGCGATTCCGAGATCTCCGGGCAACACCGCGGATATCCGCAGCACTCGTTCCACAATCCGGTGCATATCGGGGAGCTCTCGAAGCTCATCCACCGGATCATCGAGAATGACGTGAGAAACAAGACCCTCCATCTCGGGGGGCTCACGAAGATCTCGTTGTACGATCTGGCCACGCGGTTCCTGGCCGGGTTCGACTATCATGCGAAGCCTGCCAAGCTCGACTCCGGCAAGCGATGTGGTGATTCAGGATTTTTCGCTGAACTTTTCGCAGACCTTGCGGCTACTCAAGACTGAGCCCTTGTTCTTGGAGCAGAGCCTTGATCTGCTCTAGCAGAACCTTCTGATTGGGCTTCACCTTCTTCTGCTCGCGGGTGCGGCGGGTGAACTCGCCGAAAAAAAACTTTGCCACCTGCTCGCTCTCGACGCGCTCGGAACGGTAGGTCCAGTGGACCTTTCCGAAAGCCCCGATCTGGGCCAGCATCTCTTCGGCCTCGGGCACGCCCGCATCGCCGGAAGCGGTGGCCGCAGTCTGGTGCCGGTCGTAGGACACCTGGATCGCCCCATGCGTGGTGTTCGCGAGGATCAGCTTGATGCCGTTGCGGTAGAGCATGAAATCGGCAGCGCCCTGGGTGAGGTTGAAGATCTTGATTTCAGAGAACTTCTTCCCGCCTTCCGAAAGGGAGTTGAAGACCCGGACATACTCCTGGAAGTAGGCGCGAAGGTCGGTCAGAAAGTCGACCGTGCTTTCTTCGATCGCCTGCTGGGGACCGGCCCCTTGGGTGAGGTTGTAGAGCGCCTCGGCTTCGGGCGAAGCCTCCGCCCTTGCGATTTCGTGGATCCATCCATGGTTCAAACCGTTCATACTCATTCAATTTTAAGGATTGACGGGAAGATAAGTCAAGAAAAGGCTTGGGAGTGCCAGCTAGACATTGGAGCCCCAGAATCTTACGTGGGCGCCGTATGCTCACTTTAGGCTTCCTGCTCTGAGGCAGGCATGCACACCATGAGACAGGCACAGCCCCCTGGGTCAATGACTGTCGGGTCCAGATGTGTATAGGGCTGGACCCCCAAGCTGACTCCCATTTTACCATTTTCGAGGAGGCGGGCAAATGTCTTTTTTCATCTGCGTTTTATCGAGCGATGGAATCCCTGATAAAATCCTTGATTTTTGTCAAAAAACCGGCGCTCGGTGCGGGAGCCCGCTCTGCGACGGGCACCCGGGCAGTGATGGATTTCGAATCCCGGATCACAAATGGTCTTTTTTCGGCGAGCCGCGTCCTGCGGCCTCGCTGTCGGCTGTCCTGCCTCGCGAGAGCCTCAAAAGACCATTTGTGATCCGGGAACCAAGGCCATTTCAACCGAGGTACAGTCTCAATCCGACTCCACACCGAGGCAGGGTTTTCACTCCATACCGAGCCATATTCTTTTTGATTTACAGTGGGTTGAATGGATGTCACGATTGAGCTACGCATGGCAGGAAAGAAAATTCTGGTCGCCGATGACAGCCTCACGATCCAAAAAGTGATCCGGCTTGCGCTTTCGGGTGACGGCTACGAGATCCAAACGGTTTCAGACGGCAAAGAGGCGATCGAGCAGGCATCGCTCTTCAGGCCCGATGTCTGCATCATCGATGTCTCGCTCCCCAAGTACGACGCGTACGAGATCCGCGAGCGTTTCCTGCAAGCGCCCGATCTCAAGAACATTCCGGTGATCCTCATGTCGAGCGCCTTCGAGAAGATCGACGAGGCGCGGATGCGCTCGCTCGCATTTGCAGGACATCTGGTGAAGCCTTTCGATCCTTCGCATCTCCGGTCGACCCTGCTTTCGGTTTCGGATGCGGCTCCGGTGAATGATCCCGTTCTGGAGACCATCAATGCTCCTGCAGACGGGCTCTCGGGCCCGGAGGTGATGAGCATGGACGAGTTTCAGCCCATCACCGGCGCGGCCCCTGCGGCGTCGCACTCCGGACCTTCGTTCGACGAGTTCCCGCCCCTTTCGAATGATTTTCAGGGCGGCATCGACGACATTCAGCAGCTCGCGCGCAACACCTTCGAGATGAGCGGCCTCAACCAGCACGACTGGGGCATGATCGAGCCCGGCAAGGTCGAAGAGCCTGCAGTACAAGAGGCCCCCGTGATGCCAGCCCGCCCGCGCATGGAGCCGGCTCAGCAGGCGCGGCCCCCCGAGGTTTCTCCCTACGATCTGACAGCGCCGATCGAAGTGCCGTCTTCAATGGCCGTCCAACCGTCCTTCAGCGCGGCCGAGGTCGAAGCGATCGTGAAGGCCGAAGTCGCGCGCGTGCTCGAAGAAATGCATTTTCAGATCCAGGACCGGATCAATCACGAGATGAAGCAGGTGTCGGAAGAGATCATTCCCAATCTTGCAGAGAAGATCATCAAGGAAGAGATTCACAAGCTGCTGACGAATCCACCTTTATGAGAACAGACCGCAGTCCGGCCGATCCCCGTCCCTGTAAAATCGAAGTGAATGTCTCGCGCTATGCCGAAGGCTCTTGCATGATCGAGACCGGCAACACGAAGGTGTTTTGCACCGCGAGCATCGACGAGGCCATCCCCTCGTGGCTGAAAGGCAAGGGCCAGGGTTGGATCACAGCGGAATACGCGATGCTCCCCCGCTCCACCCACACGCGCTCGAAGCGCGATCGCGAAAAAGTTTCGGGCCGCACGCAAGAGATCCAGCGCCTGATCGGGCGGGCGCTCCGCGCGATGGTGGACCTCAAAAAACTCGGCGAGCGCCAGATCATCGTGGATTGCGACGTGATCCAGGCCGACGGCGGAACCCGCACGGCTGCGATCTCGGGCGCCTGCATCGCCGTCGGAATCGCCCTCTCGAAGCTCGTAAAAGAAGGAAAGATCCCGCGCGATGCGTTTGTGGATACCATTCAGGCCGTGAGCGTCGGGATGAGCAACGGCGCCGTCTTTGTGGACCTCGACTATGACGAGGACTCCGAGGGCGACGTGGACATGAACTTTGTACGGACCGGATCGGGATTGTTTGTGGAGATCCAGGGCACGGCCGAGAAGAAGGCGTTCTCGGAGCAGGAATTGCTCCAGATGATGGCGGGTGCCGTTCGCGGACTCGACCGCATGCGCGCGCTTCAAGTTGAAACATTGAAGCCCTTCGGGATTTTGGCATGAACGCTCTGATTGCTTCTTGGAAGAAATGGCTTGCAGCCGGGCTCGAGGAAGACTCTGCGGCATTCGACTGGACGGCGCGCGCGACGGCACGGGCGCGCGGGGTGCAAGCCTCCGGGCAGATCGAGGCGACCTTGATCGCGAAGGCCCACGGTATATGGGCCGGAGGAAATGGACTCGCGGCTCTCGGTATTTTGAGCCGTGAGAACGGAATGCCGCTTGAGATCGAGGTTTTTGTCGCCGACGGTACGGCAGTAGCGCCGAAGACGCGCATCTGCACTTGGCGTGGAACCCAAGAGGCGATCGTGACGTTTGAGCGCACCCTCATCAACCTGGCCTCGTACACCTCGGGGATTGCATCGCAGACGGCGGAGCTCGTGGCCCTCGTGCGCGCAAAGAAGATGGCGCGGCCGCCGAGAATCACGGCGACCCGCAAAACCTTGCCGGGATACCGCGATCTTGCCATCGAGAGCACCCTGATCGGCGGCGCACATCCGCATCGCTTCAATCTTGCCGGGGGGCTGCTCTTGAAGGAAAACCACATCGCCGCGGCGGGAGGAGTCGCACGCGCGGTGGCCAATGCGCGCGAGGTGATCCCGCATCTCCTGAAGGTGGAGATCGAGGTGCGGAACCTGAACGAACTACGCGAGGCGATCGCGGCCGGCGCCGAGGTGATCATGCTCGATAATTTCGAGCCCGCTCTCGTAAAGGAATCCATTGCACTGAAGCCCGCCAGCGGCGTGGTGTACGAG
>Ga0214923_10009202_pt1 | contig 10324 bp, 8 predicted proteins | sample LL1510_MetaG_FD_177993 | JGI IMG/M metagenome (GOLD analysis project Ga0214923, IMG submission 177993) | Freshwater microbial communities from Lake Lanier, Atlanta, Georgia, United States - LL-1510 | ecosystem: Environmental > Aquatic > Freshwater > Lake | place: USA: Georgia | collected 2015-10-15
GAAAATCACCCGGCCAGCACGATCCTGACGTCTGCCACGTTCGTGCCCGTGGGCCCCGTGCGGATCAGGCCGCCCGATGCCGCGAGCGCCGGATAGGCGTCGCATCTGGCAAGCGCCGGGGTGAGCGTGGCTTCGCTGATCTTCCCGGCCACCGCCGCGTCGATCAGGCCGCCGGCCGCATCGGTCGGGCCGTCTTCGCCGTCGGTGCCCACGCTGGCAATCACGAGCCCCGCCGGCCAGTCGCCCGCCCGCGCCCGCACCTCCGCGAGCGCCGCGAGCGCCGCCTGCTGGTTGCGACCGCCCAGACCGTGGGCCCGCGGCACGTGCACCACCGCCTCGCCGCCGGCGAGCACCGCCCGCGGCCGACCGTCACGCGAGGCCTCCCCGAGCCGCTCCAGGCCGCGGAGTGCGAGCCGCCGGCCCACCTCTTCCGCCGGTTCGCCGTCGACGGCCGCGTCGATCGCCACCTCGTAGCCGAGGCTCCACGCCGCGGCCGCCGCCGCTTCGACGGCCGTCGCGTTGCAGCCCACGATCACCTGCGCGACGCGGCAGCCGCGCGGCGTCGTCCAGCCGCCGGCCACGGCCGCGGCAGCATGGCACGGGCCCGAGGCGATCACGGCGAGGTCGCTCGAAATCACGTCGGAGAGCACCAGCGCGATGAGCCTCCCGGCACCGCATGCCCGGGCGAGCCCGCCTCCCTTCACGAGGCTCATCTCCCGCCGGGCCGCGTTGAGCCGGGCGATGTCGGCGCCGGCCTCCGAAAGCCGCCGGGTGGCCGCGATCTTGTCCTCGAGTGAGATGCCCGCGCGCGGTGCGGCGAGGAGCGCCGACCCGCCGCCGGTGATCACCGCGAGCACGAGGTCGCGGGGCCCGAGTGCGGCGACCAGGCCGAGCATCTCGTGCGTCGCGGCGACGACCGCGGGCGTGGGCAGGTTCAGGCCCTGCGGCCGGGTCTCGCGAACCTCGATCCGCTCCAGGCCGCGGCCGCATCCCGCCGGCACGCTCACGAGGCCCTGCACGTCGTGCGTGGCGAGAAGTTCTGCCCCGAGCGCCGCCACGACGCCCGCCGCCATGCCGGCTGCCGCCTTGCCGCCCCCCACGACGACCACCCGCTCCGCCTCCTCCACCGCCGCCCGCAGGATGGCCGCCTGCCCGGCCACGAGCCGCTCCGGCTCGACCGCGCGAATCGCCGCCCACCAGATCGCCTCGGCATCCTGCCGCAGCCGCGCCATCATTCCTCCGAAAATGGCGGGCCCTGCTGTGGAAAATTCTTGGGGTCGAACCGTGAGAGATCGATGCCGCCCTGCGACTCCTCCTCGAGAAGCTTGACCCGCATCTCGAGCCGCTCGAGCCGCCGGGCGAGCAGCGCGGGGCTTTCGGCCGAGGCTGCAACCGGCTGTGGCCGCGGCACGGGGGGATATCCGAGCTGCCGCTGCAGGGCTGCGAAGAAAAACAACGGATCCTTGCCGCGGTTGGCCCGCGCGATTCTCCCCTCCTTCTCGCCGAACAGGATCACGCGGTCGGGACCCGTGTCGACGCGGCCGCTGGCGAGCGCCTCACGCCTCTCGATCCGCCAATACTCGGGGCTGCGCACGAAGACGAGATCCGCCAGGTCGACCAGGCCCACCTGCCGGCCCACCATGTCGATCCATCCCTTCCACTCCTCGTCGAAGAGATCGTCGTCGGCCGTGGCGGCGAGCCCCTGGGCGTAGTCGAGCCGGTTGCGCGAGAGGCACTCGAAGCGATAGAAGAACAGCCCCTGAGGAGTCGCCTGCTCGCCGCGGTAGGCGGCCTCGCGTTCCAGCACGGCCAGTGCCGTCCGCATGTCGAACCGGCCTCTCTCCACCTCCGCCTGCTGCATGATGAATGTCTGGAACGCGGTGAAATAGTGCGGCAGCCGCGATAGCGCGGTGGAGAGCGTGCCGACGAGTTTGAGCTCGCCGACGAGGTAGTCGATCGCGAGCGGCAGTTTCGAGGTCGCAAGCACCTCCTGGCCGATCGCGGCCAGGGCCTCCTGGGCGGCGACACCGGCCGTGATCCGCTCGGCAAGCACCCGGAACAGATGGGCCTGTTCGATGTATTCTTCTCGGTCGAGCATGTGGGGGCGGACGCCGGGGGATGGTTCGTCGGGATCGCCACTGGGGCGGCTCCCGGATCATCCTATAATGCGGCATGCTCGCATCCCACCGCTTTTCCACGATCGAGGCCGCCGTCGCCGCCATCCGCCGCGGCGAGATGATCATCGTCGTCGATGCCGAAGACCGGGAGAACGAGGGGGATTTCGTGTGTGCCGCCGAGAAGGCGTCGACCGAGATCGTGAACTTCATGATCCGGCACGGCCGCGGCCAGGTGTGCATGCCGATCCTGCCCGACGCGGCCAGGCGGCTCGACCTGCCGATGATGGTGGAGGCCAACTCCACGCCGCTCGGCACGGCGTTCACGGTGCCGGTGGACCACGTCACCTCGCGCACCGGCATCACCGCGGCCGAGCGGGCCACCACGATCCTCGCGCTCCTCGACCCCGAGAGCCGGCCGACCGACTTCGTGCGGCCGGGGCACCTGTTTCCGCTCGTGGCGAAGGAAGGGGGCGTGCTGCGGCGGGCCGGCCACACCGAGGCGGCCGTCGACCTCGCGCGGATGGCGGGCCTCCAGCCGGCGGGCGTGCTCTGCGAGATCCTCGACGAGTCGGGCAACCGCGCCGACCGCGAGGCCCTCTTCGCTCTCGCCCGCGAGCACGGCCTCGAGATCATCTCGATCGAGGAGTTGATCCGCCACCGCCGGGCGCGGGAAAAGCTCGTGGAGCGGATCGCCGAGGCCGACCTGCCGACGAAATGGGGTCGGTTTCGGATCATCGCCTATGGTGTAAAGTTCGAGCCGCAGCAGCCGATCGTGCTCGTGCTCGGCGACCTCGGGAAGGTGGTCGCGCCGCTCGTGCGGCTGCATTCGTCGTGCTTCACCGGCGACCTGCTCGACAGCCTGCGCTGCGACTGCGGCGACCAGCTCCACATGGCCCTCGACATGATCGGCCGCGAGGGGGCCGGCGTGCTCGTCTACCTGCCGCAGGAGGGCCGCGGCATCGGCCTCGTGGAGAAGATCAAGGCCTACCAGCTCCAGGACCAGGGCCTCGACACCGTCGAGGCGAACCTCGCGCTCGGCTACAAGGCCGACTCCCGCGACTATTGTATAGGCATCCAGCTCCTCAAGGATCTCGGGCTCCGGCGGGTGCGGCTGCTCACGAACAACCCCAAGAAGACCGACGCCTTCATCTACGGCGGATTCGACCTCGAGGTGGTGGATCAGGTGCCGATCCTGCCGCCGGTGCACGAGTTCAACGAGCGCTACCTGGCCACGAAGCGCGACAAGCTCGGCCACGCCTTTCCAGACCCCGGCCGCGCCGGCGGCCGCGTGCCGGATTGACCGGCCGGCGCGCACGGCCGTAGCATCGACTTCCGATGGCTCGAACACCGAGCCGAGGGAGAGCCCGGATGGAACCCGCCGGTCGTGTCGAGAGAGTCTGCCCGCGTCTCCTGTGGACGTTCGCCGTGGTGCTCGTGCTCGCGGCATTTGCCGGCTGCGGCAAGCGGGAGGCCGACCCGCTGGCGAACGTCAGGCCGGAGCCGGTGGCTGCGACGGCGGCCCGCACCGGGCCCGTCACCCCGCCGGCCGAGCGGCTGCTCGAGCCCTTCGACCCGCCCGCGCTCGAGCCACTCGACCGCGACGCCAAGTGGATCGACCGGCCTGTCCGTGATGCTCTCGCGATGCTCCGCGACGAGCTCGCCAAGGAGCCTGCGGCCGTGGCCGCGGCCGAAGCCCTCGCGCTGGCGAACGATTCCCCCGCGGCCAACGCCACGATCCTCGCGGCGCTCGGGCGGCTGCCGGAGCCCGGCCAGGCCGACCTCGACGCCCGCATCGACCGCCACGTCACCGGCGACCTCGGCAGCACCAACCCGATCATGATCAGCACTACGGCCGAGTTCGACATCCTCGGGCTCACGGGCTTCGGGCTGTTTTCGTTCGATCGGCACCTCGAGCCCTTCGCGTCGAGCGAGACGGTCGCGTCGTGGCAGACGAGCACCGACGGCCTCTACGACAAGGTCGTGCTCCGCGACGATCTCGTGTGGAGCGACGGCACGCCGATCACCGCCCACGACATCGCGTTCACGTTTCGGGTGATCATGGATCCGCGGGTGCCGGTGCCGGCGGTGCGCAGCGGTACCGACCAGCTCCGCTGGGTGCACGCCTATGACGATCGCACGATCGTGTTCTTCCACAAGGAGCCGCTGGCCACGAACGTGTGGAACATCAACTTCCCGGTGCTCCCCAAACACGTCTACGAACACACCTGGGAGAGCGATCCCACGCTCAAGGACAGCCCCGAGCACGTGAAGCTCGAACAGGCGCCGGTGTCGGGTGGGCCCTACGAGATCGTGGACCGCCAGCGCGGCCAGCAGATCGTGCTCAGGCGGCGGGAGAGCTGGTCGGGCGTGCGCGGCAAACAGGTGCGCGAGCCGCCCTTCTTCAAGGAGATCCGGTTTCGGATCATCGAAGACCCCAACACCTCGCTCCTGGCCCTCAAGAGCGGTGAGATCGACGAGATGGTGCTTCTGCCCGAGCAGTGGACGACGCAGACGAAGGGGGCCGACTTCTACCAGCGCAACACGAAGGCCACGGCACCGGAGTGGGTGAGCTTCCACTTCGGCTGGAACATCGACACGCCGTTCTTCGCCGACCGCCGCGTGCGCCGGGCGATGACCTACGCCTTCGATCACGATGCGATGCTCGACCGGCTCTGCTACGGGCTCTACACGCCGGCGACGGGGCCGTTTCACGAGACGTCGTGGATGGCGGCCAAAAAGAAGCTCGCCGCGTCGAAGCAGGATCTCGACAAGGCCGAGGCCCTCCTCGACGAGGCCGGCTGGATCGACCACGACAACGACGGCGTGCGCGACAAGGAGGTCGGCGGCCGGCTCGTGCCCTTCGAGTTCACGATGCTCGTCAACCAGCAGCCGCTACGGGTCGCGATCTGCACGCTCCTCAAGGAAAACCTCGACCAGATCGGCGTACGGATGAACGTGCGGCCCACCGAATCGACCGTGCTCCAGCAGCTCACGCAGGACAAGAAGTTTCAGGCCTACCACGGCGGCTGGGGCACCGGCACCGACCCCGACACGTCGGACAACATCTGGGCCACCGGGGCCGGCCGCAACTACGTCGGCTACTCCAATCCGGAGGTCGACCGGCTCTTTGCCGAGGGCCGCCGCGAACTCGACCGGGCCAAGCGGGCCGAAAAATACGCCCGCATCCAGGAGATCCTCCAGGACGACCAGCCCTACACCTGGCTCTACTGGCGGAACAGCTTCTACGGCTTCTCGAAGGATCTCCGCGGCTACGTGTTCAGCCCGCGCGGCCCCTACAACTATTCGCCCGGCTTCGGCAGCCTGTGGATGCCGAAGCAGGAGTAGGCGATGGCGACGTATCTCGCGCGGCGGGCGATCTTCGGGCTGCTCACGCTCGTGGTGATCACCGGCTTCGTCTATGGGCTCGCCCGCAACATGCCCGGCACCCCCCTCACCGTGCAGCTCGGCGAGACCGATCCCAGCCGCAAGTTCAATCCCGAAGACCTCGAGCGGATGAAGCGGGTCTACGGGCTCGACAAGCCCTGGCCGGTGGGCTACGCCCAGTGGCTCGCGAACGTGGCCCGCGGCGATCTCGGCCGCTCGATCTCGCGGAAGCAGCCCGTGGCCGCGCTCATCGCCGAGCGGATCGGCCCCTCGTTTCTGATCTCGGGCACGGCGCTTCTGCTCGCCTGGCTGGCGGCGATTCCGCTGGGGCTCTACGCCTCGGCCCGCAGCGGCCGGGCGGATGAGCGGCTCTCGAGCCTCGCGCTCTACGTGCTCTATTCTTTCCCCACGTTCGTGGCGGCGCTCTTCCTGCAGATCATCTTCGCCGTCTGGCTGCGGGGCACGGCGTGGGAACTGCCTCTCTTCGGCATGAGCGACCTGCCGCCGGACGCCCCGCTCCTGAGACGGATCGGCGACGTGGCCCGGCACATGATCCTGCCGGTCACCTGCCAGACCTACGTGAGCCTCGCCTACGACAGCCGGTTCATCAAGGCGAACATGGAGGAGGCGGTGCGGCAGGACTACATCCGCACCGCGCGGGCGAAGGGCGCGGGGCCGTGGCGGGTGCTCTTCCGCCACGCCTTCCGCAACACGCTGATCCCGCTCGTCACGCTCCTCGGCCTGTCGCTGCCGGGCCTGATCGGCGGCTCGGTGATCATCGAACAGATCTTCACCTGGCCCGGCATGGGCCGGCTGTTCTTCGAGAGCATCCGCGAGCGCGACTATCCCACGATCATGGGCCTCACGCTCATGTTCAGCGCGCTGACGCTCGCGGGGCAGCTCTTGGCCGACCTTCTCTATTGCGCGGTCGACCCGCGGGTGAGCGTGGAATGACACGCTTGCAGTCGCGGGGATTCTGGGCAGAGGCATGGCGGCGGTTTCGCCGCAGGCGGCTGGCGCTCACGGCGCTCGCCTTCCTCGGGCTGCTCGTGGCCGTGGCCCTCTTCGCGCCCGCGATCGCCGGCACGAAGCCGGTGCTCTGCCGCTACAAGGGGCAGATCTACGCGCCCTGCCTCGCCTACTTCTCCCGCGATCTCGAGCCCGCGATCTTCACGAAGGACCGCTTCCGCGGCAGCTACCCGAAAAACCTCGCCGAGAAGGATCCCGCGAGCTGGGCCATCTGGCCGCTGGTGTTCCAGGATCCCTATCGCAGCGTGCGGGCCGACGAGTGGCCCGGGCTGCCGGAGAATCCAGCCCGCGACGAGGGCCGCCCCAGCCGCCGGAATCTCTTCGGGACCGACCAGGCGGGCGTGGATGTGTTTGCCAAGATGGTGCACGGCACCACGATCGCGCTCCTTGTCGGCTTCGTGTCGATGGGAATCGCCGGCACGATCGGGATCATCGTGGGGGCCCTCGGCGGCTACTTCGGCGGCTGGGTCGACATGCTCACCAGCCGCGTCACCGAGATCGTGATGTGCGTCCCCACGCTCGTCCTGATCCTGGCCGTGATCGCGGTGATCGAGAAGCCGACGATCTGGCACACGATGGCGATCATCGGCGCCACCGGCTGGACGGGCATCGCCCGGCTCACCCGCGGCGAGTTCCTCCGGCTCAAGGGGAGCGAGTTCGTGCTCGCCGCGCGGGCCGCGGGGGCGGGCCCCGTGCGGATCATGCTCCGCCACATCCTCCCGAACGCCCTGGCGCCCGTGCTCGTGCCGATCACGTTCGGCATCGCGTCGGCCGTGATGCTCGAAAGCTCGCTCTCGTTTCTCGGCTTCGGGCCGCCGCCGCCGACGGCGAGCTGGGGCTCGATCCTGAACGACGCCCGCTCGAACCTCTCGATGTGGTGGCTCGTGGTGTTTCCCGGGATCGCGATCTTCCTCACCGTGCTGGCCTACAACCTGATCGGCGAGGCCCTCCAGGAAGCCACCGACCCCCGACTTCGCGAGGCACGGAAATGAGGAAAAAGCGCCGGCGAGGTGAGCGGCAAAAGTCTCGTCGCGGGGCCGCGGCGGCCCATGCTCCTCGAGCGTTCGCCGACTCCCCTCGCCTCCCCGACCGTTCCGCACTGTTTCTCCAATGCCACTCTTAGAGATTCGTGATCTCGTGACTGCGTTTCATACGCCGGCTGGCCGGGTGCCCGCCGTCGATGGCGTGTCGCTCTCGATCGAGCGCGGGAAGACGCTGGGGCTCGTGGGGGAGAGCGGCTGCGGGAAGAGCGTGACGGCGATGTCGATCCTCCGGCTCGTAGCCGCGCCGGGCAGGATCGAGTCGGGCCGGATCCTCCTCGAACGTGACGGCCGCACCGACGACCTCGTGAGGCTTTCCGAGCCGGAGCTTCGCCGCGTGCGGGGCGGGCGGATCGGGATGATCTTCCAGGAGCCGATGACGAGCCTGAACCCCGTGTTCACGATCGGCGACCAGATCGCCGAGGCGGTGCGGCTGCACCGCGACGTGAATCCTGCGGCGGCGAGAGCCCGGGCCCTCGAAATGCTCCGCCTCGTGCGCATGGCCGACCCCGAGCGGCGGCTCGACGAGTATCCCCACCAGCTCTCCGGCGGGATGCGGCAGCGGGTGATGATCGCGATGGCGCTCGCCTGCGAGCCCGACCTCGTGATCGCCGACGAGCCGACGACGGCGCTCGACGTCACGATCCAGGCCCAGATCCTCGAATTGCTCGCCGACCTCCGCACGCGGCTCGGCACCGCGATCCTCCTGATCACGCACGACCTCGGCGTGGTGGCGGAGACGTGCGACGACGTGGCCGTGATGTACGCGGGAAAGATCGTCGAGCGGGCCCCGGCTGCGGAGCTCTTTGCAGACCCGCGGCATCCCTACACGATCGGCCTGCTCGCGGCGCGGCCCGGCGGCCGGCATGCCGGGCCATTGAAGACGATCCCCGGGATGGTGCCCGCGCCGCAGGATTTTCCGACAGGCTGCCGGTTTCACCCGCGGTGTGCCTTCGCGCGGATCCCCGAGTGCGCGGCGGCGGCGGCCGCACTCCAGGAGATTTCGCCGGGCCACTTCGTGCGCTGCCCGTACGCGGGCGGGCTGGGCGAGCCGCGGCCGTGCGCCGCGGAGGGCGCACCGCGGCCATTTGCCACGGAGGGTGCGGCATGAGCGCAGAGTATCGCCCGGGTCTGGCCCCACTCGTCGACGTGGCGGGGCTCGAGACGCACTTCCCCGTGCGCAAGGGGCTCTTGCGGCGCCAGGTGGGGAGCGTGCGGGCCGTCGACGGCGTGAGCTTCGCGATCCCCAAAGGACGCACGCTCGGGCTCGTGGGGGAGAGCGGCTGCGGCAAGACGACGGTGGGGCGGAGCGTGCTCAGGCTCGTGGAGCCGACCGGAGGCAGCGTGCACTTCGCGGGCCTCGACGTGCGGGCCACGCATGGCGAGCCGCTGCGGGCCCTGCGCCGGCGGATGCAGATCGTGTTCCAGGATCCCTACGGCTCGCTCAATCCGCGGTTGACCGTGCGGGCGATCCTGGAGGAAGGGCTCGTCGTGCACCGGCTCGGCACGCCGGCCGAGCGGCTCGCGCGGATCCGGGCAGCCCTCGAGCGCACGGGGCTCACGGCCGCCACGCTCGACCGCTACCCGCACGAGTTTTCCGGCGGCCAGCGGCAGCGGATCGCGATCGCCAGGGCGCTCGTGCTCGAGCCCGAGTTTCTCGTGCTCGACGAGCCGGTGTCGGCGCTCGACGTGTCGATCCAGGCGCAGGTGGTCAACCTGCTCGTGGAACTCAAGGCCCAGCTCGGGCTCACGTATCTCTTCATCTCGCACGATCTGTCGGTGGTCGAATACGTGTCGGACGAGGTGGCCGTGATGTACCTCGGGCGGATCGTGGAGCATGCCGCCGCCGACGCGGTCTATCGCGCGCCGCTCCATCCCTACACGCTCGCGCTGTTCTCCGCCGTGCCGCGGATCGACCCCGCGCGCCGCCGCCGCCGGATCGTGCTCTCGGGCGACGTGCCGAGCCCCGCCCGGCCGCCCGCCGGCTGCCGGTTTCACCCCCGCTGCCCACTCGCGGAGAGTGTCTGCCGCGAGATCGACCCGCCCGCGATGGTCGTCGCCGGCCACCTCGTGCACTGTCACGTCGCCGCCCGCGAACTGGAGCAGGCCGGCGGCGATGCGGCGGCGGCCAGCCGGATGCTCGCCGAGAGGATGGCGCGTCCGGCGTCCGGTACAATCACGTGCGGAGGAAATTCATGATCGCATGCCGTCCCGCTTGCATCCGGCCCTGCCACGCCGTCGCGACGGTCGCGGTGTGCGTCGCGGCGTTCGCGTTCACGGCCCCGGCGCGGGCGCAGGCGCCGCCGAACCGTGGCGGCGGCCTCCTGCCGACGCGTGAAAAGCCGACCATCTCCGGCGGCCCGAACCGCGACGAAATCCTGCGGAGGTTCGACCTCGACTCCGACGGCAAAATCGACGAGGCAGAAGCGGATGCGGCCCGCGCGCGGATGCGCCGCGACAAGATCGAAGGCATGTCGAATTCAGGGATCGATCCGCTGACGGGCCGCCCGCGCAACGCCGGCGTGGCCGGCGAGCCCGCCGCCGAGCCAGCGACCGACGACGGCCTCGTCTTCCCTCCGAGCACACCCGCCGCCCCGCCGCCCCGCCCGCCCGCCGCCAAAGCCGAGAGGAAGCCTGCGGCCCCCAAGCAGCAGCTCAACGCCGGCCGCCCGCGCCAGCCGCAGATGCCTTCCGGCCCGGCCCGTGTCCGCGGGGGCATGCAGCCCGCGGGCGGTTCGCCGACGCAGCGGGCCG
>Ga0214923_10009203_pt1 | contig 10321 bp, 9 predicted proteins | sample LL1510_MetaG_FD_177993 | JGI IMG/M metagenome (GOLD analysis project Ga0214923, IMG submission 177993) | Freshwater microbial communities from Lake Lanier, Atlanta, Georgia, United States - LL-1510 | ecosystem: Environmental > Aquatic > Freshwater > Lake | place: USA: Georgia | collected 2015-10-15
AGAACCAGTTGTTGAAGTTAAGAAAAATAAAACTAAAAATATAGAAGAACCAGTTGTTGAAGTTAAGAAAAATAAAACTAAAAATATAGAAGAACAAGTTGTTGAAGTTAAGAAAAATAAAACTAAAAATATAGAAGAACCAGTTGTTGAAGTTAAGAAAAATAAAACTAAAAATATAGAAGAACCAGTTGTTGAAGTTAAGAAAAATAAAACTAAAAATATAGAAGAACAAGTTGTTGAAGTTAAGAAAAATAAAACTAAAGATATAGAAGTAGTTGATGAACCAGTTGAAGTTAAGAAAAATAAAACTAAAGATATAGAAGAACCAGTTGTTGAATTTAAGAAAAATAAAACTAAAAATATAGAAGAACAAGTTGTTGAAGTTAAGAAAAATAAAACTAAAGATATAGAAGAACCAGTTGAAGTTAAGAAAAATAAAACTAAAAATATAGAAGAACAAGTTGTTGAAGTTAAGAAAAATAAAACTAAAGATATAGAAGAACCAGTTGAAGTTAAGAAAAATAAAACTAAAAATATAGAAGAACCAGTTGAAGTTAAGAAAAATAAAACTAAAAATATAGAAGTAGTTGATGAACCAGTTGTTGAAGTTAAGAAAAATAAAACTAAAAATGTTGAAGAACCAGTTGTTGAAGTTAAGAAAAAGAAAACTAAAGATATAGAAGTAGTTGAAGTTAAAAAAAAGAAAACCAAAGATATAGAAGTATTAGATGATGAATCTAATAGCTATATTGTACTTGGTGCTAATAAAATAATTGATCTTAAGAAAAATAAACTCAAATAAATGATAAAAAACTAAATAATAAAAAAATTGAAAATTTAATTTAAAATAATACTATAGCATTAATTATGTCGTCTTTTGCAGAAATATTAATGAAAAATAATAAAGCGAGTAAAAATGTAAACATAAATATGTTAAATTCTAAAGTTGCAAGTATACCAGAAACTAATAATTCACAAAAATTAGAATCTACTATTTCACAAAAATCAGAATCTACTATTTCACAAAAATCAGAATCTACCATTTCTTCACCAAAGAAATCAAGGATTAGTGATGCTCAATATAAAAAGAAACTTGAAAAAAAAGCATCAAAAAAAGCTGAAAAAGAAGCATTAGATAAAGAACTATCAGAAAAATTTGAAGAAGAAGAAAGAGTAGCATCATCATATGCCCAAAAAGCATATGATGAAGAATATACTGTTGCATGGATTGAAGAATCAAAACCTGAAAATGCTATTAAGCGTGCTCAAAAAGCTTATAATAAAGCATATAGTGCTAAACTTGATTCAATTAGAAAACCTAAAGATAAAATTGAATTAGTACCAGTTGTTAATGAAGATTATTTATTAGAAGATTCAGAAAGCGATGAAGAATTACCACCAATTGAACAAAAACCTTTTACTGAAAAAAAAATTATTGAAATATTAAATTTAAATGATGGATTTAAATTGGTAAAAAAAAGAGATTTTAGACAAAATCAATTTGCAAAAAAACTTGAATCAAACAAAAATGAATATATTAATTCAATCTTAACAGAAAACTTGTTGCAATCTATTGAAGAAAACTTTAAAAATAATCAATCAATGGTTATAAATTTAAAAATAACAGATGATACATTAGAATCTGGAGATGATTATACGATTACGAAATCTGGTTTTTTAAAGAATAAACTATTTTCAAAATTTTTAAGTAGAGTTATTTTTAAAAAGCTAAATAAATTAAGTCTTTATGTTGATATTAAAAAAATTGATGACACCTATTATAATATAATACTAACTGATAAACTTAATAAAGCTGGTTGATTATATTAGAATAATATGTTGTAGTTATTTTAGATATTTTTTGATCAATAAAAATATTATCAATATTATTTATGTCAAGTTCTGACCAACTATTTAAAATAATTATTGGTAAATTTATTATATTTGGAAAATCACTTTTAACTACAATTGGAATTGTATTTAAATATAAACATTCCCAAATACGATGTGTATCTAACCCATTACCTCTTGGACAAATTGCATATTTATGTGATGCAATTTCAATAAAATATTCTATTTTTGATTTAGAAGTATTCCATTCTAATTTATTAATTAATTCATTATAACATTCTTTTCTAGAAGGATGTGTATTTTGATTAAAGTAGAAATAAATAAATTTGGTTTTTAATATTTTATTTTTTCTAATATAATGAAATAAATTATTATCAAACCATTGTGTATTTTCTATTCCAATTGGTATAGGAATAATATTATTATTTGTAATAAATGTGTTTTGAGATAGATGAAGTTTAAAATTATATTGTTCTTTTATTTCACAATCAGAATTGTGAGTAATAATTATTTTATTTTCAGTATGTGATTTAAACTTATCATAAAAAATATTCAAATCATGTGTAAAAACAAATATTGATTTATAATTATTAATATTTGATAAAGTATCAATATCATGTATTAGTTTCGAATATTTATTATTATTTGGATTCCAGCATAATGATGATTGATGACCAATTACTATATCAGCACAATTTTGTATTTTTTCCCCATTAATAATATCATAATCATTAATAAATGAGCATGAGCTTATAAAATCAATAATATTATCATTTTGTTTTAATTTGTAATATAAAATTTTATTTTCATTAAGATAAGGTATTCTTAAATTATTTTCATCATATTTCCAAATAATTTCATTTAAATCTATTTCTATATTTATTTCTTTAAAATTAATTTTAGATATATTTGTATAAATCATAATTTTATTTTCTAAAATATACGAAATTTTTGTTTTATTTGTATTAAATAAAAAATATTGTTCTTTAATTATTTCCATTATATATTAATTATTTATTTATGTCTAAATAACTTAAATGATAAATATAATAAATATATAATGGAAAATAATGGTCTTAACAATTTTGATATAGTTTATTATATTAATTTAAAACATAGAAAAGATAGATTTGAACATATAAATAAAGAACTTGAAAAAACAAATATTGATAAAAATAAAATTAATAGAATAGATGGTATTTATTATAAAACATTTGGAATTCTAGGTTGCGCTAAATCACATATTTTAGCTTTAGAAAGTTTTATAAAATCTGGAAAAAAAAATTGTATTATTTTTGAAGATGATTTTGAATTTACATTAACTCAAGAAGATATTAATACATTAATAAATACTTTTTTTAATTCTAATATAAAATTTGATGTTTTGATGTTAGCAAGTAATATATTAAATGATACATCAACACAGTATAAATTTCTTAGAAAAATAATTAATGCTCAAACTTTATCAGGTTACTGTGTAAGTAAAGAATTTGCTCCGATATTACTCAATAATTATAAAGAAAGTGTTATGATGTTAGAACGTATTGGAACTAAAATATATCAATTTTGTTTTGATATATATATGAAAAAATTACAACCAACGAGTAATTGGTATTGTATTAATCCAAAAATAGGTAGACAGATGGAATCATATAGTGATATAGAAAATAGAGTTGTTTTTTACGATTGTTAATTGTGTTTTATTAATTAATTAAATATTTATTATTATTAATGATATTAGTAATAGACACATTTGGTGGTTTATGTAACCAAATGATGGATATTAAATCAATTGTATCTTTTGTTGATAAATATAATTTTAATTTTAGTTTTAGATTTGCAAATTTTAGAAATTTTGATTTATTATCATGGTATAATGTAAATTTCAATGAATTATTTGATGACAATTTTTTAATTGATAATATAAATTATATAAAATTTGATGAAATATCTGAAAAAATTAATAATATAAATACATTTAATTTTGAATCAAGATGTGTAACTAATTTTTTTAATAAAACAACCAACACTGATTTATCAAATCAAATCAAAGAAATAAATAAAGATTATATTATAATTAAACAATTTTGGTGTTTATTTGATTGGTCTGACAATATAAAAAATATCAATATTTTACCAAATAAAAAAATAAAAGATATTTATGATAAATATATTAATTTAACTTTTCAAAATAATAAATATAACTTTATACATTTTAGATTTGAAAATGATTTTAAAAATTATTTTAATTTATCTGACGATGATTTAAATCTAGAATTAGTATCTAATAAAATAAATTTTAAAAATAACTATCAAATATATTTAGCAACATATTATAATTTACTTTCAACTAAAAATAAAGAAATCTGTAAAAAAAATAATTTCATAAACAAATATGAATTTATTAATTCAGAATATGAATCTATTAATTATGAAGAATGTGCATTTATAGATTATTTAATTGGTTTAAATGCTGAAGAAGTATATGGTCATAATAAATCATCATTTTCTACAACATTAAATACAATAAAAAAAACTAATAATTATTATAATTAGATAATAATACATTCGGGTGGCAATATATCTTCTATTTTCCAGATTGGTGCTTTTGTACCAAACCAATTTTTAGGTCCAATAATTATAGAATTTTTTTTATTTCTTAAAAAATAAGAACATAATGATAATGTAGAATTAGCTAATATAAAATGATCACATAACGACATTGATATTAATGTTTTTATTGAATCTACTTCTTTTATTATTTCATGATTATAATCTTTTAGTAATTTCCAATTGTTTAAATATTGTAAATCATCGCTAAAAACTAAAAATTTTATATTAGGTATCATTTCACTAATTATATCAAATGATTTTTCATAATAATCTTCACTACAAACAGGATGAATATCTGGATACATTAAATAATCACCTCTTCTTACATGAACTAAACATGTTGGATTTTTGTATTTTAAATTACTTTTAATTTCATTATATTCATCGATAATATTTTCAAATAATAAATCTTTAATTACATGAATATTTTTAATAAAATATTTATAAGACTGAAAATAACCATATAATATATAATTTATATTTTGTTTTAAATCTAAAGGTTCATAATAACTAACTTTTTCATTTAATCTTATATATTCCGTTTCAATAATATTAGATTCTTCGATATAATTTAAATTTTTAAATATTCTATAATTATTCATATCTCCTCTCCAATATTTTAAATTTTTAACAAAATAAAGTTCATAATTATTTTCAATCATTAAATTTAATGCATTAAAATATTGGAAAAGTAAATTACCCAAACCACCACTTGGATATATAACAAGTTTTTTATTGTCACTTAGTATTAATGAATTAATATTTTGAATCTTATAGTAATTTAAAATATCATTTGGACTCATATTACTACATGATATTAATGATAGATTATCAACTTGTCCTCTATGACATGGATATCCATCACAATTACAATAGTGAATATGTTCTGTATTAATTATTTTATAGTTAAATAATGAAGCATGATAACCTAATGCAACACCTGAAATGTTTATTAAATCAGAATTATTTTTTTTACAAAATAAATTATATTCATTAAATAATTTAAGATTTGATAAGGCTTTAATTGATTTATTAGATAAAATAATTCCAGGATTTGGGGAGTGGAAATAAAATTTATTTGTATCAATACATCTATAATCTCCATGTCCACCAGCATAAATTAACTCATCTTTTTCTAATGTTGAAATAAAATTTAATAAATTATCTGTATTAATATATGTATTTTCATTACATAAAAATAAAAAATCTGGATTTATTTTTTTAGTTACCCATTCAAAAATTTCATAATAATTTTCAAAATCAATATTATTAAAAAACTTATAACTAATATCTGTATTTTTTAAATATGTATCTTTAATTGCTTTTACATACGTGTCGTTGGTAATGTAAATTCCAATTAATAAATTAACCATTATAAATATATTTATTATTTGTTTATATTGAATATTCAAACATATAATAAATTTTTATATAATATTTTAGTAAATATTTCTATATATTCCCAATTAACATTATTATAATTATCATTAATTGAATGATGAAATTCTGGAAAATTATATGGTATTAAATGAACATAATTTATATTATTTTCTTTAAATGGTATATGATCATCTTCTATTATTTTATTACTTATAAATTCTTCAGGATTTTCAAAAATAATATTTGTATATTTTTTATTTAATTCGTATAATTCTTTTATAATTGGTTTTGATTTTATATTGTTTGAAAAAGTAGCAATTTTATTTTTAAAGTTACCACCAATTAAATCTAAAATATATGCAAATTCAATATCATATTTTAAATTTTCAACAAAATATCTTGAACCAAATAGTGTGTTATCTTTTGACCAAGGACCATCTACTGCTTCTTCACCATCAAAAAATACAATAAATAATGGATATTTTGGTTTATCATTAATTAATTTCTTAGCTAAATGTAAAATAATTGCTATTGATGTAGCAGAATCAATTGTCGATTCAATGTTATCTTTAATTGAATCTATATGTGCAGATAACAATATATATTTACAATTATTTTCTAATTTATTAATTGCAACTATATTTGAAAATTGATGATTATTTTTTATAAATTTTTGTTCTTCAACAAATAAACCTATTTCTTTTAGTTCGTTTATAACAATATTTTTAACTATTTTTAAATTTTCTGATTCAATAGGTCTATTTATACTTATTTTTTTTGTTATATTTTTAATATTATTAATATCAATAAATCCTTCATTAACAACACTAAATCTTTCATTAATATTTGTAAATAAAAGAAATAAAAATAATAATATAATTAAAATTGTTAACATTACTAATACTTATAAAATATTATTTATATTAATTATTTTAAAAAATGGTTACAATAATATTCTTCTCAATTGATTTATTATTTCTTCAATAATATCATTACTATATGTTTGATTTTTCCAAATATAATGATCTGCATCCAAAAATATTATATATTTTGTATGAGATTGTTTATTTTTATCTTTTTCTTGTAAAAGTAATTTATTCCATTCTTTTTGATATTTTTCTTTTGGATCTGTATGATAAGCTTTAAAAAATACTGTTTGAACTGACATTTTGGTTGTAAAATAATTTAATTTATTTTTTTCTGAATAATAACTAACAAGATCATATAATAATTTTATATATTTATTTGGATCATTACTTTTTTTAACTTTACTAAGAATATCAATTAGTTTTTCATTTGTTTTAAAATATTTTCTAACTGTTGCTTTTTCTTTTTTACCTTCTTCAGAATTAATTTGTTCTTTAATTATTTTTTCAATAAATGGAGGATTATTAATGAATATATTTAATAAACAATCATTTTTATATAATTTACTAAATAATGCTCCAATATAACAACCAAATGAATGACAAATTAATATATATTTTCTTCCTAAACCATATTTTTGAATTACACTTTTATAGATTTGTTCACAAATATTTCTAAAATCCAAATCTTCAAGTGTAAAGTCAATGTCAGAAGAAAACATTTTGTATTTATTATTTAACATTTTATTAATTTTTTTTTCTTCTTTATTATCACCCTTATAATAAAAATTAAAATTGAAAAACTTATAATTAAATATATACGTATCTCCCATAAGTTCAATATTTTTCAAAAAATCAAGTTTCTTTAATTTTTTATTTTGTTTGTAATCATATTCCCACCAAAGGTGAGATGATCCAAATCCATTAAATAATATAAATACAGGTTTCATTAAAAAAATTTATAAAATATTTTTAAACTTATTATTTATAAATTACAAATGATAAAATTAAATTTGTTTTTTGTTTGACTTTTTATTTAGTGGTTTAACATTTTCTGAATTTACTGATATTTTTTAGCTGGTTTTTTATCAACTAAACTAGGTTTCACTGCTTCTAATTCATTAACTTTATCTTCTTTTAATTGAATATCATCGGTATTAACTGATTGTTTTTTTGTTTTTTTAGCTGGTTTTTTATCAACTGAAACAGGTTTCACTGCTTCTAATTCATTAACTTTATCTTCTTTTAATTGACTGTTATCAGTATTAACTGATTGGTTTTTTGTTTTTTTAGCTGGTTTTTTATCAACTGAAACAGGTTTAATTTCTTCTAATTCATTAACTTTATTTTCTTCTAATTGACTATTATCAGTATTAACTGATTGTTTTTTTGTTTTTTTAGCTGGTTTTTTATCAACTGAAACAGGTTTAACTTCTTCTAATTCATTAAGTTTATTTTCTTCTAATTGACTGTTATCAGTATTAACTGATTGGTTTTTTGTTTTTTTAGCTGGTTTTTTATCAACTGAAACAGGTTTAACTTCTTCTAATTCATTAACTTTATTTTCTTCTAATTGACTGTTATCAGTATTAACTGATTGGTTTTTTGTTTTTTTAGCTGGTTTTTTATCAACTGAAACAGGTTTAACTTCTTTTAATTCATTAATTTTGATTTCTTCTAATTCATTAACTTTATTTTCTTTTAATTGAATATCATCAGTATTAACTGATTGGTTTTTTGTTTTTTTAGCTGGTTTTTTATCAACTGAAACAGGTTTAACTTCTTTTAATTCATTAATTTTGATTTCTTCTAATTCATTAACTTTATTTTCTTTTAATTGAATATCATCAGTATTAACTGATTGGTTTTTTGTTTTTTTAGCTGGTTTTTTATCAACTGAAACAGGTTTAACTTCTTTTAATTCATTATCTTCATCTAACTGAATAGTTTTATCTTCTCTACTTAAATTAAGTTCATTTATTTTGTTTTGAAGTTCTAAAATTTCTAATAAATTATTAAAACTAATATTTTTATCTTCAGATATATTTTTAATCAATTGTAAAAATTGCATTCCTGAAATATTATCATCATCGGATTCATTATATATCTCTTCATCAATAGGAAAATCATCTGCAAATAAATAACTTTCACTGCTTTTATAAACAAATTGCCATCCAATATTAACTCTTTTTATCTTAGATATTTTTTGTGCATATTTTATTTTATCTGAGTGTTTTTTATTTACATCTTTATTTATTTTTTCAATATATTCTAATATTTCATCTTCTTCATCATCATTAATCATTTTAATAATTTTTTTACTTAAATCTACAATATATGTTGCATAATATGGAAATCCATCACTTGTTCTGCATAAAATTAATTTATCAGTATTTTTTATATATTTATCATAAATAAATCCAAATGCTAATACTAAAGTTTCAGTCATTAATTAAATATTATAATATTGCTTTAAATCAAATAATTTATAAAAAGAGACATAATAATCAAATTATTTATTGAAGTAATAAAACTTTAAATCTTTTATTTAAATCATAACTATAATTTAATAAAGACATAATTTCATAATTATATTCATCATATAAAATTTTTTTTTCAATCATATTGACTACTTCTTGATTATCAGAAGCAATATATTTTTTTGTTATAATAAATTCATTTATTCTAGGATATTCAATTATAATTTTATTTAATTTATTTCTAATTTCATCAATTTTTTCTTTTATAATATTATATTCTAATTTTACTTCATTAATAATTTCATCGTATGTAATTTGTGGCATATTTTCCATTTTTAACACATCATAAATATCATGATCTTGAATAATTTCGTTTTTATTTTTAAATTCTATTTTATTTTTATTAAAATTTAATGTAAAAATGTAACCATAATTCGAATGACAGTTTAATATATACCCGCAATCTATTATATTAATAAAAGATAGTTGACAATTGCGTAATAAACAGTACCAATCACTTGTAGATTTATTACCTACATTTAAATTAGTGTAATATTTTGTTTTATCAATAATTTCTTTTGTTGGAATTTTATTACAATTTTTAATTTTATTAAATTCTTCCTTAAGTTTTTCAATATTACCAAAATGTTTTATTAGAATATAAATTTCCCTAATTAAAATATCATATAACATATTTGCATCAAATTGAACATGCATATATCTTTTTTTTTTCCCTAAAATATATCCAAATACACCTTGTCCTCCCATATATAATTATTAAAAAATTTTTTTTTAAGATGTTTTAGTAAATTTATTTATTCTTAAATTTATATTATTAATTTCTTTACGTAAGTCTATTAATTCTTTATTTAATCTATATACATATTTCGTTAATGATTCATTATCAAGTTGTTTAATAAAATTTATGGTATCTTCTGTTTCATATTCTATTAGATTACAACAATTACAAAATAATAAATTATCAGTATCATTATCTGATTCAGTTTTTGTATCATTATCTGATTCAGTTTTTGTATCATTATCTGATTCAGTTTTTGTATCATTATCTGATTCAGTTTTTGTATCATTATCTGATTCAGTTTTTGTATCATTATCTGATTCAGTTTTTGT
>Ga0214923_10009204_pt1 | contig 10321 bp, 8 predicted proteins | sample LL1510_MetaG_FD_177993 | JGI IMG/M metagenome (GOLD analysis project Ga0214923, IMG submission 177993) | Freshwater microbial communities from Lake Lanier, Atlanta, Georgia, United States - LL-1510 | ecosystem: Environmental > Aquatic > Freshwater > Lake | place: USA: Georgia | collected 2015-10-15
TGTGAAACGATTGCCATCGCAATGGGTTCGGGTTCTTCGTCGAGCAAAGGTACTCCAAGCATTTGAAACCCTGATTCAGAGAGTTCAAGAAGGATGTCCTCAAGCCATTCCACCGTTTCAACATCGAGATGGTTGGTGGGTTCATCGAGCAAAAGAAGTTGCGGTTGGCTGATGAGAGCGTGAATGAGCTGAAGTCGTTTTTGCTGTCCTCCGGAAAGATGGCGAACCTGCCTGTCGGCAAGTTCCTCAAGTCCGGCAACGCGCACAGCGCCGCCCATTGCATTGGGAATGTCGACACTGCGCGAGTGTTCGGCGTCGAGCGTGTGCTGAAGTTTATCAAGTTCTGAGAGCCATTTTTCGTCGCCGCCCAAATCCGGATTTTCTTCGAGTTTGGCAAGGTGATTCTCGTATTTGCTTTGCGCTTTTTGGGCTGCATCCGTGCCAAAAATGCTTTTGAGCTGGGTTGTCAAAATGTCGCGTACGGTGTCTTCTGCGGCAAAAGAAATCGCCTGGCTCACATAGGCTTTGCGAAGTCCGGTACGCCAGGCCACATGTCCGGAATCTGCTTTGCCAAGTCCCGCAAGAATTCTTAGGAGAGTCGATTTACCCGCACCGTTGGGGCCAACAATTCCCAATCGATCTCCCGGATGCAGTGTGAGCCCCAAGCCTTCAAAGAGCGTGGTGACACCAATGCGAACCGCAAGGTCCTGGCTTGTGAGCAGGGGGGATTGAGTGATAGCCATAGGGTGTCAATCTCCTTTGAAATCAGAAGCGGGCCGTATTTTAGGCGCGCAGCGGAGGCTTTGTATGAAGCTGTACTTTTCTCCTGGGTCTTGTTCAATGGCTTCGCATATTTCTTTGCGTGAAGCCGGTGTTTCCTTTGACCTTGCGCGGGTCGACCTGCGCACTGGAACCGTTCATGGCCAACCCTTCAAAGAAGTGAACCCTAAAGGTTATGTTCCTGCACTGCAGCTGGAAAATGGTGAGCTACTGACAGAAGGTCTTGCGCTGTTGAATTATATCGCGAGCAAAAGCACAAACGGTGAGCTTTTGCCGAAGCAAGGGTCGTGGGAATTTTTTAAAGCGCTTGAGTGGTTGGCTTTCATTTCCACCGAGCTCCACAAAGGCTTTAGTCCACTTTGGAATCGAAACAGCTCGGAATCGGAGCGCGTCAATGCTTGGGAGCGACTCTCTGGCCGCATCACTCTTGTGGACGAACAGCTCAAGCGAACGAACTATTTGCTCGGCGACTCATTTTCTGTTGCTGACGCCTACTTGTTCACTGTCCTCAATTGGGCTGGCATGCTCCAATTGAGTCTTGAGCAGTGGCCCGCTGTGACTCGCTTTATGGACACCATGAAAAACCGCCCCCATGTGCAGGCAGCACTGGAGGCCGAAGGGGTGAAATCCTGAGGCTGAGTTTTTAGAGGCTGATGTCGCCTAAATCAGTGACTTCGCCTTTTTTGACTGAGAAATTTACAGTTTTGGCGGGTGAATTACCAAGACTGATATTGATTGCGTAGTCACCTGGCAACAGCGTGTTGAAGAGCAATCCAGCTGACGAGCGTGGGCGGAAAGGCTTCACGGTTTTGTCTTCACCGGTGAAATCTTCAAGCGAGTTGCTGCGCATTTGAACGATGCGGTAGCTGATCTCAGTCGCTTGTTGATTCACAAAGCGCCCACGCACACCTTGTTCGAGCGTGCGGCGAATAAGGGTTTTCCAGGCGCTTTCCTGGCGTTTGACAGTGATGTCGCGCCACCGCTGATGCGACGGCTGAAAGCCCTGCATGCGCGAGTTGATTTCCATTGCAAATGAAACAACTCCTGCTTCGCGAAATTGCCAGTCGGCATCCGTGCCATCGGCTTCGTAAAGAAGTTCGGGAGGAGTGCCCAATTCATAAGTATTCTTGCGCCCAGAGTCGTCTTCGAGATTTGCTTTTATGTCTGCACCAATCGACTTGAACAATTCGAGCGATGGGTTTTTTTCCGAGCGACATCCGTAAGGATACAGAATCATTTCGCTGAATGAGTGATAGCTGATATTTGCGACAGGCTTTTCAGCTTGCACCAAAGACATCATTGCATTTGTTTCAGGTTCGCTGGCAGCGCTTGGGCCGCGATAATTGTCGGCAAACTTGCCTGTGCTTGAGCCATTGCACGCGCCCCAAAGGGTTGGATAATTGCGATTGATGTCGACTCCATACGTGCGGCCATCCGATTCCCATGCATTCTTGCGCCACATGGTTTGCCCTTCGTGAACAAGCTGATTGCCATCAGGATTGACCTGCGGAACAACAATAATCCGCGCTGTTTCAAGCCAATGGGTTATTTCTTGATCATTTCCAAAACCGCGCAGAAGAACTTCAGCGGCGTGCATGACAACTTCGGTCGTCATGACTTCACGGGCGTGATGCATTGCATTTAAAAGGATGGTTGGTCGGTTTGTGTCGTTGGGTTCTGATGAAATGATGATCGCTTGAATCGGGCGCTTTCTTCGCGTGAATCCAATCGTCTTCAGGGAGGTGATCGCAGGATAGGTTTGCGAAAGAGACGAGAGTTTGTCGAGAACCTCGCTGGGTGTCAGATAAGGTTCAAGCGCTTCTCGGTTGAGCTGAGCATTGAGTGGTGAGAATTCAATTTGGAATCCAAGCGCTTTGAGTTTGTTCATGTCGCGTGGAAGCAGACCCACTTCTGCGATTCCCTGTTGCAGAGAAACGCCAAGAATATCGAATTGGGAGAGGTCTTTCAGATCTTCCGCGCGACGGATTGGGTCATGAGAAATTCGAACGCTGATAATTTGTTTGCCGGAGTCGCTCTGTGCGGATTGCGAGCCAACTATCAATAAACTGCTCAAGCACAATGCCGCAGCAAATGCTGAATTCATGCGTGTACTCTTGCGTTTTGAACCGCGGGTGTCGTGAATCATACGACCTCCAAGCAAAAAAAGGGTGGCTAACGTGCCACCCATTGTGCCGATAATTCAACAATCGTCAAACAAACCAAGCTTATTTTGCCGAGAGGGCCAAGCTCAGAACAGTGTTGACTTGCAGAGTTGCAAGACGCTGCATGAAGTCTTTGTTGATTTTGTCCATCAAGTCGCATTGTTTGTGGTAGCAAGGGTTGTAGTCGCCGCCGAAGAAATTCTCAGAGAGGATGAGTGCTGGAATGTTCTTGTTCCAGAACGACGCATGGTCTGAGCGGTTGGTACAAGCGGCAACTTTCTTCATGTTGAGACCAAGATTGGTATTGAGCTCATCAACAACGCGTGTGAGCGGCTTGCTGTCTGCTCGGTCACAGTCCATTGAGTGAAATGCGAGGTCGCCATTGCTGTCGAAGCCAATCATGTCGGCTTGCACAACCCCCAGAATAGCATCTGGCATGGAGATTTGGTTCGCGTATGCACGTGAACCAATGAGGCCAAGCTCTTCTTGATCAAAGCCGACAAAGCGGATGGAAACTGGGAGAGTTGACTGCGCTGCAAGCAGACGAGCAGCTTCAAGCATGCCTGCTGTTCCGGAACCATCGTCATCAACTCCCTTATTGTTCACCGAATCCATGTGGCCTGAAATAATGATGAAGCGCGATCTGTCGGCACCCCAAAGCGTGCCCTCGACGTTTGCGCCTTTGTAGCCCATGTAGCTATAGGGAACCAATTTCGATTCAATGCCCAGATCTTGCAGCGTTTGCATGACATACTTTTGCGTGAGAACGCGATTTTCTGCGCCACCACGCTCGCTAATACGAGTTTCTTTGCCATCAAGCATAAATGGGCGTTGCCCCGACAGGGTGTCGAGGGTTTGAATGATGCGGTTGAGGTCCACTTGCAGGGCCTCTGTTTTGCTCACGGCACGCGGTTGCCAAGAGCGAGCTTCGCGGCTATCGCGCTCAAGTTTCCCTGCATTCACAACCATTGCATCATCAAGTGATACGGGCCAAACAAAGTTCATTGCTTGACTTTGCAGCTGTGTCGCATCTTCTGATTTGAGAAGATAAAGGCCGCGCTCACGTGTTCCCGCCACAAGCTGCCCGTGGGTGTGAGCTTGTCCTTCAACAAAAGCCAGGGTGTGACCCGCTGGCCATGGCAATTCAATCAGCGCACCAGAAAACTCTGAAGGGCGATTTTTCAGAACCAAAATCTGCTTTCCAGCTCCCAATTCGAATTGGCCAATTGTCGTAACCTGCGCGCGAAGAGGTTCGCTGCTTGCCTTGATATTCAACCAAACTGTTGTTGGCTGGGGATTGAAGTGCGCAATTGATAGCAGCGGGCCATGTCCCATGGCATCGGCTCGTTCACTCGCAAGACACAGGGTGAGTGCAAGTGCTGCAGTTGCGAGCGATGCTGTCTGGAAAAATTTCATTCCCGTTCCCCTTCGGAATTTGGCAGGTTGTTTGGTCGCGGTCTTCCAATGCATGAGTGCAGAGTAGTGCGCCCAAGGGGGGCAGAGCAACCCTCAGACAAAGGCCGCACCGGTAGAGTTCAAAATTTGCCATGCCACTAGAGTGTGAGCTGAGCCGGAACTTGGGTTGCCAAGCGCCTGACATGTCTACTCTCGATCAACTCAATGATATAATGATCTTACAGAAAATGCTGAAATGAGAGCATTTTTGTCCGATCCGAGCTTAAGCGGAAGGCAGTAATAATGAATGACTCTGCAGTCGATCTATACAAAAAGTTCCAGGTGGCTGAACCCGAACCCTTTGGCAGCAATCTCGATATTTTGATAGCCGACCCACAAAGCGACGTGAGGCTGATCCTCACCCACCATCTGCAAAAATTAGGTTTTGCAAATGTCCGTGTGGCCAAAGACGGGATGGCTGCATTGCTCGAAATGCGCCGGCAACCGGCAAATATTCTTTTGCTCAGCAATGAATTCGACGGCCCAACGGCGATGGATATCATTCAGGAGCTGCGCGAAGATCCATCGCTTCAACGCGACGTTGTGATCCTTTGTTCTAACCCCCTTGTCAAGCCTGAGGTGATGTTGGGCTTGGAAAGTGGTTTTGACGATTTCCTCATCAAGCCGATTATTCCAAACGAAATTATGCCAAAGATCAGGACTGCTCACCAGGTTTTTTCGAGTCATAAGAATCCTGAGCGGATCTATGAATTCGCAAAGATGGCGCTCAAACTCAATGAGCTGGATCACGCTGAAAATGTTTATTCGGAACTCGCAAAACAAACTCAGCATGCGGCTCGACCTTATGTTGGACTTGCTCGAATTGCGTTGCTGCGTGGTGATCCCAAAGGGGCTATGAATTTTGTCAAAACGGCAATTCAGAAAAACCCGAAGTATACGCATGCTCATTCGTTTTTGGGCGACCTTTATCTCGCGGAAAAACGCCTTGACGAAGCGCTTGCCTCGTATCGTGAGGCCATTGAGCTTAGCCCGCTCAATGTCGTTCGCTATGAAGTCGCAACTGAGGCTCTTTTGACTGCAGGACGGGTTGATGAGGCAATTTCAATCTTGGAAATTGCAACCCAGGCAAAATTTGAGAATCCATTCATCATTGAACGGCTTGGTTACTGTTACTTTCAGAAAAAAGAATATCAAAAAGCTGCGAAGTTTTTGCGGCAGGCAGTTCATGCCGAGCCTGACAATGTGAGCTTCATGAATTCGCTTGCAATTTGTTATCGTGACGCAAATCTTTATGACGAAGCTCTTGATACCTATAACGCAATCCTCAAGCGTGATAACGAGAACCGCTCGGTGATGTTTAATAAAGCTCTTTTGCTAAATATGATGAACCGCACAGAAGAGGCTATTAAGCTGCTTAAAAAGGTGCTTGCAAAGCACCCTGATTTCCAAAAGGCGAAGGAAAAAATTGTTGAGTTTGGTGGAACGCCTGACGCGGATTAAATCAAGCCTGCGCGCAAGCTAGACATCACCTGCGCGACACTTTCAACAGAATCAATTCCTTCAACACTTTTTCCAGCCTGCCAGAAGTCACTGTAGGAAAATCCCTTCATCGAGGCTTCCTTGAGTTTCCACAGCGATTGAGTTGTGTAGTACAAGCGCATCCAATGCTTGAAGCGCGGGTGGCGCAGCAAATAGCGGGCGAACGGGTTTGCCTTCAAACCCATTCGTTTCACCGATTCTGTGAGAATCACCGAAACGGGAACTCCGCTGATTTTTTCGGTGAGAACGATATCCGATTCATTCGCGGTGATGATGGCTTTTTTGTAATCCGCATGGGCAGTGCATTCTTGGGTTGCAATAAAGCGTGTTCCCATCTGAATTCCCTGATAGCCAATTGCAAGCGCGTGCCGCAAATCATTTGCGGTTGATAAACCGCCAGCTGCGATGAGTGGAATATTGAGACTTTCCATTTCCGCAAAAAGGGTTTCCATAGTTTGGTAGCCTGCATGCCCACCCGCGCGATTGTTGACACAGATGATTCCATCAACGCCGCTGTCGAGCGCCTTGAGTGCCCATTTCTTGTCAACGACATCATGGTAAACAAAGCCGCCAACAGCATGTGCCCGGTCAACCACCCAGCGTGGATTTCCAAGTGAGGTAACGAAAAAACGAACACCCATCTCGAGTGCAATATCGAGATATTTTTCCATTCGGTCGCGATACATTTGTGAAGATTTTTCGGTGATAATATTTAGCCCAATAGGCTTTTTGGTGAGGCTTTGAATGTATTCGAGGCCGCTGCGAAATTCTTTTTTATGGACAAAAACAAGCGAAAGTGGCTGAATAATCCCAATTCCGCCAGCCTCTGAAACGGCAGCAACAAGCTCTGGGTTGCTGCACGGATACATCGCCCCACAAATAATTGGTAATTCGCTGCGAGTGTGCTTGAGAAAAAGCGATTCACTCATTTTATTTAATTCCCTCTTTTGGACTCACAAGCCATGTTGTGCGCGCTGCAGCAACAACAGAACCAGATGAGTCTGAAACCTCACTTTCAACAACAACGTGAGTTGGCGCCTCGAGGTGTTCAATGGTGTTTGCAAGACGTGCTTTTGAAGTCAATGTGCCGCGTGCCTTCTTGCGGTATTCAACTTCAAGCTTAACCAAAATTGCCCGTGAATTTTCTGGAATGGAGGTGTGAAGGCAAAGTCCAGCTGGAAATTCAGCGATGTTAGCAAGAGCGAGGGCGTGAACCGAGTTTAGATGATTACGAACGCTCCGGGTATCGGTCATTTCAACGGTTGCGGCACCGCGTTCGAGTTCAATAACCACCGGTTTGACGCTGCCTGTGTAGGGTATGATTGTTCCAATCAGGCGGCTAAAGGCAACCCGGCCAGCGGGCACCTGATTGAAATTTTTCCAAACCTTGAGAATTTGATGCGGGCGAAAGATCTTGCGCTGCATTTTTGTCAACATATCATTGCTCCAGCGCATTCAGGCCCCCTTGCAGTGGTCTTTTCATCAAAGAGCAATTATTGTTTGCAATCACTCTTCTTTTCCTCTCAGAACGACTAGGAAAGTTTCGCATGGAACAACGTCTTAAAAAAGTACTGAGTCAGCTTTCAATCGGTCCGGCAGATTGGGTTGGGTTACGTTATCACCGGGAAAATTCCAGGGTGCGTGAAGTGCGTGATGGTCACCCCGAGACGAACCGGAGCAGCGAGCGCTCTGGGGTCATGGTTGAATGGATGAGCGATGGGCAGTTTGGTTATGCGGCGACGCCCGACCTTGGTGAAGCGAGCCTACTGAGTGCAGCTCTGCGCGCCAGAACCCAGGCGCAAGCGGCAGCGCGGCGTGCACTTTATCGCTTTGGCACCGCGCAGCGACCACCCTCGGTGGGGCGCTATGGCTCACAAGTGAAGTCTCCTTTATCGACATTGAGTGATGCAGATTATTTTGAAATGTTGGTTGCGCTGACTCAGCGCATGCGCACTTCAGATGCGGTTATCACTGCACATGCTCAGCTCGAGCATGTGGCTGTGGAAACTTGTTATGTTTCTTCTAATGGCGCGCACTTTGAGCAGGATTTGTCTTTGGTGACGGTTGCAATGGAGGCCGTGGGACAAAAAAATGGTGTCGTGCAGAAGCGCTCAAACCACGGCCTTAGCGCTTATTCGTATCAGGGTGGTGGCGAATTTATCTTACGAAACACTTTGAATGAGCAGGCTGATAAGGTGGCAAGGCATTTGCATGAACTGCTCGATGCGGATGAGTGTCCGAGCGAGACCACCCATTTGGTTTTGGCTCCCGACCAAATGATGCTGCAAATTCACGAAAGCATTGGTCATCCGTTGGAGCTCGATAGGATCTTGGGAGATGAGCGCAACTACGCAGGATCAAGTTTTGTAAAACTCGAAGATTTTGGCCAACTGCAATATGGATCCGAGCTCTTGAATGTGACTTTCGACCCGAGCGTGGCGCATGAGTTCGCATCCTATGCGTTTGATGATGTTGGCCAGCCTGCAAAGCGTGAGTATTTGATCGAAAAAGGTCTTCTCAAGCGAGGTTTGGGGAGTTTAGAGAGCCAAGCTCGTGCCGGAGTTCCAGGCGTTGCAAATCAGCGCGCAAGTTCTTGGAACAGGCCTCCTATCGACCGCATGGCAAATATCAACGTTGAGCCAGGAACGACTTCCTTTGAAAAGATGATCGCCGGCATTGAGCGTGGTGTTTACATGGAATCCAACAAGTCTTGGTCAATTGACGACTATCGAAACAAGTTTCAATTTGGCTGCGAATATGCACAGTTGATTGAAAATGGAAAGCTGACTCGTGTTCTGCGGAATCCAAATTATCGCGGGGTGACGGCTGAGTTTTGGAAAAAACTTGTTGCGGTTGGTGATGCAAACACTCTTGGAGTCTTTGGAACACCGTATTGCGGAAAGGGTGAACCCAACCAAAGTATCCGGGTTGGCCATGCATCACCTGTGTGTGCTTTCGCGGATGTTGAAGTCTTTGGAGGTGCGCAATGAATCATCCAACAAACCACGGAGTGGCAGGCCCTATGAACGGGTTCTCTGAAGAACTTCTTTCAGAGAACTTTTCAAATTTTTTCGAAGGTTTTTTCGCTGGTCTTGCGAAGGGTGAACACGCACGAGTGTCGCTTGCAGCCGAGAACACCCATTTTCTTCGAATGAGCCGCGGAGCCGTTCGGCAGAATGGAGTCGTGCAAGATGCTCAGCTGCAGATTCAGTTTCTGACAGATGCGGGCTCGACCACTGAGATAACCTTGCCTTTTGTGTGCAGCGGTGATGCTTTAAAGGCTCTCGTGGCTGGCACGCTTGATACGGCACGCCGGCAAATGACAGGGGTGCCTGCGGACCCTTATGCAAATAAGCCTTCCACACGAAGCACGAGTCGAGTTGCTCACGCCGGGAAAATTCTTGCTCCCGAAGAAGCCGTTGATGCATTGCTTGGTCAGCAGAAACCTGGCGATGATCTGGTTGGAATTTACGCAGGAGGAAAAACAATCTCAGCTTTGGCAGATTCTGCCGGCATGCAGCATTGGTTTTCAAGCGATTCCTTTTTCGTCGATTATTCTTTGTGGCTAAAAAATGGTCGCGCTATTAAATCGAGTTATGCGGGTCGCCAATGGCAGCAAGCCGATTATCTCGAATCGCTCAATCAGGCACGGGCTAATCTTGAACTGATGTCGCGCGAGCCGCGAGTTCTGAAGCCAGGCAATTATCGGGTATTTTTAGCGCCGTCGGCGACTTCAGAATTACTTGGCATGTTCTCGTGGGGTGCGCTTGCGGAAGGCTCCATTCAGCGCAATGAAAGTCCATTTTGCGCGCTGCGACGCGGGGAAAAATCTTTTTCCAGCAAATTTTCTTTGAATGAAAACTTCGCTTTGGGTTTTGCGCCTCGATTCTCTGATGACGGCGAACTTGCTCCCGAGTGCATTTCTCTTTTTGAAAATGGCCGTTTTGTGCAAGCACTCGTGAGTGCTCGGACACAAAAAGAATTTGGTGTGCCAAGCAATGGGGTGGGTTCAGAGCGTTTACGAACCCCCGATATGGCCACCGGCGATCTGCCCTTGAGCGAAGCCTTTAAAGCTCTTGGCACCGGCCTTTATCTGTCAGACCTTCATTATTTGAATTGGAGTGATGCAATTCAGGGGCGCGTCACCGGTATGACTCGCTATGGATGTTTGTGGGTTGAAAACGGCGTTCCGGTTGGGCCTATTGTTGATATGCGTTTCGATGAAACGCTGTTCCGTTGCTTCGGCAGTGAACTTGCAGACGTAACTTGTGAAGCTCACGTCATTCCAGAAACAACAACCTACGTTCGCCGCGCGCTTGGCGGTGCACGGGTGCCCGGAATGCTTGTGAATAATTTTCAATTCACGTTGTGAGCGAAGTGCGGCTATGAATATATTAGCAAGCGAATTCAATTTTACGAAAAAT
>Ga0214923_10009207_pt1 | contig 10321 bp, 12 predicted proteins | sample LL1510_MetaG_FD_177993 | JGI IMG/M metagenome (GOLD analysis project Ga0214923, IMG submission 177993) | Freshwater microbial communities from Lake Lanier, Atlanta, Georgia, United States - LL-1510 | ecosystem: Environmental > Aquatic > Freshwater > Lake | place: USA: Georgia | collected...
GTTGCCAATTCGCAATACAAATATTTGATTCAGGGCGAATACGTCGAGTTCGATTTGGTCAATTCGACCAATGACAAACACGAGGTTCAGGCGGTCAACGTCACTGGAATTAACCGCGGACCTCTTATGTGCGAGACGCGCAGAACCCACGTTTCACAAGATTCCGAACGTGGTGGCGGCGAGCGAAGCGAGCGCCCTTCCAATTACAAGAAACGTCCCGTTCGAGCACCCCGTGCACCAAAACCCGAGGAGTCTGCCGTGGAACCCACCGCCGACGCAACCACCGAACCCGAATCCGCCGCCGAGCCCGAGTTCAAACAGGTGGTTAGCAAGAAACGTACCTCAAAGGCCAAATAAATAACCTGTAGGACAAACCTCAGGCCATCATAAAATTGAAACTGTCGTTTATGTATAATATTATTATACACAAACAAACCATGAAACCAACCGCCTACGATATCTACGAAGATACCCTGTATGACCCCATTTCGTATTTTGGTAAAGAAGATACACGACGAACCAAACGTGCTCGTGAAAAGAAACCCAAGAAAGTCCTACAGGTTATTTCTTCGAAATCAGAGCCACCATCCCCGTATATGTTACGTTCGAATGGTCGTGGCCATAATCAAAAAGAATATTTACGATCTCTGAAACGCGACCTCGAAATGGAACCCAAAGTGTATTATGGTTGACTATCGTCAAATACCAATTTATGACATTTCCCCACAAATTTCCGCAGGATAATTCATATCTTTCAAAATATATACCGCACCCTCAATATACGAAATGCCCGGTTTCAAACGATACGTGTAGGACAACCGGTCATCGACTACTTCGGCTTCCATCTTGTAATTACATACGCGCGGATTCGATTTCCGCATTTTTTTACATAGCGCCGTGTAATGCGTCGTCAAAATGAAATCCACATTCTCGTATTTCGACAGATATTTCAAGAACGATCCCGCGGATTTCACGGCTTCCGTCGGATTCGTTCCGGAATACAATTCGTCGAAAATACAGAAATGCCGGCCGACCAAATCGCCCTGGACCTCGTCCAGGATATCGCGACACCGCCGGGATTCGGCCTGGAAAAGACTATCGCGTCCCGACGTATCCGGAATATTCAAATACGAATGGATATGCGAATACGGTTGTATATGACACTCGCCGTAAAATCCGAAACCCACCTGTTGCGACATCAGGATATTGATGAGCGTCGATTTGATCATCGTGGTCTTGCCCGCCGCATTCGGTCCCGTAATAATCATATTTTTGTCAAACAGTGTATCGTTTTTGACGTGGCCTTTGCCCACATATGGCGGATAATACTGCTGTTTGATAGAGAGTCCGGTATGGGTCACCACGTCCTCGCCCTGATTTCCGGAGGCGTCGATCTCGCCCTTCTCGCGGATTTCCAATGGTTCGTTCAAATAGGTCGCTCGGGCGATCATTCCTCCGCGGTATTTCAAATACACCTGTTTGACATTCTCCCAGTATCCCGCGAACCCGAATGAGAACCGGAGCGCGGCATCAACCGCCGAATCCTGGTGGAGTGTATAGAAACATTCTAATAGATAGCCCACTTCCCCGATTTTGAAAATGCTCGGCCGGAATTTCTGGATGGGTTCTAATTTTTGGGCGAAGCGTTTCAGTGAATCGGTCTGTTTGACCAATTCGGCATAAAAGCCCGAATACGCGGGGGCGGATTTCAGAGACGCCTGTGCCGCCGCGAAGGCTTCCATACGGTCGATAGAATCCCGGACGTGGCGTTTGACGGTATAAAGAGAATCGTTTATGTAGGACACGTTCTTATAAAACCGCATACACGCCATCGTATTCTGGTAGATTTGGTAGAAATAGAGACCGCTCATTGCCACAAAATACAGGACGTTTTGCATACTCATATTTTTCAATGACAGGATTGCCTTGCCAATAAAGTGGTGCTTGGCAATATCCTGTAGGACCATCAGATAAGAATTGAATGTAATGGCGATGCCCTGGATTTTCAATAGCAAGAAGGGAACCAGGAGCATAATCACGGGAATCAATAATGCCAAAATGGGCGCCGAAATATTGGCCAACGAAACTGCCTGTAGGAAAAAAGACGAGTGGTTGAGGAATTCGAGTTTGGACCATTCCATATAGGAATACGTTTCCAAGAACGTCGGGTTGTTTTTCACAGCGGTCCAAATGGATTCGAGTTCGGCGGCCTGAACCACATACCCGCCTTCGGCGTCGGCATCGGCGTCCCCTTCCAAATCCAAATGATCCTGTATGACCCCCTGCATATTTTCTACGACTGCTTGTGTGTTTGTCAAAAAGGTAATATCGTTGGTATACGTCCGGTGCCATTTCTTGGAAATACATTCAGAGAATGGGTCGGTGGTGTCAAACAGGTAATTATACATAATCGTGCCGGAAGGGTCGGCGACTTCAAATTCTAAATCGGCGGCGACGACGGAGGAAAGGGGAATCTTGTGTGATTCGTCTAAATAGTCGATGGGGAGTTTAAATTGTGCGCACATCTCGTCATACAGGGGTTTTGGTTTGGTGGGTTCAGAGGGGTCGGCGGGAGAGGCGTCGTCCCCCAACGACTTTTCAATTCCATCGGCGATTTTGCAGGCGTCTTTGGCGGAATTACAGAGTTGGTTGAGTTCGGATTTGACGTTTTTGAGAACTTGTTCGAACATTTTGGTGGGGTGTGTATAGTTTGTATTATATTTTTTTTATATAATACAAACACGTCAATGTCTATCTTTTTATCTTGTATTTTTTAATTGTTTTTTTGTGCATTTTTCCTCCCATTTTACTTTTCATTGATTTCGAATTTCTTGATGACTCTTTTATTGATTCGTAATTTGATTGTGATGATACTGATGTCCAATCGTCAATGTGTCTTTTCATTGGAATAAGTCCTTTATTTGGGTCTTCTCCTAATATTGCAGATGCAAGTCCCCTTTTTGTATTGATTTCATATGTATGAAACTTAACACTCGCCCAAAAATTTTCAGATGCACTAACTGCTGTTATATATATATCATTCACCCAATTATTATAATTTCGTATTTTTCTATAAAACCAATTGAATACTTCCTTTCCAGAAATGCTACGTTCTTTTTGAGCAATGCTATTATTTACAGTAAATGCTTGTATATTTAAAGATTTGCGATTTTTTATGCCATATGTAAACACACACTCGTATTGATTCTCTTTTCCGTTTTTTGTATATAAAACAATTACACTCATATTACCTCCTTTTATAAATCGAGTTATATATGTTTCATCCATAACAACCAATTCTTTTGAATTATTTTTATTTACTGTAAATCCACCTGCACTTATTGCATCCATTAAATCTTTTCTAAAAATGGATAAATGTGTTGGGTATGCAATTTTTAAATCACCTGCATATTTAGTTATTTCACTTATTGATTTTGTATTTAATAATGATTTATTAATATTTTCTATTCTGGTATCTTCTTCATTTGGTTTTAAGATTGTTAAATATAATGTTTTCAAAGACATATATATATTTAACATATATAATTTGCAGTCTGTCATACAAAATAATAATCCTGTATGACAATATAAAATAATCCTGTATGACACCCGTATGATCCCTTATTAAATATAATTCTTCAATTCCGTCTGATTCGGTAATTCCATTATCTCCTTCTTATAATGGCGCTCAATGTTCCGCATAAAATTCACATCCCGTTTTGTCACAAAGTTTATGGCCAATCCCTTGCGCCCCCACCGTCCGCTACGGCCAATACGATGCAAATAATTATGCGGACATTTCGGTATATCGAAATTAATCACTACACCCACCTGTTGGACATCAATCCCGCGCGACGTAATATTCGTCGAAATCAATACACGGAATTCGCCCCTTTGGAACCGGACAAAAATGTCTTTGCGTTCGATGTGGCTCATATCACCATGCATACAACAAACGGGGAATCCGTCGTCCAACATCGACGTATACAGCGTAATGACGCGTTCGATGCTGTCGCAATAAATAATACTCTGTGACACCGAAATATATGAAAACAGATCTTTCAGCGTATCGTATTTCATATTGTCGTCGCGTAATGCCACGTAAAATTGGGCAATTCCGTCCAGACTCAATTGTTCCGCATCCAACATTATTTTCACGGGCGAGCGCATAAATCTCTGAGTCAGATCCAGAATTTCCTGTGGGAGCGTCGCCGAGAAAATGGCGACTTGTATCTCATTATTGAAATACTCGAAAATATCCTGTATTTTCGTCTTGAATCCACGGGATAACATTTCGTCGGCCTCGTCCAAAATGAATAGTTTTGTATGACTCGTATCCAAATGCCGGCGTTGAATCATATCGAGGATTCGGCCGGTAGTACCGACCACAATATGTGGCGGTGTTCTGGTTATCTCGTCGATATCGTCTTTGACATACGTGCCACCAATGAGGGTTTTTACAATGAGCCCCTCCATCATCGATCCCAGACTATTGGCGACATTGGTGATTTGCAGGGCCAGTTCGTGGGTAGGTGCTACAATGACTACCTGTGTGACTTTTTTTGATAAATCGACGGCATTGAGGGCGGATATGGTGAATGCACCGGTTTTGCCAGTACCGGATTGGGCTTGTGCAATGACGTCGTTGCCGGATATGATGGGTAAGATGGCGCGTTGTTGGATATAACTCGGTTTATCGAAACCGTATGCGTATATACCGCGTAATATGTCGGTTTGAATGTCGAGTTCATCCCAATTCTGGATGATTTTTATGTGTTCGGTGGTGGGTGTGGGGGTGGTGGCGCTAGCGTTCGTGGTTGCAGACATTTCGTCATTTTTGTTCTCCATCTGTCTCTGACAAATATATCCTTTTATATTTATACCCTTTATGATTATGTTTTTGTTTTGTTTGGTTGTGTTTGTCCTACAGGGTTTATCTTTTCAACAATCCATCCATCCACCAAAATAACCTGTAGGACAAACGAACCCATATATTATGTATAAAACATATAAATACAAAAAAATATATAATTATAGACCAATACACATATACATATGTTGTGTTATTCTATCAAACAGTTTGAATCTTTTCAACCAAATCCATTGTCCAAGGACATTTTGGATATTATTGAAACTCTGTCAAACAGTTTGGCCATTTCCACTAACGATTTCAATAAAGAACGTGTCATTATGGGGGAACACAAGAAACGGCATAATGGTGGCGGTGGCGGTGCCAACGGCGCCAACAACCACCACCGTTCCTCCCACCACGGAAAATCGAATTCGCGCGATTTCAAATATTCCTGTGGGACATCCGCCGCCCCCAATAACTCTTTCAATGTATTCAAAATCACCACTCTAGAACAAAAAGAGGGCATCGAAAAGACATTCAACGATATCCAAATCCTATTGAACAAATTGTCCAACAAGAATTATCGCGAGAATGTTACGCAAATCCTCGACCATATACAAACGAATAACCTGTATGACAACGACGAGAGTATTCGCAAGATCGCGCATTTCATTTTTACCGTGGTTAGCCAGAATGCCTTTTTCTCTGAACTCTATTCCACCCTTTTCATCGAATTCCAGTCCCAGTTTAGCATATTCCAAACGATTCTCATCGAAAAGGTCGACGAATATATCGCCGGTTTCCGCGATTTCAAATACGTGGAATCTTCCGACAATTACGAGGATTACTGTGCCTTCAATAAATCCAATGATGCCCGGAAAGCAACCGCCGCTTTTTTCATTCACCTAATGAACAAACAGGCTCTTGCAAACGAACCTATTTTGAGAATCATCGAGGTCCTACAGGATATTATTATGGCCAAAATGGAGACCGAGCAGACGGCGGGATACATTGACGAGATATTCGAATTCTTGGCGATTTTTATGGCCAATACAAAGATAACCCTGTATGACAAAACTCCGCATTTACTACAGAATATCGAGACCATTTCTAAAATAGCACCCAAAGAACGCAAGTCGGTTTCTTCACGAACGATATTCAAAGCGATTGACCTGTATGACAAAATACGGAAATAATGGGCGAGTGTGGTGCGGGTGTGTCCTACAGTGTATGTGCGTGTAATAATATATGTGTATCTTTATATATACATATATACTCATAGACAGACATGGTAGTTTCGAAAATAGACGATTCCATTCATTATAAAGAAAACCGCGAAATCGAAGAATCTGACAAACGTCACTCGGCAACGATATACGAATATGATATTTTGGGCAATGATACGTTTTATACAATTAGTTTAGGACAAGAAAATACAGATTATGCCAAAAAGGATGTTTACTTTTTTCGCGTGTATTTGGTTTCGGTGGACGACGAAAAGGGCGATCGTGTGAAAAGTCAAATAGGTGTATTCGAATACAAATCCGTCATACAAGATCCTTCGAAAAGATTGAAGACCGTGAGCGATTCGGATGGAGACATTGATTTCGAAAAACTGGATTCGCCGATATTGTATTCATTTGTGACAAAACGGTTTTTAGATTCTGCGATTTCTCCGAAAAAGTCCGACAAGGGGGTCGAGGTGGACAAAGGGGTCGAGGTGGACGAGGACAAAGGGGCCGAAGACAAAGACAAGTCCATCGATGTCGACAAGGGGCGTGTGGACGTGGACGGGGTCGATGACGACGAAGATAACGTGTTTGACATTCCAAAAGAGTTGTCCAAGACATCCAATAAGGTTCGCGAACCGGGTCATACACGATTATCCAAAGACGAGATATTTGAAATACAGACCTCGTTCCAACCGCCCAAATTATTGACCGAAGAAACCGCCGAAATGGCCAAGGAATTAAAAGACGAGTTCCGCGATTCTGCGAATACAACCTGGATCGAAAAGTTTATGAAAAACAATGAATACTCGATTGTAGAGACCGCCACTAACGGCGACTGTTTTTTCGATACCGTCGTCAAAGCCTTTGAACAGATCGGCAAGATAACGACGGTGTCCAAATTACGCGCCATTTTGGCAGAAGAGGTCACACAGGATTTTTATGATCATACTCGCACAATATACATTGATGCCATCGCAGAACAGGATAGTATTGCTCAAAAAAAGAGGACTCTGAAACAAAAATTCAAAGAATGTAAAAAACGTGCGGAAAATACAACCTCTAAGACAGAAGCCGATAAAATCATAAAGGACGATTGCGGTATTTTGAAAAAAAAATACGACGATTTGAAAATCGACGAAAAGAGTAATGCCGATATCCTACAAGAATTCGGTTATATGAAAGGAACCGATTCCCTCGAAAAATTAAAGGAGGTCATACAGACAACTGCGTATTGGGCAGATACGTGGGCAATTTCCACATTAGAACACCGATTGAATATGAAAATCGTGATTTTGAACAAAACCGCATTTGATGCCGGTGACGAGAATTCGGTTCTCCTGTGTGGCCAATTGAATGACGCCGTATTGGAACGACAGGGATTTTTCCGGCCAGACCATTATATTATGACCGAATATTCGGGGAATCACTACAAACTAATCGCGTATAAACAGAAACGTATTTTCGAATTTTCAGAGATTCCCTTTTACATAAAAACGCTGATTTTCAACAAATGTTTGGAACGAAATGCCGGGCCGTATTATTTGATTGATGATATTCGTAATTTCAATGCGAAAATGGGAATGGATGCCGCTGAATTTGAGACTCTGCGCCAGTCCGACGAAGACGAAGATCTTGATCGAAACAATAAACACCTGTATGACAATTCCGATGTTTTTATGTATTATAATCGTTCGGATGGGAAAGCGGCACCAGGGAAAGGAAATGGCGAGGTCATAAACCCAAAACATAATTTCAAAGAGTTGAAAAGTGTCAAAGACTGGCGACGTATGCTGGATGACGATTGGTCCGCGCCTTTCAAACTGGATGGGCATATGTGGGAAACCGTCGAACATTATTATCAAGCCGCCAAGTTTAAAGAGAAAAACCGCGAATTTTATTTACAGTTTACGGTTGATAGCGGATCGCCCTTTGCCAAAGACCCCGTGTTGGCGCACGCGGCGGGGAGTAAAACGGGAAAAATCAAAAACAAATCGGAGAAAACATATACGGTGTTCAGAGATAATAAAAAGATCGCGATTGACCCCGATTTTTATGGACCACGGCGTTTGGAAGAACGACGCAAAGCCTTGTATGCCAAGTTTTCACAAAATGAGGATTTGAAAAACGTATTGTTGAATACCAACCGGGCCAAATTGATGATGTTTGTTCAGAAAAAAGAGGCGGTGGTGGATACCGAATTGATGATTGTGCGCAAAGATTTGGTGGATGGGAGAGAGGAAACCAAATAAAATTGAATAGAATATATATACTTGTATTGCATATTGTATATTTATACAAGATGCAATCAAACACACACATTTCAGAGAAGCACGGGTCCAACAGTGATTTTTGTATTGGATTCTGTGATGACAATGATTTGTATCCAAGGCCAACGCCATCGCCATCACCCAACATACACCGGCGTCATACACAAATAACCCTGTATGACATTTCGGGGTGTACCGTTCAGAGAATGGGCGCAAAAATACCCGCGCCACCGCCGACAACGAGTCCGCCAATACATACAAACAAAAATACAATCGAAACCTCGGCAAATTCAATGGAATATTTGTATCATACACACACACGCGAATTGTCCTACAGGTAATTTCATATTCACCTGTATGACACCCAGCACCACCCATTCATATTACACATATTTTTTATCTGCATCGTCATACACGGTATTTTTACTACGTTTATTTTCACACGCCAAAAACATATTGTTGCAACCAACGACGGAAATAATATCATATCCCAAACCATGAATATACGTAAACAATTCCGGGTTAGTACCATTGGATTCAAACAGAATGGGCGGATATCGCGAACGATCCAGTGTTTCAACGGCACCCTGTAGGACATACAACTCGTTTTCTTCCACGTCCATTTTGATAAATCCAATGTTGGACAAGTTCAGAGAATCCAGTGTAATGATTTCGATGGATTCTTCGCGTAAGATTCCCTTCGTGGAATGGAGAGACGACCCTCCACCATCGTTGCTCACTATTTTCAATGATTGAGTGCCGACTTGGTCGGGGGATCCCAAACCCACTTTATGACAATCGATATTTTCTAATCCCGATAATGCCACCGAACCACACAGGGCGTAATAGGTCATTTTCTGCGGTTCGAAAGCATAAACCCTGTTTGACACACTGGCGAGTGAAATCGAATACGTCCCGGAATGTGCACCGATATCCAGGAAATTGGTTTTGAGGGTGCAGTATTGTTTGCACCATTCAATGAGCTGGTTCTCAAAGAGACCGAATACAGTATAATATTCCAGGTTTATTTTGGGCAAGATATGGACGTCCGCGGACGAGTTCAGAGATACGATTTGATTCTGGTCATTCTCTGAAACATTGGAATTACGAGGCTTGGTTAGGATGAAATATTTGGTCGACATTGATTTGGTGGATGTGGACGGATATTGTCATACAGGGTTTGTATTTATGTCGTTTTGGATTCTCGAACAAAATACCCTGTAGGACATCCCACCACACGGCGGCCGAAGGCCGCCCCTAGACATATTCACAGATTTCTACCACAAAAATATCCTGTAGGACACTCACTCGAAATGGTTTGCCACAACCATAAATCAAATTCTCTGAAACATATCTATCACATTCGGATTTCAGAGAATGGGGCGGTATTTGTTCGCCAGAATCTTTGAATACACCGTGTCGGAAAATCCCACAGTTGATTTCGGCAATATAGATGGGGGTCTTGCAATGTGGACATTGGATGATCGGTTCTACGGTTGTCATACAGGGTTATTTTATATAGGATTGGATAAATGTTTTTAGATTGTTCAGAGATTGGACCATTCTCTGAACAATCCAATAAAAATAACCTGTAGGACAAGGGGTCTGGGTCATACAGGTTATTTTTATGGTTGGGTTTTGTTTGTTTTATATATTACTTGTACGATAATATTTTTTCATACGCCGTTTTGGTAAATTTTTCAACGGGCAGTTTTATCAAATCCACGATTGCTACACCGCGGTAATTATGGGAATTTCCCCATCCGCTCTTGCACTTTTCCGGATTATCCATACAATAAAATGGCGTCTTTCGAATACCGTATTGCATACAGATACAATAACTGGCCGATGGATGACCATACCGTTCAATCGATTCTTCTGCCCATTCTCGCCACATTCGGATAGACTTAACTGTAAGACCATCCATCGATTTTTCGACAAAGAGTTTCGTTCCTTTCAGAGAATGGATA
>Ga0214923_10009208_pt1 | contig 10321 bp, 7 predicted proteins | sample LL1510_MetaG_FD_177993 | JGI IMG/M metagenome (GOLD analysis project Ga0214923, IMG submission 177993) | Freshwater microbial communities from Lake Lanier, Atlanta, Georgia, United States - LL-1510 | ecosystem: Environmental > Aquatic > Freshwater > Lake | place: USA: Georgia | collected 2015-10-15
TTGATGTGAGCGGCAAGGTCACGCCGAGGCCGGAAGGCACCAGAAATGCGGCGCTGGGGACGGGGGAAATCGAGGTGGTGGCCACGGAACTGGCGATCTTGAATCCAAGCGAGACTCCGCCCTTCCCGCTGGATGAGGAGGGGGTCAACGAGGATCTGCGGCTTCGCTATCGGTACCTGGATCTCCGCCGGCCGGCCATGGCGGAGGCCTTGCGGGCGCGCCACCAGGCGGCCTTGGCCATCCGCCACTTTCTGGACCGGCAAGGGTTCTTGGAAATTGAAACCCCGATCCTTTTCAAAAGCACACCCGAGGGGGCTCGGGAGTATCTGGTCCCGTCCCGGCTCAACCCGGGAAAGTTTTACGCCCTGCCGCAGTCGCCCCAGCAGTTCAAACAGCTTTTGATGGTGGCGGGGGCGGAGAAATACTTTCAGATCGCCCGTTGTTTTCGGGACGAGGATTTGAGGGCGGACCGCCAGCCGGAGTTCACCCAGATCGATCTCGAGATGTCCTTTATCACGCGGGAGGACATTTATGCGGTCGTCGAAGGGCTGGTGCAGGCAGTCTGGAAAGAAGTGCGGGGCGTGAACGTAAAGACTCCCTTTCCCCGGGTGACTTTTTCCGATGCCATGAACAACTACGGGACGGACAAACCGGACCGGCGCTACGGCCTGAAGCTGTCGGACTTAACCGAGACGTTCCGGAATTCGGCGTTCAAGGTGTTTCAGTCCGCGGTGGCAGCCGGCGGGGTGGTGAAGGCCTTCAACGCCAAAGGCTTGGCCGAGATCACCACCGGCCAGATCGAGGAACTCACCAATTTGGCCAAGGCCCACGGTGCGAAAGGGCTCGCCTGGATCAAGGTGGAGGGCGGGGAGTGGAAGTCGCCGATCGTGAAGTTTTTCAGCGAGGCGGAAAAAAAAGCCCTCACCGAACAGCTGGCCATTACCGAAGGGGACTTGATTCTTTTTGGAGCGGACCAGTGGACAGCCGCCTGCGAGGTGTTGGGGTTGGTTCGGATCCGTTGCGCGGAGTATCTGGAGAAAGCGGGCAAATTGAAGCGGGATCCGGCCCAACTGGACTTTCACTGGGTGATCGACTTCCCTCTTTTACGCAAGGATCCGGAGCACCCGAATCTTGTCTCCAGCCACCATCCGTTCACCGCGCCGGTCGAAGAGGATATTTCCCTTTTGGACAAAGAACCCCAAAAGGTGAGGGGGCAGCATTACGATCTGGTGTTGAACGGAGTGGAATTGGGGGGAGGCAGTATCCGGATCCACCGTGGGGAAGTGCAGGACAAGCTGTTCCGGGAAATCCTGAAGCTGCCCGGGGAGGTCGTCACGAGCCGTTTTGGTTACATGGTGGAGGCCCTGAAATTTGGCGCCCCCCCCCACGGGGGCATCGCACTTGGATTTGACCGCCTGATGGCGCTCTTGCTGGGCCATGAAAGCATCCGTGATGTGATTGCCTTCCCCAAGAATGCCCGCGGACAAGATGTGATGAGCGGGGCTCCCGCCGAAGCCACCACGCGGCAACTCCGGGAAGTTCACGTCAAGACCGAAGCCGCCCCAGGCGCCTGAAAATCAACCCCTTGCGAAAATCAAGGGGCTGATTAGATTAATTTGGATGAGCCAAAAACAGACCCAACCCAAGATCATTGCTTACCTCAAGCCCCATTGCGGCTGGAGCCGGGGGGTGCGTGCCGTCATGTCCAAATACGGTCTGCAATTTGAGGATCGTGATATTTGGAACGACATCAACCAACGGGTCGAAATGATTCAAAAAAGCGGACAGGAGCTCTCGCCTTGCGTAGAAATCGGTGGTCACATGCTGGCCGATGTGAGCGGGGAAGAAGTTGAGGCCTGGATGTTGGTAAAGGGGATCGTGAAGCCCACAGGCACGACCACCGATGTGCCGACGGACCGTGGCTGTTCCGACGAGGAGCATGCCGCCCAGCGGGGGGAGATTCCCGTCCAGTTCAAGGGGTGATCCCGTGAGTCAGCCGCACGATGCCCAACAGGCGAAGGCGGTAGAAAAAATCTTCGCCGGGGATGATGCCGACCTAGCAGACTTGACCATCCGGGAGATCCGCTCCCAGGAGAATCGTTACGGCCCGCTGATTGCCGAACTGTCCCAAAGCGCGGATGGCAAAATTCAGGCCCGCGCGCGTCTCATTCTCCGCTACTGGGGCAAGCTGCCTCGGCCGGAATTTGCCGCCCATCCCCCCAGGCCCGAGCTTTCCTCTTGGGGAGATTTGGAGGCCTTTTGTTGGCAACTGGCCGAGGTGGAAAATCCTGAGGCCGACACGGCCGCAGGGATGACCTATCTGGATCACTTGGGGCAGGCCGTGGAGGCCAACCTGCCTCGCCGAAGTATCTCTCCCACGGATTCGATTTCCGCCATGCGTCAGATTCTGGCCCGCCGGGAAGGCTTTCGCGGCAACCTAGATGACTACTTTCACCCCTCTAACAGCTATTTTCATCGGGTGTTGGAAACCAAACAGGGGATCCCCCTGACTTTGGCCTTGATCTATATCTTCGCCGGGCAACGAGCGGGCATGGATGTGTATGGCCTGAATACTCCGGGCCACTACCTTGCGGGAATCGGGGGAGTCGTTTTTGATCCCTTCCATGGGGGGGTCGTGCTCTCGGCTGACGATCTGGCCGCAAAATTTGGGACGGACAGATCCTGTTGGGCTAACCCCATGTTTATGCGGGCCACTCCGCGCGATACGGCGGAGCGCATGTTGGTGAATCTGCTGAACAGCTACAGCCGCCGGGGGGACGAATCGCGGCATGCCCGCACCGTCGCCTATCTTCAGATGATTGAGGAAAGTCTCGGTTAGATGGCTTGTCCGCACGTGGGGGGACGGGCAAAATGGCGTCGATGATTAAATCTTTCATCCACCTCTTGTTTTTACTGGCTGTTTTCATGCAACCCGTAAGCGCAGAAGAGTCCCAGGAGACCGTGCCTGTGGTCACCCCGGAGGAGGCAGCCCAACATGAGGGTGCCATGGTAACCGTCAAAGGAGTGGTGAGCGGGCAAAGAACCGCGGCGTCCGGCGTGACTTATCTTAATTTCGGCGGCAAATATCCCAACCAGATCTTTAGTTGCCGGGCTTTTGCGGACAAATTTCCAGAAGGGGTGCCTGCCTGCGAGGGGAAAACCATTGAGGTCACGGGTAAAATCAAGATGCATGAAGGAAAGCCCTCCATGGATCTGAAGGGGCCGGATAAGATCAGGGTGGTCGAAGACGCGGCGCCGGCGGAAAAAGCCGACAAATAAAACACCAGGAACAGGTTGGCCGGAGAGAATTCCGGTTGCCTTGCGGGGCAAGGATTCCGTATGTTGGCAAGAATGCCGAACGATACGGAAAACGAAAAAGCAGCCCCCGCAGAAGAATCGTCTCCGGCCCCCGAAGTCCATGAAAAACTAAAACCGCTTGTTCCCGGTGCGGTGTGCCGTCATCGCAGCTGGGGGGTGGGGCAGATCATCTCCCGGGATGACGCGCTCGGTTCCTTCCAGATCGATTTTCGTTCCAAGAAGGGACATGGGATGGAATTCGAATACGCCTCGCAAACCTTGCGGATCCTCACGGACGAGCATTTTGAGGCCCGCATCCTCAAGGACCCCTCTTCGGTCAAAGATCAGGCCGCCAAGGACCCGGGGGAGTTGATGCGCCAAGCGGTTCAGCAACTGGGACGCGAAGCCACCACGGCGCGTCTGGAGGAGGCTTTTGTCCCCCACCTGTTTGGTGCTTCAGACTGGAAAAAATTCTGGGATGCGGCCAAGCGAGCCATGAGAAAAGACCCGCGGTTCGTTATCCCAGCCAAACGGACCGAACCGATCCAGTACCTGGACAAGGCTCCCGAGGAAAAAATCGGCGGCATCGAGGAGCTAAAAGAAGCTGTGGGGGTCAAGCGCGTCATCGAAGCCTTGGAAAAACTCCAAAAAACCCAGGACACCACAACCCTGAAAGGTCTGTCCGAGGAAATCTTCAGGCTGGTGGATGCTTCCGGTCAAAAAATTCCCAAGAGCCAAAACGGCCAATTGGCGGAGTTGGCCTTGGCCCGGGCGGAGTTTGCCGGTGCTATCGGTCTCCCGGCCGAGCCCGGGGCGATTCTCCGGGGGCTCCTGCCAACGGAGCCAAGTCGGCTGGCTGCCGTGGTGGAAGCCTTGCCGGCCGGAAAGCAGACCCGCTTTGTCGAGCTGATGGCCGAACTCCTCGGGGAGCGTTGGCCGGAACTTTTTAACGCACTCTTGCCCCGTGCCTCGGGCCGCCTGATGGATGCAATCACTGCCAAATTCAAAAAAGCAGGGCGTGGGGCCGAGTTGGAAGGGGCTTTGGACCGTCTCCTTCGCGAGCGGCAAGTCCACCCCGACACCGTCGTCTGGCTCTGTCGCAACCGTAAGGGAGAATTTCAAAAGATTGGCGGTCCCTTCCTGTTTCTTACGGCTTTAGCCGTGCTGGAAAAGGAGCAATTGGCGGACCGTTGGCGTGCCTCCCGTCTGCATGATCTCCTGCTGGAGGACAAAGAGTTGATCCGGGATCTCCTGGCCGCTTCCGCACCGGAGGAGATGCGGGACATCACCCGGGCGGCGCTAGCTTCCACCGCGTTTGAGGAGCTCGACAAACGCTCCCTGATGGGGGCTTTGGTCAAACTTCACCCCCACATCAGCTCCATGGTGGCAGGTGAGAACAAGACCTCGGCCACGGAATCCTTGGTAGTCAGCTGGGACAGTCTGGAGAAAAGGAAGAAAGAGCTGGAGGAGATCGTTAACAAGAAGATCCCGGCGAACAGCAAGGATATCGGCGTGGCTCGTTCGTACGGCGATCTGCGCGAGAACCACGAGTTCAAGGCCGCCAAAGAGATGCAGACGGTCCTTATGCGGCGGAAGGCAGAGCTTGAGTCCATGATCGTTTCCGCCCAAGGCACGGATTTCAGCGGAGTGAAAGGGGATGTGGTGGACATCGGCACGATCACCGAAGTTCAGGAAGAGGGCGGTGCCACGCGGAAGCTCACCATCCTCGGGGCTTGGGACAGCGACCCGGAGAATGGAGTAATATCCTATCAGACGGCGGTGGGTCAGGCTCTTCTAAAGAAAAAGCCGGGGGATACCGCAGAGCTACCCTCCGAGGGTGCTGGTAAGTCCAGGGTTCGAATTGTTTCGGTCCGTCCCTACCGGACCTAGCTGGCCCTCCGGCCCGAATCTATGAAGACAAAAATCCAAGCTATTACCGCGCGTGAGGTGATTGATTCCCGGGGCAACCCGACTTTGGAGGCAGATGTGCTTTTGGAGGGCGGCGCCTTCGGGTCGGCCATGGTGCCCAGCGGAGCCAGCACCGGCATCCACGAGGCCCTGGAGCTGCGGGACGGCGACGCCAAAAGGTTCGGCGGCAAAGGTGTCCTGAAGGCTGTGGCCAACGTGAAGGAGAAGATTGCGCCCGCGCTGAAAGGCAAAGACGCAGGGGATACCCGGGCGGTGGACAAGGTGATGTTGGATCTCGACGGCACGACCAACAAAAAAAACCTTGGGGCGAACGCGATTCTGGGGGTCTCCCTGGCGGCGGCGAGGGCGGCGGCGGCCGCGCACGGCCAGCCTCTTTATCGGTGGCTGGGGGGTGAAAAGGCCCATGTCCTGCCCGTTCCCATGGCCAACATCCTCAACGGCGGGGCCCATTCCGATGCCCCGATCGATTTTCAGGAGTTCATGGTGATTCCCCGAGGATTGCCCACCTTTCGTGAAGCGATCCGGTGCGGTGCGGAAATCTTTGCCGCCCTGAAAAAGATCCTCCACGACAAGAAACTGGGAACTGCAGTGGGGGATGAGGGCGGCTTTGCCCCGCGGCTTGAATCGACCGAGGCGGCGCTGGAAGTGATGGCCCAGGCCACGGAGAAGGCGGGCTACAGTCTGGGGAAGCAGGTGTTTTTCGCCCTGGATGTGGCCAGCAGTGAATTTTTTGACGGAAAAACCAAGGAGTACGTCTTCAAAAAATCCGACCAGCGCCGGTTGAAGGCCGGGGAACTGGTGGACTTCTATGCCCAACTCCAGAAAAAGTATCCGATCGTCTCGATCGAGGACGGCACCGCGGAGGAGGATTGGGATGGTTGGAAAATTCTCACCCAGAAGCTGGGTTCCAAGACCCAGCTGGTCGGGGATGACCTGTTTGTGACAAACGTGGAGTTCCTGAAAAAGGGAATTGCCGAGAAGGTGGCAAACTCGATCCTCGTGAAGGTGAACCAGATTGGCAGTCTCAGCGAGACCTTGGATGCCATCGAGTTAGCGCGCTCGGCCAAATACACGGCGGTGATCAGTCACCGTAGCGGCGAGACGGAAGACTCCACCATTGCGGATCTCGCCGTCGCTACCAATGCCGGTCAAATCAAAACCGGCTCCTTTTCCCGTTCTGACCGCTTGGCCAAATACAACCGCCTTCTCCGGATCGAGGAGGAGCTGGGTTCCAAAGCCGTCTATGGCGGACAACTCTCGGCTGTTTGATCCCCGCGGGTATGGGGCCCCAGCGTCCAAAGGGCAGTTTTGGCGTGTGATCCAGCCTTGGGTCTATGCCTTGGTGGGGCTACTTGCCGTAGCTGTGGTCTTGGCACTTTTTTACCCAGCCTGGAAACGGGGTCAGCGACTCAAGGCCCAATCCGAATACTTGCAGAATGAGATCACCAAGAAGAAACAGGAGTTGTCGGATCTTCAGGAAGAGGCGGGCCGCCTGAAAGATGACCCTTTTACAGTGGAAAGAATGTCCCGGGACACCCTCAACGTGGCCCGTCCGGGAGAGGTGATTTTCAAGTTTCAGCCCTATGCCACCAACTCCAACGTCCCGGGTGAGGCGAGGCGCTCCTTTGGCTCCCAGGAGGCCAGTCAGAAGCCGTGAGCGAAGGGATTCGAGTGGCGGTCACGGGAGCCGCAGGACAAATCGGTTATGCGATCGTTTTCCGGATTGCTTCCGGAGGGTTGTTTGGGCCGCAGCAAAAAGTGCGGTTACAACTACTGGAAGTCCCCGCTGCCGAAACCGCATTGCAGGGCGTGGTGATGGAAATCCGGGATGCCGCCAACCCGCTGGTCGAGGATATTGTGGCCACTTCGGACCCGCGGAAAGCGTTCGAGGGAGCCGATTGGATTTTTTGCATCGGCAGTATTCCCAGAAAGCAGGGGATGGAACGATCGGAACTCCTTGGTCTGAATGGCAAGATCTTTGTCGAACAGGGGAGGCTGATTTCCGAGGTCGCCTCCGAAAACGCTCGGGTCCTCGTGGTGGGGAATCCCTGCAACACCAATGCATGGATCGCCAAGCAGGCGGGTGCGGCGCTTCCCTCCGACCGGTGGTTTGCGATGACACGTCTCGATGAAAATCGGGCCAAGGCGCGGTTGGCGGAAAAGGCCGGTGTAGCGGTGGGACAGGTGGACCGTCTGGCGATCTGGGGCAACCATTCTCCCACCATGTACCCGGACTTCACCCATGCGCGGATTGAGGGGAAACCTGCCACGGAAGTGATCCGGGATCGGGTCTGGTTGGAGGGGGATTTCCTGAAATCCGTCCAACAACGCGGCGCTGAGGTTTTGAAGGCGAGGGGCCTATCCAGCGCAGCCAGTGCCGCCCATGCAGCCCTCGATACGGTACGCACCCTCCATGAAGGAACCAAAGATGGGGACTGGACAAGCGTCGCAGTCAGCTCGGATGGTAGTTATGGTGTCCCCAAGGGGCTGATGTGCTCCTTTCCGATCAAGGCGCTGGGGGGCGGAAAGTGGGAAATTGTGCAGGGATTGCAACTAGACGATTTCGGGAAGAAAAAATTGGCGTCTACGGTGGCGGAGTTGGAAGAAGAACGGGCTGCGGCGGCGAAAGCGGTGGGGCTCGGCGACTGAGGGTCAGCAATTTCCAAGTTTAAATTCTTCGTTTACGATTACGTTTAGGATAACGAGGCAGGGAGAAGTAGCCTTGTCGCTGGTCCGACGGGTGCTTGGTCTTCGTGGTTTCTGTGTTCCATCGGGCGACCAGGCAAGCTGGTCGCCCCTACCGGCGATTTCTGTGATATAGTGCCGGCGGTTTTTGCAGGCATCAGGGCAACAGAGGGAGGAGAGGACACTCCTGGACACGGCTGGCTTAGAGCGGTTTGTGCCCGGCGGGGTGACGGAGGGGGACTGGTCATTTGCCGGATGGCCCACGGGCGCGCAGGCCCTGGCCGCGGTGTTGCTTTCCCGCAGAAAGCAAAGTTTGGGTTGGTTGGTGGTCTGTGAGAATGTCCGCCAACAGGAGGAGATCGCCGGGGAGGTGGAGGCTTGGGGGGAGCGATGCCTCGTCATTCCGGAGGCATTCCGGGGATCGGAAAAAGTCCGGCCCGATCCGGATCTGGAGGCGGAGTGGATCGGATCCTTGGCGGCTTTGCTGGGCCCCGATCGTCCCAGGATCGTGCTGGTCACGGAGGCGGTGCTGACGGAGGCACTTCCCAAGAAGGAGTGGATCCAAAGTTGTTTGCGGCGGATGGCGGTGGGCGATCGATTGGATCCCTTGCGGTTGGTCGAAGATTTGGTCGAGGCAGGGTATCGCACAGTCGGCACGGTGAGTGAACGGGGGGAGGTCGCCCGGCGCGGGGGAATCGTGGATATTTTTTCACTTCAGGCGGGGATGCCGGTGAGATTGGAGTGGGGGGGGGACCGACTGGAGTCGGTCCGCGAGATTGATCTACACGAGCAGACCGGGGTGGCTGAAATCCAGGAGACCATCCTTTTCCTTGGCAGCCTGGAGGGGGGCGCAAAAGAATCCCGCCTCACCGACTATTTGGGGAGAGGCTGGGGACGGCTTTCCGCTTTGGAGCAAAGCGAGGAATCCAAGCTGGAGGCCCAACCGGTTCGTCATGGCTTTGTGGGCGAGCCGATTCGGGATGCCGGTTTGGCGGAGGCCCGGCGTCGCCGGGTTGGTTCGGAAATTCGGTCTTGGTTGTCGCGCGCGTGGTGCGTGACCGTCGTGGGAATCAACGAAGGGGAAGCGGACCGGATCGAGGAATGGTTGCAGGAGTGTGAGTTAACCGCGAAAGAGATCAGCCAACTCCATTTCCGAATTTCCCGCCTGGGGCAGGGGTTCGCTTGGCCGGACGGAAAGTGGGTGGTGGTGACTGGGTCCGAACTGCTGGGCCGGACGGAAACACCGAGGTTGGTGCGGAAAAACACCTCCCTCCAGGCCGCGGATCGCTGGCGAAGGCCCGTTTTTGATCCAGGAGAAATCAAGTTGGGCGATTATGTCGTCCACCTGCAACACGGCATCGCCCTTTACGAGGGGCTGGGAGAAAAACCCGGCGGCAAAGGGCAGTGCTTGTTGCTCAAATATTCGGACGGGGCACGCCTCTATGTGCCGGTGGAGGAGTCCTATTTGGTTTCCCGCTATGTCGGGGTGGGGCGGCGACGCCCGACGCTCGATACCCTCGGTGGTGGTCGTTGGGAAAAAGCCAAGGCCAAGGCGGAGAAAGCGGTGGAGGATTTCGCCGCCACCCTTTTGCGGACGGCGGCGGAGCGGGAGGCTTTGCCGGGTTTCGCCTTTCCCCAGGATCACGAGTGGCAGGGAAAATTTGAGGCGGAATTTCCTTATCAGCCCACGGCCGACCAGGTGAGAGCGGTTGCGGAAACCAAAGCGGACATGGAGCGAAGTCGCCCCATGGACCGGTTGCTCTGCGGGGATGTCGGGTACGGCAAAACGGAAGTGGCCATCCGTGCCGCCTTTAAGGCGGTGACCGCCGGGAAACAGGTGGCGATTTTGGCTCCGACGACGGTCTTGGCACAGCAACACGCCCGCCATCTGCGGGAACGATTTGCTGACTGGCCGATTACGGTGGAGGAGTTGAGCCGTTTCCGGACGGCTGGGGAACAGAACAAGGTGCTGAAGGCCTTGCGGGAAGGGGGGGTGGACGTTGTTGTCGGGACCCACCGGCTGCTGTCCCCGGATGTCGAGTTCAAGGAATTGGGGTTGGTGGTGATCGACGAGGAGCAAAGGTTCGGGGTGAGGCAAAAGGAGAAATATAAGGAAAGGTTCCGGCGCGTCCATGTGCTGACCCTTTCCGCCACGCCGATTCCGCGGACCTTATATCTGGCGATGCTGGGGGCGAGGGATCTGAGCCAGATCGAAACCCCGCCGGCCGGGCGGCAACCAATCGAGACGGTGTTGGCGGAGTACGACGAGCGGTTGATCCGCGAGTGGATCCGCCGGGAAGTGGAGCGGGGCGGACAGGTTTATTATCTCCATAACCGGGTGGCGGCTTTGCCCATCCTCGCCAAAAAAGTAAGGGATCTGGTGCCGGGGGCCCGCGTGGAAATCGCTCAC